>Ga0272449_1001518_pt1 | contig 23530 bp, 26 predicted proteins | sample YNPCB0241_FD_198679 | JGI IMG/M metagenome (GOLD analysis project Ga0272449, IMG submission 198679) | Hot spring sediment microbial communities from Yellowstone National Park, WY, United States - YNP-CB-024-1 | ecosystem: Environmental > Aquatic > Thermal springs > Hot (42-90C) > Sediment... | reverse complement strand
CCACTATGCCAGAAGGGGTTTCTCATTTAATCTAGGCTTGGACTGTAGTCTTCTATGTTTGAGGGAGTATGCTGTCCTTACGGCTCTTTCCCCAGTCTTTATGTTGCTAACACACTCCATCGAGCCGAATGCAATATTGTTCTCGTTTATATCAACGGCTACAGCCACCCCGTTTGACCCTACAACCTCAACAGTCTTGGAAAATACAACCTTCAGATAGAGCCCATCCTCACCCTTTACGAGCCAGGCCTGACCAACCCTCATCACCCTAAACCTCTCATGGTATGTTCCATGGAGTAGCTTTAGAGTAATCCTTCCCTCTCCGGTGGCTATTGAAGCCTCCCAACCTTCAAGGTCTAGGCTGAATAGGTGGTCATCCAGCATTATAACTCGCTTCTTAAAGACTGGCTTCTCAGCTTTTGCTAAGCCTCTCTTCCTAAGCTTCCTAAAGCTCCTGTAGATTATGCCATCTGACACGCTGTATAGATGTAGTGTGATGGAAGTCTTAGATACTCAGCTCTCAACCCGTGATACTTTTCTGCTTTAAGCCTCTTGAAGCTCGTAATCCTCCCAGCCCAAGCATAATCAAGTAACCGACCTAAGACCTCCCTATATGTAGAGAAAAGACTCTCTGGAATCAACCCATCCAGCTTAAAGGATGCTGTGAGCTTAACAGTCTCCAATAGCGCCTTCAACAACCTCCACAACTCTTATCTTCTTATGGCTTCTCGCCCCAAAGATCTCTGCAACCTCGCCAGCCATGTAAAGCTTTACAAACATCCAGACTATCTAAGTCTATAAGATTTACGCTAGACTGAAACTGTTGCTGAACCCCCCAGCTACGCACTAAAGAAGTGTTAGAAAAATGTTATAAACCCCCTAATTGATGGAAATGCATGAAAGCACGTGATATCGTGACCATAGCTGCCTTTAGCGCACTATGGGTTGTCCTAGCCTACCTCTCAGCCTTCGCCACACTTGTCCCAGGATTCATCTCCTTCTTCCTACCCGTGATCCTCATATTCACTGTGCCCATATGGTTTGGCTGGCGTGGCCTTGTTATAGGACTTGTAGGCGGTGTCCTAGGCAAGAACTTCCTCGTGGCAGGAGGTCCACAGAACGCCCTAGGAGATCTGATATTTGTCGTGGGTGTGATGATGGGTGTGATGCTAGCCGTAGCGCCGGCAAGATGGGCTGACATGAAAAAGGCGGTGGATTTCATTGCATTCGTCATAGTTTCGGAGATACTACTATTCGCTGTGGCTGGAGTCCTACTCACAGTAGCCCTACTAGGTGTCTTCCCACTCGATTTCAACCTCATATGGGCTATCACATGGACAACCGTCCTAAGCAGCATCCCACTAACAATCATAGGAGCCATTCTCCTGAGAACACTTACACCCATCCTCAAGAGAACAGGTCTTTACTCGGGAAAGATCTAGCATTGGTCACACCCATCATCGAAGTCGAGGATGTATGGTATGAGTATCCCAACGGAGTCACAGCTCTAAGGGGTGTATCTCTAGGCATAGGACGGGGCGAGTACATAGCCCTGGTTGGAATGAACGGCTCTGGTAAAACTACGCTAGCGAAGAACCTCAACGGCCTGCTGAGACCTACAAAAGGCTCTGTCAGGGTAAAGGGAATAGACACACGTAGCGTTAGATCGGAGAACATAGCTAGGGTTGTAGGCTATGTTTTTCAAAACCCAGATCATATGCTCTTCGCTACAACTATAGAGAAAGAGGTGGAATTCGGTCCAAGAAACCTCGGACTCTCCGAAGATGAGATACGTAGACGTGTTAATAATGCATTGGAGGCAACAGGACTATCTAAACTACGTAATGAGTCGCCCCTATTCTTCGGGAAAGGAATACGCAGGATGATCACTTTGGCAGCTGTGCTCTCCATGGAGCCGGAGGTTATGATAATTGACGAGCCTACTACTGGAATGGATTGTAGAGCCCGTGGCATGGTTATGTCCTTGATCGATAGGCTTAATGTTGATGGGATGACTGTAATAATAATTACCCATGATATGCGTATAGTGGCTGATCATGCGAGACGGTGTATAGTGATGCTGGACGGTCGTGTGTTGGTTGATGGTGTTACGGATGATGTGTTTGAGATGGATGCTGTTCTTAGAAATGCCGGATTGAGGCCGCCTCAGAGGATTGTATTCTCTAAATGGCTTAGAAGCCAAGCTCACCTGGAGGATGGTGGATCCGGACCTATGTGAACCAGCCTAAGCCCAGCCTAAGTCCCAACATGATTGCTGTAAATGCCACACACCCAGCTACCCAGCTGATCTCCCCAATGGTAAGCCTTCCCCTAAGCCAGTAAACGTTGTGTTTCTGAGGTGGGAAACCCTTAACCTCTAGTGCATTGCTAGCTGTTTGTATGCGGCGTATCGTCACTATGAATAATGGAATTACAATAGATATGAGGTTTCGTATGAATTGTATGGTGTTTTCCCTCTCGGGCAGGGCCCTAGAACGTCTTGCCTCTCTTATTGTTTGAAGATCCGCCATGGACAATGTGACGAACCTCATTGACATCATGAAGAGAAAGGCCGCCGTAGCCGGAAGCTTAAGCTTAGCAAGGCCCTTGACAATATCTATTTCACGGGTTGTTGCTAGTAGGATTCCTATTGTTGAGAAGAAGAGGGTTCCAAGCCTGGACGAGCCTATGATGCCCGCTGATATGCCTCCTGTGGTCACTTTGATCACTCCGATGTCTAGGAGGATTTCACCGCCTCTGATGAGGACGGCGAAGAGAAGTAGAAAAATAAGCATGACGGGTACGATTATCTTTATGTATGTGAGAAATCTTGTGAATGGAACACGGGCAGTAATTATTACGCCGATTACTGTGAAGAGTTCTAAGGCATTCCATAGGGGTGATTGGAATATGAATGCTAGGAACCACATCATTGATACTATTGCTATCTTGGTTAATGGGCTTGCTCTGTGAAGATAGGTCTTTTTTGCAGTATACCATGTGTAGCCCATGTCATACTCGCCGCTTGAGTAATTCTATCCCCTCATCAACTGTTAAAGGCATCATATCAATGATTCCCTTCTCTACGTAGGGTTTGAAGATATCAGCTATCTCTGGCACGCATACTCCCAGCCTATGAAGTTCTTCACCATGCATGAGAAACTCTCTCGGCGTTCCCTCCATAATTATTTTCCCCTCCACCATCAACAGCATCCTATCCACAAGCGTCACAATATCCTCGATATCCTGCTCCACTATTAGGAGTGTAGTCCCGGTCTCATCCTTCATCTTCTTTACAAACGTCATCACTTCACTCTTTCCTAGGGGATCAAGTTCTGCGGTAGGCTCATCCAAGAGCAATATCTTGGGCTGGGCTGCGAGAAGCCCCGCTATTGCAACCCTCTGTTTCTGGCCGCCTGAAAGCTCTCCTGCTGTACGCCCGGTTAGCCCCTCAAGCCCGAATTGCTTCAGTATCACAGATAGCCTCCTCTCGGCCTCCTCAGGAGGTATGCCTAGATTCTGGAGAGTGAATCTTAGGTCGTCATCTACCGTGGGAAATATAAACTGTGATTCAGCATCCTCGAAAACCAGCCCAACCCTCCCTGCGAGCTTAGAGGATGTTGTTGTCTTCACATTGGCGCCGTCTACTATGACCTCTCCCTTCATGGTGCCGTTGGGGAATGCATGGGGCAGTATGGCCTGGAGTGTCAAAAGTAAAGTGGTCTTTCCTGCCCCGGTGGGTCCGAGCAGGGCTACTGACTCACCCTCACGTATTCGCAGGTTTACACCTCGGAGAACCCAGTCTGTCTCGGGTGAGTAACGCCACCAGAGGTCTGAAACCTCAACTATGTATTCCATGGCCCACACCTAGCCCGGATAATGGTGGAGATAGGCTTTTCTCCATAGTTATAGCTATATTATCGTATGGTGGGTGCTTATCCATGTCCGAGGCCTTCATCAAAGCCCTCAACCATATTCTGGACCAGCGTAGAAAGGGTGTATCGGATGCGGTGATACAGGATAAGATGCCGGAGTTCAGGGACGGCGCCTTCACGGTCAACAGGTATCTGCCCGGAAACCCCGCCCTACTGGGTATGACGGGTAAGAACGTGCAGCTGGCGTTGAGCCGTGAAACCCTCAGGCTTGTGGAGAAGTTTGCCAAGCGTAGAGGTCTTACGATGGAGGTGTCGGGTGAGGATATCTTCCTACTGAATAGGAATGGTGAGAGGGTTGCCTGGCTCAAGACAACATTCTACGCAGCATCATCGGCTAGGCTCTTTGAAGATATTGGGCGCGTCCTATACAACATCTCACCCAACCTCCAGTCGCAGCTTGAGCTGGCCGACGGCTGGAACGCCGCCATCGCCCGCCTCCTCGCCGACACAGGCCTGGTAGTCCGCCTAATCGTAGCCCTCTTCTTCATATTTTCACCAGCCCTCTGGGTGGCCATCTCCCTCTTCCTCACCGAGTCAATCTTCTTCCCACGGTGGGCGTTGATAGCCTCCGGAGTTGTCGCCCTCGCAGCAGCGTTCTATCTCATACGTCTCTATCTGCGGGAGAACTTCCCCGAGCTGGGTAGGCGTGATGATACATCGGTACTGGCCAGCGTGGGTGGAAGCGTCTCCGAGAATAAATCCTGACGTGGCTTAGAGTAGTAGTGATGCGGCCCGGCCCACTATCCCTATGATGGGTGTCGCCAGGAATCCCAGTATGATGACGAGGAATATGAGGATGGACATGGGCCCGGTCATGGATGCAGCGCCCTCATGTGCCTCAGGCGTCTTCTCACCGAAGAATATGGCTCTGACCATTCTGAGATAGTAGCCTGCTGTAATGGCTGTGGCTAGAACGCCCGCCGCCACCAGGTATGTCCATCCAGCATCCACTCCGCCGGTGAATATCATCCACTCGCTCATGAAGCCGCCCAATGGTGGTGTTCCAGCTATTGAGAGGCCGCCTAGTAGCATTGCCATCGCTGTGAGGGGCATTCTCCGTGCAAGCCCACCTAGCTTCCGTAGATCACGTTCATTCAGCTCATGTATTATGACGCCTGCCGACATGAAGAGGAGGCCCTTGGCGAATCCATGGTTGAGGACGTGGAACAGCCCTCCCTGAATACCCGCCAGTGTTCCCGTGGACAGTCCGAAGACTATATAGCCCATCTGGCTTATGCTACTATAGGCTAGAAGGCGCTTCACATCATTCTGGGACATGGCCATCAGCCCGCCCCAAATCATACTGGCCACCGAGAGGACCGCCACCCACAGCCCGATATCCTGGAGGGTGAAGGGTAGTATGCCGAGGATCAGGCGGGCGAATGCATAGACTCCGCTTTTTATCATCACACCGCTTAGGAGAACGCTGATGGGTGTGGGCGCTTCGGCGTGGGCGTCGGGCAGCCATGTGTGGAAGGGGAAGACCGCCATCTTGATGGCCGCTCCTATGAATATGAGGACTGAGATTGTTATGAGGGTTGTCCTCAGGGTCTGGGCCTGTGGTGCAGCCAGCTGGGCCAGCTCGAAGATGTTCATGTTCCCGAAGACGGCGGCAAGCCATGCTATACCTATCAGGAGTGATAGGGCTCCGGCATGGGTGAAGATGAAGTATTTGAAGCTGATGAGCCTGGGGTTTCCCGTACCCCAGTAGGCTATGAGGGCGTATGATGGTATGAGCATCAGCTCCCAGAAGATATAGAAGAGGAAGAGGTTGGCGACTAGGACGACACCCAGCATACCCACGTTGAATAGGTGGAGTAATGTGAAATAAGCCTCGACGGCATGCTCCCTCTCCATATATCTCTGCGAGTATATGCTGGCCAGGAAGCCCATCAGGGACATGAGGAGTGCGAAGGGATAGCTGAGGTTGTCGAGGACAAATCCCACATTAAGGCCTAGGGCTGGAACCCAGCTATACTCTTCATGGTAGGAAATGCCTTGGAGTATGTTGGGTAGAAGGCCTAGGATTATGGCCAGGGGTATGAGCATGCTGAAGTGGCAGAAGATGGCCGCCGCCCTCCACGAGCCCGCCCTACCCACGAGATAGGTGATGGGCGATAATGCGAGGGGGAGAAGCACAGCAAGGGAGAGTAATGGTATCTCCAGAGGCTGACCCGGCAACATCGGCCACAGGCAGACAAACCCAATTTATATGTATATTTACGTTTGATGACGGAAGCATGCAGTCAACACAGCATGGATGGAGAACCATGGAAGCTTAGCCATGTGCTGAGGAGTGATACCCACATGGCTTGAAAAGCTGGAGCGGAAAAAAGGCAAAGCAATAATGCCCTATGCACTAGACAGGGGTCCAGCAGGCTTTCATAGAATCTCATAAAGCTTGACGATTTCCTCGCCAACATGCCGGCATCTATTCTATCAGCATAGCCAGGTAAATGGAGTTTCCCGTACCCTCTACTTTTCCTGAGCACTTTTGTTCAAGCTGATTAATTCTGAGTAGATGCTATAAATGGTGAAGGTTGCCCTGCTCCTATGTCAGGATGCCAATAAATAACATTCTTTTTAGAGGATAGAATTGACTTCTTTTCTCATCCCCTTCAGGTGAAATCTACAAGCAATAAATTTCTAAATTTTCGAAAAGACCCGCAAGATCATGTGAATTTTTTCCAACATGCCCGTATGATGTTTTGAAGATTATTATCGACCCATGTCTTGCACATCATGTGAATTTGAGAGAACTACCGAAAGGATTAGCAGAAATGAAAGGTGGGAGTTGATAGGGCTGGTATATCCAAAGGGTTTATGCCTGCTCCGCCACAGTCTTGAGCTGGGGTCCCAGGGCTTTTTTCACCGCTTTTACGAGTTGGAAGCCTAGTGGGACTAGGTAGGCGGATGATATTGCGTTAAACAGTGCCGTAAGCCCGGTGATTAGCGTGGCAACTATCAGGTCTGTGTCAGCCGCAAAGCCTACCGCGGTCAAGGTACGTTTGCCGAACGGAATATAGATGCGGGGGAAGAGGAAGTAGTAGAGCGCAAAGGTAACCGGCGCCATTACGCCAGCCCTTGCAATGATTCCGCCGACCGTCGGAAGCAGCAGCCTTCCCCTCTGAACTTTCTCCGAGACTTTCAGCCCCACATGCACCCCTAGGAACATGGCCAGGACAGCTGTGAGCTTCATCAGCTGGGGTATCGGCGGGGGTGCGAAGACACCTGTAGCCGTCACCACAAGGGCGTACCAGTGGGCTAGGGCCGTCATCAAGCCAAATTTCCACCCCAAGAGGAGGAAGGAGAAGATGTCGGGGATCTCGGCTAGGTCGAACCGTAGGAATGGCAGGAGCGGGAACGGGAAGCTGGCGGGAAGCAGCCCAAGGGCGTAAGCTAATGCCGCCAAAGAGGCTGCAACAGCTAACTTTTGTAACCTATTCATGGCAACTGTCATGAATTTAATGTATATTTAACTTTAACTAATCTTATGAATAATTTTACCCACGAGTAAAACTATTTTAGCATTATAGCCTCTTGGCCCAGTATAAACGCTTTCCGAAGAATCTCGTGGGACTTTAACGCTACAACACGTGATCTCCCCACTTCATATATTGTTACCAGATTTGCTTTCTCAAGCGTCCTGACATGTTTGTATGTTAGGCTATATTTTGTCTTCGTGAGCTTTGCGACGGCTTTTATGTGTAGAGGCCTGTCGCTGGTGGACACAAGGTCTAATATTCTTAGCCGGAGGGGGTTTGCTAGGGCTGTGAAGACGCCCGCCAGCCTCTCATAATCCCTTTGAGGTTGGGCTTCGGTCATTACATATAGTAATGTTTTACTAAAATGTAAACATAGTGTTTATGCTATGACATCAGCCGGGCTTCATCTGATATCTCTGCTGGAACGTCTCCATAGCGCTCAGTCATAATCTACATGATGGGTGAGGTGGATGGAGAATATGTTTTCCAGCATTAGAACAGTCCTGTCCACACCGTTAGATATTCTCTAGTAAATATCTAGGAAATCCCAAATTCCTACCTGATGGATATTGAGGATTGTAGAGGAAATAGTGGATATATCCATCTTCTCCGGCTGGTTTAGACGATGAAAGCGGACCGTCTCCCGAGGCTGTTGACCTTGGCCATAGTCGGCTCCGCCGCAGCTGTGTTTATGGTGATATATCTCCATCCGATCCAGTCCGCCACCATAGCAGTCCTAACAGCCATCCTCTGGCTTCTCCTGAGGAGGGGTGGTGTGAAGCCTGTTGGCGGTATCTTCTATGAGATGAGGGAGGAGGATGGGCTTCTCCAGCTGGTGATACAGGCTAGAGATCATGTATCGGTTGATGTGGTGGGTGATACTGTGAGGATTGTGGGCGGTGGTGTGAGGGAGCTTATCAAGCTTCCATGGGCTGGCATCCTCAAGAACATGAATGTGGTCAACAATGTTGTGACAGCCATCATAACGCCTGCCAGGAAATCATCCGAATAGCAGCCTGATGAACAGGAGCAGTAGTATGGCGAGGCCGATTATCAGGCCGCTTATGTTTATGTTGCTCTCACCTGTCTGGATGCTTCTAAATCCCTGGACAAGGTAGCTGGTGGCTCTGGTGAGTGCGTAGTTGAACCCGTCTATAACCTTCAGCTCTATGAACCTGAGGAGCAGGGATGAGAGCTTGTCTAGGCCGTCGACGAAGACCCTGTAGTAGAATGCGTCCACATAGTATCTGTTGACCAGTATCCTGTGGAGTGCGGCTCCAAGCCCCGCTGATCTCACAGCCTCCGGCCTTATCCTCCCACCTATGAAGAAGAGATAGCCTACACCGCCGCCGGCAGCTAGGACTATGGCTGAGGTTAGATAGGTGAGCGGGCTCACCTCGACATGATGCTCCAGGCCCAGGTAGGATGTGAAGACAGGCTCGAATAGGGGGCCTGTGACACCTATTCCAACCGATAGGGCTGCCAGTATTATGAGGGGTATGGTCATTATCCTAGGCGCCTCATGGACCTCATGATGATGGTGGGATGGCGGTGCTAGAAAGACCTTGTATAGCCAGCGGAGACCATAGATGAATGTGAGGACCGAGGTGGACACCACCAGTAGATAGATTAGGATGTTGCCAGCCTCCAGTGTTGACTCGATTATTACGTCCTTGCTCCAGAATCCGCTGAGGGGTGGCAGGCCTGCTAGGGATAATACACCTATGAGGGATGTCCAGAATGTGATCGGCATGTATCTTCTAAGCCCGCCCATCTCATCCAGGTTATTCGTGTGGATGGCGTGGATGACAGCTCCTGATGCTAGGAAGAGGAGGGCTTTGAAGATTGAGTGGCTGAGTATGTGGAATGTTCCGCCGAACCATCCTGTCTCGGAGGCCATGCCCAGGGCTGCCAGCATGAGGGCCAGCTGGCTTATCGTCGAATAAGCTATCACCCTCTTGATATCCGGTGAGACAAGGCCCATGGAGGCTGCGAAGAGGGCTGTGAAACCAGCTACCAACGCTATAACCATGTACCACTCGGCTAGGAGGGTTGGTGGGAAAGACTCGAAGGGTATGACTGTCAATATCATCCTAGCCACCAGGTATATTCCAGCTTTTACCATGGTAGCGGCGTGGATTAATGCGCTGACCGGTGTGGGGCCCTCCATGGCGTCGGGAAGCCAGACATGTAGTGGGAACTGAGCCGACTTGCCCACTGCGCCGCCGAAGATTAGGAGGAGCGGTATCAGGATGAAGCCTATGGTGATGCTTCCCCTCTCAATGGCCTCGGCCATAGCCTTCTCCAGTCCGGTTAGGCTGAAGGTTCCGAATGCTGCGAATAATATGACGATTCCTATCAGCATGAGTGTGTCGCCTATCCTTGTTGTGACGAACGCCTTGATACCTGCGTGGTTGGCCTCCGGCTTCCTATTGTAGAAGCTTATAAGGGCGTAGGAGCATAGTCCCACAATCTCCCATCCGATATAGAGTATGAGGAAGTTCTCAGCCATCACGAGGAGTGTCATCCCACCTATGAAGAAGAGCATGAAGAAGTAGTAGCGGGGAAGCCCCTCCTCATGGGCCATATATCCAACACTATAGAGTACGATGAGGGCGCCGATGCCCGTGGCTATGCTGGCCATCATAACACTAAGGGGGTCGACCAGCATGCTGGCCGGAATCCAGCGGTCGAGGCCGAGGGGTATCCAGTCTATGGAGATGATTATTCCATGGGAGCCTAGGCCCCATACGTCGGGTATCATGGAGAGGCTGAAGGCCGCTGCAAGGAAGGCTACTATTACGGCGTAGGTTTCGCCAACCCGCTTGCCCAGTCGGAAGAAGACGGGGATAAAGAGGCTTCCCACGATTGGAATAACCCAAGATAGCCACGGTGCATAGGGTAGCATAAAGCCTCGGAAATCTCCCTAGAAGCCAGAATAAGTATCTTTTTAAACAGGCTCTTGCAGATCCAGCCATGGACGGCCTTGAACAGGCCAAGATGCTGGGTGGAATAGGCGCCATACTCATGGTCCTCGCCGTAGTCCCCAACGCGGGCATGATATTATGGATCGTCGGACTCGTCCTCGTACTGATAGCGGTTAAGCAGATATCCGATCAATTGGCTGAGCAGAGGATATTCAATAACGTTCTCGCATCGGTTATCATCGGAGTTGTGGGATTGGCTGTGGGAGCCGCTGTAGGCTTCGCAGGTCTTTTCTCCCTCTTCAGGTTTGACTTGGGCAGGCTTGGGCGAGATGGCTTTGAGCTTTTTACGAGAGATGGTTTCCTAGGCTTCGCCATCACCTTTATCATAGCCCTAGCAGTTATGTGGATATTCCTGATAGTCTCCAGCATATTCCTTAGACGTGGTCTCACGGAGATGGGTGCTAGGCTGGGGGTTGGATATTTCGGCACAGCTGGCCTACTCTATCTCATAGGCTCCATCCTTGTAATCGTCCTTGTCGGCTTCATTCTAGTCTTCATCGCATCCATCCTATTGGCAGTGGCTTTCTTCACAATTCCGGAGAAACGTTCATCCTAGCCCTGCCTCTTCAAGGACAGCCCTGTGGAGAGAGCCTGCGAACCCCTCATGCCTCACCCATACCACTACCGGCTCATCATCATCCAGTGGAAGACCTATCAACGCCTCACCCCTATCGGTCACCAGCATATCTAGGAGAACAGCGCTACTTCTTGAGATCCTAGCACCTATTCGCTTCAGAAATTCAAGATCATCACTGTCCAGCTCTACGCTGGGATGTATGAGGAATAGCACTTTCTTCCGAGGCAGTCTCTCCAAAACCCGTTTAAACTCTTCCTTAAGCTTTACAGCACGTCTGACGGTGAAGACCAACTCTCCAGCCTGACCGCATGCCTCCATCATCTTCACCATCACACCGTCCAGCCCACGTATAACAGCCGAGTCACCCACCACCACATCCCGCCTCCTAAGAGATGAGACTGTTGCCAGAAACCTCTCCAGCCCAATCATCCTCTCACCATACTCCCGCTCAAAATTTTCCCGCATACGCTCCAGCCTACTCCTCAAGGCTGTGCCAGGCTCCATCGCAGCATATCCGTCCTCACCCCTCCTTACGAGACCGGCCTGCTCCAAGCTTCCCAGGACATCATAGACCCTTGAGAGGGGTATCCCAGCCATCCTCGAGACATCCCGTGCAGTCCTATAGCCCCTCAGCACAGCTATGTAGGCCCTGGCCTGATACCGGTTCATCTCAAAATATCTCCTGAGAATGCCGACCGCCTCCTCGAGGTCACCACGTTCTCTCAAACCACACCACATAAGACACGATATACTATCCTTATAAACGATGGCCACCGCCCAGTAATGCCGATGGAGGGGCTTGGTCTCCAGAAAGACTGGCCGAAAGTCGTCAACTCCCTCAGATCCATCTCCGATATATATGAGAGGGTCAACAAGATCATCTCATTCAACACAGACATGAGGCTGAGGGCTGAAGCACTGGCGGATGTTGTGATGGAGGGTGACAGGATGCTGGACCTAGGATGTGGCCCAGGCGTTTTCAGCAGGGTTGCAGAACAGATCCAACCAGGCCTGGGAGATATAGTGATGATTGACATACTCGATGAGATGCTTCGGAGAACCGTCTCAAACGGCCGCACCCACCTAATCCAGGGAGTCTTTGAGAAAATCCCCCTCAGAGACTCATCCATCAACACGGTCATAATGGGATTCGCCCTCAGAGACTCCCACAACCTCGGTGAAGCAGTAGAGGAAATCCACCGTGTCACCCATGATAACGGTGGAAAACTGGCCATAGTAGATCTGGGAAAACCCGATGACAGAATCCGCCACATCCTAATAGCCATCTACTGGAGGATAATCGCATCGGTAATAGCATTCATAATGCTGGGCAGGCGGGGACTTGAAGTATCAAAGATATACACGACATACAGACATCATCCCAGAACATCCATCCTAAAGAACCTGCTGGAAAAATACTTCAGCAACGTAAGGGTGAGGGAGAAAATGATGGGCGGCGCCATACTGATAAATGCCATAAAGCTGGCGAAAACCCCGCCAGTCCCAGACCGATAGCAGTATAAACACTGTGTCCCTGACCTCTCTTGAAGAGCTTACAAGGTTCTTATAGCTTCCTACCGGCGCCTCCTCAATATTCTGGAGCTGGTGGTGGACGTCTTCCAATAAAATGCTATACTGCCTAATATTCCTCAGCACCAATGATCGGAGTCGGCCATAAATGTAGAGTAGGAGGCTGTTGCTGTTGTTTTGGTGGAGCAGTCTAAAGGCTGGCTAGGATTTTCTTCTTGAGCTGTTTGATTTGACGGAGGTTTGTGATCCCTAGTTCCTTAAACTCTCTGTTAGCGGTCTCCACTATGTTCCTGAGTCTGTCCTGATAGCTGTTTAAGGAATATTCTCTAGTCAGGGCTTTATAGTTATCCCAGCCAATTTGAGCATGTATGAGAAGAGCGAGTATATCAAGCCGGTCTTTAAACCCTTTAACACTGCCTGTTCTTTCTAACTCGGCTGTTTGTTTGAGAATCAAAAGTATCTCGGGCTTCGGGATTTTAAACCCCTCCAAGATAGTTACATGAACCATTGCCTCTTCCACTGGAATCCCTAGCTGTGAGAAATAGGGTACGTAGATGTCGACCTCTACTTCGTTTATCAGCAGCTCATACTTCTTGAGCCTCTCGTTTTTCTTTAGCGGTGGCTCTCTGCCGAGCTGTGCTAAAGCGCTGTAATCAACTATGATGCCTATGTCTTTGGACTTTAAGGCTTTTGTGTAAAGATAGACCGCCCATCCGCCCACTAGGATGAACTCATATCTTTTCTTCAACTCCTGCAGTGTCTTCCAACTTCTTTCGATTAGCTCATCATGCCAGAACTCCATGATCCCTCCTCCTCATAGAATGTTCCTGCAGATGTTTTTCGAGCTTTGTCAGGAATTCGCGTGCATACCATGTCTCGAGATTCCACAAGTCTACGTATATTTGTGCGAGCGGTGTTTTGCTAAACTTCAGAAGATGTTCGTCGGGTTTTAGAACTATCAGGTTTGGATTTTCTATGTGCTGTGTTTCGCCGAATCTTTCTGTAAACGCCTCTGCAAAACCATAGACCAATACCTCACCGTAGTCTGCGGGAACGTAGCCAAACCTATGCTTAAAACCTGTGTATGCTGTGAAGACAGTCTTTGGCGGGACCATGCCTTCGATCTTCTCAACAGGAATGTCCAATCGGTTAAGATATATCACATCTTTCCATAGCCTCCGGACGCTACACCAAAACAAGAGTATCTTCCACGCGTCTAGGACCTCAAACCATCTAGCATGCATCAGTATTGCTCCCATTCTCCGGAGGGGTTTTAAGACATGACTGACTAGACCGGGCGAAACACCGCATCGATTCGCGACCTCTCTCAATCTAAGCCTGTGCTCTCCCTCCTCATAATGCCTGTGAAGTATTTCCCTGTATATGCGTTCTTTTTTCATCATATGTTCAATAAAGATTAAACGAAATATAAGCTTTCTTATCTATAAATTAAACAATACCTCTAAGCATACCTTATTTTACACGGCAGCCGTCAGACCTGCGAAGACATACTGGGGTGTTTTGGCGGAGATGTTCTGGAATGGGCTGTAGATGGAGCCTTTTCCATCTTCTCCAGACTAATCTTCTAGTAGGCTGTCCCAGAAATCTAATTCATATTTTTGGATTGTGTTTGCGATGAATCTGTATCTATCCCAATCTAAGTATCTCTCAGCGATCTTTTCAGCTTTCTCTTCTAATGTATCGAATGGCCCGGCGAATAGGTCGAATAACTTTGTGGATTTTATGTTTAGGCTCACTGCATGTTCTCTAAGCCTCTTAAGATTTTCACCCCATACGGGTAGATTCACGGTTAGGGCTACTGCTGCGTCTCCTGGTGAGGCATTTAGTGCAAGCCATGAGAGGAAGTGTGTGTAGGAAACAGCTTTTACAGATAGCCTACTATATTCTAGCTTAATGTTGAGTTCACCGGCTAGACGGGCTAGTGCTTTCGATGCCTCGTAGTCTCCATCTATCAGCATCTTGAAGAATTCAACCTCGTCCATGACATCAGCCGTGGATAGCATATGGGATAATGCTCTCAAGTCATGCGGTATAATGTAGAGCTGATTCTCCACAAATCTGTTTAACAACTCTCTACTAGGTTTCTGTAATGATGGGTGGTTTTGGATCTTTTTATTCAGGTCTTTTAATTCTTCTCTCAGCTTCTTGATTATATCGGCCATACCACTGCGCACCATTACATGCGCTGTGCTTTAAGCTCCTCCTCTATCTCATCCACCGGCCTATTAGCGGTCTCAGGTCCGCGAATATACCAGGCCATTGTTGCTGCAAGGCCAGCTGCCCAAAGCAGTATTGATACGGTGAGGAAGCCGGCTGCATCAAGCATGCCCTGCGATAAAACCACGACAGCTCCGGCGAAGCCTGTGAGACCCGTGAGGACACCTACCGCCGTCGACCTTATCCCCGTAGGGAATAACTCGCTCTGGAGAGAGCTGATTAGTCCCCAAGCCCACTCCGAGAAGACGAGACAGATGAAGAGGGATGTGTAGAACAGTCCTGGGAAGTCAAGGTCGTGCCCTGTCAAGACGAGCCCGCTGAAGACGGTCCCCATGAGGAAGGCGATTAAAAGCGGTGTCTTTCGGCTCTTATCTATCAGCAGCCATAGGAGCGGCGCCCCCACCGAGGCTCCGGCGTTTGCAACCAGTATCACCAGCGGAGCTGACTCGGCCCCGAATGTGAAGCCTGGTGCGTAGGGGGCATAATACGCCATCATAGCGTAGGTCACATACTGTGAGATAGTCACTATGGACAGTATGAGAAATCGGAATAGGGGGCCTCCGGGTCTCCGAGGTGCGGCGGGCCGGCTATGGCCCCTCTCTTTAGCGCTGATGAATGGGGTCTTAGCTATCTCGGATATGATTTTCTCAGCCTCCTCTACTCGGCCCCTATGATAGAGCCACCTGGGTGATTCGGGGACCGAGAGTCTGAGAAAAACCACCAGCGCCAGTGTGGCCAGCGCGGTTAGGAGGATGTACTGGGTCTGCAGTAGGGGGTCGCTGTATATTGCGGCATATGTGAGCGCGGCACCAGCGATCGCTGCACTACCCACATTCCAGAAGTTTGTCGAGAGGAGGATCGACTTCCCTCTATGCCGTGCAGGGATCAGCTCAGCGAGGGCAGCATAGGACGCTCCGAAGTCTCCACCGACGCTGAAACTTAGCACAGAGGTCAGCACCCAGACGGCCAGCCCATTAGTGTAGAGGAAGAGTAGTGGGATGGTTGAGGCTACTTGGAGCGTGTTGATGAGTATGAGTGTGGTCTTCCTACCCCATCTATCGCCGAGGTAGCCCAGCGCTATCGATCCTAAAGCCTCTGCGACGAGATTTGTCGCAAAGATCGCCACAGCCAGTTCGGGAGCCACCATCACGGCTATGAGGGGTGCTATCGCAAAGACGATGCCGTCCAAGAAATAGTTGAGGGAGACGGCTCCGAAAAGGTACCAGTGCCTTGGAAGCCACTTCACGGTGTCAAGCCTCTTCGATAGTTCCATGAGATTCATGCTGGGCCTGCCGCCCATCGGACATATAAACCGATTCATAAGTTGGTTATAGATGGGTCATAGGGCCAGCTCAAACGCCTGTAGGCCGAGTCCCAGAACATGTATTCGTAGATTGTTGAGAGTCTGAAGAGTCTTACCGCTGATCTTCTCTCCCATGTGGAGGCAGCCTCCGCCGCCCTGTCAGCGGCCTCTAACATCCTTCTCACCAGCTCCTCATACCCCGGCGAAGAATAAGTCTCGATCCACCTTCGATAGGTCGGGTTCGAAGATCCGTGCTTCAAGAGCTCCTTCCCAACCTCTAGGTAAACCCAGAAGCAGGGTAGGACCGCGGAGAGACCTACGAGGAACGGCTCCTCATACGCCGTGGATATGAGAAAGTCCGTGTAAGCCCTGTTGAGTGTTGACATTGTGTATCTCTCGATACTATCAGGTTCTATCCCCCACTCCTTTAGGAGGAAGTCGTGGAGGGAGGCTCTTTCCACCTGCAGGCTATCCCTTGCAGCTGAGATGAGCAGCAGAGCTGACTCGTCGTCGGGAGCCTTGGCCCCCACCAACGCCAGCGCCCTCGAGAACCGGCTGAGATAGAGCGCGTCTTGGATGACGTACTCCTTAAAGACTTCAAGGCTTAGGCTGCCGTCTGTCAATCCGGTGATGAAGGGGTGTGAGATTATCGCCTCGAATACATCCTCGACACTCCTCCAAAGAATCCCAGTAAACATATCACTTGGCACAGCCAACCGCAAAACACGGGCATGGATTAAGCTTTTCTGGAATAGGCTTGGGAGTGTCAGGGCTGTTTATCCATCTCTCAGGTTTTTGATACGGGCTGTCGGATGTCTGAGAGGACGGGTACGGCGCCCGTTCCAGCAGTAGTCTGAGTTTCAATGGGCTTTATATAATCAGCTTATGCCTTGTAGGTGCTATCACTAAAAATCATTAGGAAAAATCAAACCATTCTATCGCTGGGTAAACCTAATAAAATACTAACGGCCACCTATAGCGTATCAGTAGATGCTTGGGGTGGACGGTCGGGAGGCTGTGGAAGAACAGCGTGCCAGGGTGCTGACAGGTCACGGTCTCTTCGACCATATTATACAGCTCTACCCCGGTATGTCGGTTTTGGTCATAGATGAGACCTTTGGTGAGGGCCGCAACCTATTACGTGCAGTCTTCAGAGATCCCGAGAACCTTACGGAGCTCCATTCATCCTATCATGTGGGGAGGTCGGCCAATCAGGTAGCCATCTCGCTCGAGTCTCTCCAAGATGTCTCCATTGAGGTGAATCAGCTGAGGAGGAGTCTTAAGAGCAGGGTGATTGTGCATAGTTATCTGCCTGAGCTGCTGATAAGACGTGGCTCTGACGAGGTTTTGAGGGTTCTGGAGCTGTGGAAGAAGGATGTGGTCAGCTCTGGTCATGTGGAGTTCTATCTGCTGCCGAGGGGGACTTTCGAGGATTTGGAGAGGAAGCTGAAGGCGATAATGGATGGTGTTATTGAGATCACGGTGGTGAAGAAGGAGAATGTCTTCACATATTTCATGACACCTATAAGGATATGCGATCCACAGTACCATCTCAAAACCTTCCAGTATAAGATTGTTGGTGAGAGGCTCTTAATAGAGTGGGAGGGCCAGTTCATAGACAGGCTTCCAGAACTGCCTCTCAGTTTTGAAGAATTGAAGAAGATCATTGTCAATGATGCTGCCAGCCTAATAGTGATGAAGAAGGAAGTGAGTATGGAGAACCTCTCCTTTGACGACTATCTTCTCTTGACAGGTATGAATGGCCGCCGCATCTCCCAGATTAGGCAGCTCTATCCCGATAGATGGGATGAGATCGTTGGGAAGCTAGCCAACTGGGTTATGTCAGGACTTGTTAAGCTGGAGAGGGTTAAGCCTGAGCCAAGCCCTGCTGTTAGGACAGGTCTTAAGGTGAAGAATAGGCTCCTCCTCTCACTGCCCACTTCCATGGCCCTGAGTCTAATTAAGCTTGCTAAGGGCTTTATAGGTAGCCGTGTCAGGACCGTGCCCTTGGACGCCCATATAGCGGTTCTAAATGCGATGAAGAATGTCGTGGATTTTACGTTCGGTGATAAGCCTGACCTCAAAGCTGATGTCCAGCGGTCTACCAAGTTCTTCGGCGAGCTCTCGGCTAGAGAGACAGCCCTCCAGTATGTCAAGCTCCTTGAGGGCACACCCTTCACTGTCTTCAACCCCAAGCACCTCCCTAAGATTGTCGCGTTAACCCTCAAGACCGGCTGGGATATTGATATAGCCATTAGGGAGGCTAATTCAGACTCCTACATCTTCGAGGTGGTGGACTGCCATCTATGTGAGGGTGTGAAGAGTGATACGCCCTTCTGTGATAAGTTTATTTCAAGTGTTGTGGTGGGTGCGGTAGCTATCTGCTATCATAGAAAGTCTGAATGTTATGAGTTTATGTGCAGGGCCATGGGAGCGGATAAGTGTGCCTTCCAACTCATGGTCAAGCCATCCTAATTAGACCGTCCGATCTGCTGTGAGTAGGGCTTATGAGGCTGTGGGATGTTATCGCACTTACAAAATCCTACTTCTCAATAACGTCTGTCACACTTCTGACAGTGGCCACATCCCTACTGGCCGGTCTAAGATCATTGGAGACACTCCTCATGTTGGTGGGCTTCTTCATACTTCTTACGGCGGCTCTGAACAGCTATAATAATCTCATGGACGCACGGGCTGACGCCATAACCAAGAAGGGCTTCCCAATACCTGCTGGCATGGTTTCCATGAGGCTGGCGGCAATCGTCGCCACATCACTCTATGCGGCTGCATTAGCGTTGTTGACGGCTCTTTCACTTGCAAACCAGGTGGCAGGCCTTGTCTTGGGCTTGGATGTCATTCTCAGCTATCTATACTCGGCACCCCATGTCAGGCTTAAGAGAATACCGGTCGTGAAGGGAGCCATACTGGTCTCCCACTCACTCCTATTCCCATTCTCAGCGGCCTCAATCATCGCCGGCGGTAGCCCACTAGATAATGCTGATAGACTCGCCATACTATTCATAATGGGTATGGCCGGCCACACCCTCCAAGACTTCGGCGACATAGAGGGTGACAAGCTCCTCGGCGACAACACCCTGCCAATAATCTTGGGTGTCAGGGGCGGTGTCTATGCGACAATATCCATGTATATCCTGGCCCTATTCCTATCCATGACAGTCATCCATACACTTCAGACCTACACGATAATCCTCCTCACGCTTCAGACAGTCCTCCCACTCCTTCTTCTGAGGCGGATAGGGCTGTGGTCCATCGTGTTCAAGGTGAATGCGCTGCTCTCTATAGCGACTGTGGCCACGGTCCTATACTCATGCTGCTAGATCTGGATCGCATATTTCTGAATATGGGGTGGCACCCTCACGTTTAGGAAGTCTATCATGTCTAGCGGGTTCTTAGCCCTGAAGAACCATTTCCTCATGACAAAATACCGTAGCACCATATAGCATTTCAGGAGGCCTGACACGTCGAATCCGAGGATACAGCCCACCCTCCTAGCAGCATCCACCGCCCTGAGATAGTGGAGATCACCCAGCCTCACGGTATCCCTCAGCAAGCTCCTCTCAAGGCTGAATCCACCGTCAACCCTCAGCTTACCCCTGTCAATACCGAGATAGACCACGCTATTCCATATCCCGGCGGCCATATCCACATCAAGGTCGGCCACATCATCGTATATGTTGCAGGATTTGAAGAGATAGTCGAATGACTCCCTCAGGCCCTGGATGATACTATCGTCAAGCCCCTGGACTTTCTGCTCGAGCATGCAGAGATCCAGCCCAACCCAGATCCTGCCTATGCCCTTCTCGTTGACGTTCCCCAAGTATGTGAAGATGTTGAGACTCTTTCTATGCTCCCTACTCTGCTGGTTGAAGGAGAGCTTCTGCCCCTCAATATACCTTCTCAAATCATCTAGGAAGACCCGCCTCATCCGATGGGCTCCTGGAACCCTTGAGCTGAGCCACCTATGTATAAGGGATGAGAGGAGTAGGGCTGAGTTCTCAGCCCTCGCCTTCAGACTGTCGTCACCCAATGGTGTAAATACGCCCTTAGTCATGGCTTCAAACTGCCGCTCCAGAGACTTGACGGCCTCCTCCCTGCTATGGAGCGAGTCGTTTAGATTGTCCAGGGTCTTGATACCGGTTATCAGGGTCATCTTGGCCAGTATTGTGGATACGATCTCCCTGAGGCCCGCCACCCTTGCCAGCAGTGGATATGAGCTGAGGGTTGCCATATATGCCGAGTAGGTGATATACTTGCGCTTCATGATCCTAGCCTGGAGCATCTCCTCATACGATGCCAGCCAGGGCTCGTTGAGCATCTCCCTCATGAGATTCTCGAAATAATGTGAGGCCGCCTCTATCACACCATAGAGTCTCCTATAGTTTGAGCGGCTGCCGCTGGCGTATCTCAGAAAGGCCAGTCCAGCTATTTTATGGAGATGGTCCAGACCTTCTTCGGACACGACTATATTTATTGTTATTTTTCAAAATAAGTTTTATTATTCCAGTCGAATTTGAAGACTTTCCGATGGAGTTTCAACGGTATTACCTAACCCCTGGCCAACATGGAAGGAGGCCTCCTGGCCCCCTGCCAGAACCTCTCAAAGGCACTGTTGATAAAATACATCCCGAGAACACCCCTCAGCAGTAATGCATTCTCATGATCAATCCTGCCCATCAGATCCCTCTGGAAGACAAGTCCCTCCTCCTCACCAGCCACTATCTCATACCGATGATCATCCAACCAGACATAACCCATCTCAAGATTGGGGAACTCGCTACTCAAACGTATCAGCCTCGAAGGTATCTCACCGCCTCCGCCTACATAGAGAAGCCTGCCACCAACCGTCTTCAGATCAACACCGGCCGCCACCAGTATGTTAACCGGCTCCTCAGCAAGTATCGAGACTTTCTTGGAGCTGGAGAGGATGCGTCTGATATGGGATAAAACTGTGTTGAGGCCGTGGATTATCTCCCAATCTGTTTTGGCCAGTGACACATTCTCCATCAACGGCAGGTGTTTGCTTAGATGTGCTGATTCCTCGGCCAGCCTAGCTATCTCCTCTATCTCCCTCATTATACCCGAGCCCAGCATTGTGGCGGTATAGTTTCTCCCCGCTATTCTCGAGACAAGGCCGAGGGTTGTAAGCCTCCCCAGAACATAATGGGTCTCCTGTATCCCCACCCTGGTCCTCTTGGCTATCTCGGTAAGTGGTAGGCCGTCACGGCTGCTGAGAAGCTCGCTGAGTATCCTAACAGCCCTCGGGCTGCTCATGATACGTAGGACCGCAAAGGTGTTCTCGCCTGGTGTCACAGCCTCCATGCCCTAGCGTTGTCAAGTATTGGGATATAAGCAAGTTTAGATGGTTTCAGGATAATAGATAACCAGGTTATCCCAGGGTAATACTTATCAAATCCACTATGAAAATTAAAGCGGTCTTTACCATCGCCAACCATGTTTATATGAGAGATGGGTGATGACAGGTCAGCGTGCTGTCCGTCACCGACATCTACATCTTAATACTGACCGGCTTGGCAGGTGTGGCGGTGGGGTCGCTTATCCGGATGAGCCGGAGGAGGGGTAGGTCTGATGGGATGATCGTAGATGGTTATGTGGGCGAGCTTAGGCAGTATGTCAGCTCCTTCGGCGACTTCATCATGGGGAACAGCATACACATACCCTACATTTACCAGAAGGCGGTGGATCAGCATGGTGTCTCAGAACTCCGTGAAGCCACGTCCACACCCCTTGAGGAGGTCCGCACACTATACCTACAGTTGGCTGAGAGGGTGAGAAACCTGGGCCAGCCTGCCAGCTACGTCGATTTCATAGAGCTGCTGGGTGAGTTTAACACGCTCGTCCACGTATATCATAGGGTCTGTGTGATAAGGCCGGCCCGCTGGATCTTCCCCCTTGTGAGTGAGAAGGGATCTACAGTCCTGCTCTCAGAGTTTATGATGCTGCGGGAGAAGTATCAGCGGTGGATTGACGACTTCTCATCCTATCTGAAGCGTGTCAACGACAGCCTCGGTACGCTGCACTTCTCCAATCTCTTCGACCCAGTCCCCATTCCCTAGAGAACTTTCTCAGTTGGGAAGACTACGATTCCATTGGGTGTAAACTTGTATGGATGCGCCTCTACATCGTGGCTGACTCCACGCATCTTCTCAATCCTTATGGCCTGAACCACGCCCGCAGATGTCTGATACCGCATCATCAGTATCACACCCTCGCTAATATACTCCTCGAACTGGTATTGCCTATGCAGCCCGCTCATCCTAAGCTCCGTGAGGAGTAGTGTGGTGCATCCCAGCGGTGTTATACCCTCAAGAAGGTCCATGAAGGCCGTCCGCCTCTCATGCTCTCTGGGGAACTGGAGGAAGAATGAGGTGAGCGGATCTATGACAAGCCTCTCGGCGTCTATATCCTGGACATGGGTTTTGATGGCTGTGATGAGGGCTGCGAGGGAGAAATCACGTTTTCCAATAGACAATGCTCCAACCCTCACCTCGCCTGGAAGAGATCTTATCGGTGAGGAGTCAACTATCGAGAGACGCTTCTCAGCAATATGGGCATCCAGATCCAGGCCAACCCTCTTCATATTACGCACTATGTTCATGGGCTTCTCATCAAGAGAGACATAAACACCATTCTCACCCTTCCCACATCCATGGTTGAGAAACTGGAGTGCCAGGGTTGTCTTCCCAGCACCCGGGCTGCCCATCACCACCACATTATAGCCCTTGGGTATGCCACGGCCCTCCAGCATCTCCTCAAGACCTGGAACACCTGTCGAGGCAAACCTTATCTCACCTACGGAGCTTCCAACCCTCCCGAAAGTCATGCCATAATATACGGTGGAACACATATAAGCGTTAAGACCAGCCATCCATGGATATCATAAGGGTATAAAGCTGGGGATGCCAGAACGTCTTCGTAGATGCAGCAGTCTGGGAAACACCCCAAACCAGTGGTGCTATGTGGGGGTGAGGGCAGCCGGCTGAGACCCCTAACCTACTACTTCCAGAAATCCATGATACCCATAGGACCTGAACAGCGTCCGCTCCTAGAGTATATCCTGAGACATATCAGATCCCATGGATTTCAGGAGGCCGTCCTCCTTGTGGGGTATAAGGGTGAGCAGATCGTCAACTACTTCGGCGACGGTGAGAGGTTTGGCCTCCGACTCAGCTATGTCTGGGATGTGGAGGGTGCCAAGGGAACATACGCCTCACTCCACCACGCCCTAGTGGAGAACGCATTCACAAAATCCGACACCCTACTCATCTACTACGGCGACATACTCACAAACCTGGATCTCAGCGGCCTTGTCACAAAACATGTAAATGAGGGGTTCGCCGCAACCCTAGCCCTCTCCCCCAAGTATCAGCTCCCAGTAGGCGTGGCCGAGGTGGACGACGGCCTTGTTGTAAAGATGAGGGAGAAACCCTTCATAG
>Ga0272449_1001515_pt1 | contig 23615 bp, 19 predicted proteins | sample YNPCB0241_FD_198679 | JGI IMG/M metagenome (GOLD analysis project Ga0272449, IMG submission 198679) | Hot spring sediment microbial communities from Yellowstone National Park, WY, United States - YNP-CB-024-1 | ecosystem: Environmental > Aquatic > Thermal springs > Hot (42-90C) > Sediment... | reverse complement strand
GAGCACGCCAAAAACCTGGCTGAACACGCCAAGAAGATTCTGCTGGTTGAGGATGCTAGGCTTGAGAACTTTAATTCAGAAGCCTACCAAAGGGTTCTTTCCCATCTGATTAAGGAGCATAAGCCTGTTCTGTCGATTATTGGGCACACATCCTATGGTGTTGAGCTTGCCCCAAGGTTGGCGGCGTCCCTAAACATTCCTTTGGCGACGGACTGCATAGACTTGGCTTTTGAAGGTGACACGTTCACTATTACGCGGCAGATGTATGGCGGGAAAGTTAACGCTAAGGCAACACTCCGGAAATCTGAAAGCTACATGGTTACCGTTCGCCAAGCAGCCTTCCAAGCCCAAAAGCCACCCGCGCCATTAAACGGACAAATAATTGAGGTTCCATCCCCACTAACAGAAGAGATAACGACAAAGCGATTCTTGGAATACGTATTGCCGCCACCATGGGGCGTCGACATAACAGCGGCAGAAGTGCTCGTGGGCATTGGAAGGGGCATAAAAGACCAGAGCAACATACCGATGGTTGAAGAGCTGGCGAAGGCACTGGGCGGAGTATTGGCGTGTTCACGTCCAATTGTGGATAAAGGTTGGCTTCCAAGCGACAGGCAGGTGGGGACTTCTGGAAAAACTGTTAAGCCAAAGCTCTACATAGCCCTAGGCATAAGTGGCGCCTTCCAGCACGTCCTAGGAATGAAAAACTCCGACCTAATAATAGCTGTGAACAAAGATCCGAAGGCTCCAATCTTTAGCTTTTCAGACTATGGTGTTGTTGAAGACTTGTTCAAGGTCGTGCCAGTGCTGAAGAACAAAATTAGCGAGTTAAAAGTTCAAAAGGCGTAAGTCAAGTTTCACCATCTGGGAATAAGCATGGACTTCAAATTGACCGAGGAGCAAATGGAAATAAAGCGGGCTGCCCGCGAATTTGCGGAAAAGGAATTCACACCAGAACTAGCCCTAGAATATGACCAAAAAGAAGATTTTCCAATGGAACTTTACAGAAAAGCCGCAAAGTTGGGCTTTACAAGCATGCGCATACCCCAACAATATGATGGGCAAGGCTACGGTGTACTAGAAGAATGTCTGGTTGTTGAAGAGTTTTGTCGCGTTGACCCAGGGTTGGGAGTTGCTGTCTCCCTAGGAAACCTAATGGTTCCAGACGTACTGCTCAAGCACGGCACAGAGGAACAGAAAGAAAAGTATATTCCGCCACTGGCTAGGGGTGATAAAATTGCCGCGGCAGCCTTCACAGAACCGGAACATGGAAGCGACATAACCCGAATGGACACAACAGCCGTTAAAGTTGGCGACGAATGGGTTATTAATGGCTCAAAACAATTCATAACAAACGCCCCAATAGCCGACACCTTCATAATCCTATGCCAAACAGATCCAAACGTAACACCACCCCACCGTGGACAAAGCCTTTTTCTAGCGGAGAAGGGTATGCCCGGCTTGGAGGCAACAAAGCTTCACGGTAAGATGGGCATAAAACCATGCGTTACTGGCTCGCTAGCACTAAGCGACCTCCACGTTCCCACAAATAATCTTGTAGGCGAACTAAACAAGGGCTTTTACTATGCACTTGAACTTTTTGATGGAACCCGCATAACTGTGGCGGCTCAAGCTGTCGGTATAGCTCAGGGAGCCTTTGAAAAAGCCCTAAACTACGCAAAGATACGCAAACAGTTCGGACAGCCAATAATCAATTTTCAAGGGGTCTCCTTCAAACTGGCTGAGATGGCTATAAAAATTGAAACCGCCCGCCTACTAACGTATAAGGCGGCTTGGATATATGACCATGAAAAACCAAATCCTGTTGCGACCTCAATGGCTAAGGCTTATGCAAGCCGCGTAGCCATGGAAGTTACAGACGATGCCATTCAGATATTCGGCGGTTACGGATATTTAGCGGACTATCATGTAGAACGTTTCCATAGATGTGCAAAAATAACCGAAATTTATGAGGGTACAAGTGAAATACAAAAATTGACGATAGTTAATTTTCTGCAAAAATAATGACCCTCTTTTTTTAATTTCATGTATTAAGATTTGAACTTATCATGAAAAACTTATAAAGATTGATGCTATAATTCATGACTCTTTGGAAGGGGGAGATTTGCTTGGCTGAAAAGTTGAAAAAAGCTGCAGTCATTGGTTCTGGCGCCATGGGACATGGAATAGCGCAACTTTTAGCGATGAACGGCTTCCATGTGACAATGGTGGATATTAGCGACGACTTTCTTCAAAAAGGGCTGGAGAAAATTAAATGGAGTTTGGAAAAATTCGCCGAGAAAAGGCGCATAAGGCCTGAAGACGTTCAAACAATTCTAGCAAGGATAAGCACTACAACAAGCTATGAGCAAGCGGCTAAAGACATAGATTTCGCCATTGAAGCTGTACCGGAAAACATGGACCTTAAAAAGAAGGTTTTTGCCCAGTTAGATAGCGTAGCGCCTGCTCACGCTATTCTTGCGTCTAACACTTCAACCCTGAGCATTACGGAGATGGGAAACATTACAAAACGTCCAGACAAAGTTGCGGGAATGCACTTCTTCAATCCGCCGCAGCTGATGGCCTTAGTTGAAGTTATCAAAGGGGATAAAACAAGCCAAGAGACAATAAACACCCTTGTAGATTTGTCCAAAAAACTTGGAAAGACACCAGTAGTTGTAAGGAAGGACGTACGGGGCTTTATAGTTAACAGAGTTCTAGGGGCAGTTTTCAATGAGGCTTTCTGGACCCTTCATAGGGGAGAAGCGACAAAAGAGGGGATTGATGCTTCAGTAAAATACAGCGGAGGCTTTCCAATGGGATGGTTCGAACTAGCCGACTACGTGGGATTAGACATAGCCTATGAAGTTGGGAAAATACTTTACGAGGCTTATGGCGAGCGTTTCAAGCCATGCTCAGAAGTAATAGAGCCGCTGATCAAAGAGCGGAAATTTGGACAGAAAACAGGCGTAGGTTTTTATGATTGGACCAAGGGGAGGCCGAGAATACCCTTCAACCTAATGGAAGAATATGATGTTGAGAGATCATGGGCTGTAGCTGCAAATGAAGCTGCATGGCTTATACACGAGGATGCTGCAAGCCCGGCAGACATAGATACAGGAATGAAACTTGGAACTGGTTGGCCTTCAGGTCCATGCGAATATGCTGATAGAATGGGCTTAGACGTCATTGTCAACAAGTTGAAGGAAATGTACGCCAAATATAACATGGAAATGTATAAACCATGCCCGTTGCTAGAAGACTATGTCAGTAAAGGTTGGTTAGGTAAAAAAACTGGAAGGGGGTTCTACTAGATGAAGTTTGAATTGACAGAAGAGCAAATTGGAATAAAAAATGCCGTAAGAGAATTCTGCGAGAAAGAATTCAAGCCAGAGCTTGCCCTAGAGCTTGACCGGAAAGAAGAATTTCCAATGGAGCTCTACAAAAAAGCTGCAAAGTTGGGCTTTACAAGCATGGCCTTTCCGCAAGAGTATGGTGGGCAAGGCTACGGTCTCCTAGAAACATGCCTAGTAGTAGAGGAGATGTGCAGGGCAGATTCATCGCTTGGAGTCGCCATCATGAGTGGAACCTTTGGCAGCGAATTCATCCTTGTCCACGGCACCCAAGAACAGAAAGAGAAGTATCTGCCACCCATCTGTAGAGGTGACTGCGTTTCAGCTGCGGCATTTACAGAGCCTAACGTTAGTGGAAGCGACATAACTCGCATGGAAACAACAGCAACAAAATATGGCGATGAGTGGTGGATAAACGGCACAAAAACTTTCATAACAAATGCCACCATAGCAGACTTCATGGTAGTTTTGACACAGACAGACACAAAGGTTAGGCCAACATATAGAGGCGAGACATTATTTGTAGTTGATAAAGGCACGCCGGGACTGGAAACGACAAAACTTCACAATAAAATGGGAATAAGATGTTCTGTAACTGGCGAAGTGAGGTTTGACAATGTGAAGGTCAAAGATTGGAATATTGTAGGCGAGCTTAACAAGGGCTTTTATTACTCCATGGAATTCTTTGACAAGACAAGAGTCGGTGTAGCGGCTCAAGCAGTCGGGATGGCTCAAGGCGCATGGGAGATAGCCTTCAAATACGCAAAACAGAGGGAAGCCTTCGGGCAACCTATAATACAGCATGAGGCTATAGGATGCACACTAGCTGAACTTGCAACAAAAATCGAAGCAGCAAGACTCTTAACGTATAAAGCTGCTTGGCTTGTAGATGCTGGAAAGATGGATCCGATGGCAACAGCCATGGCTAAACAATATGCAGGTCGTGTGGCAATGGAGGCAACAGACTTCGCTATTCAAACACTTGGTGGATACGGCTACCTAGGCGAATACCGTGTTGAAAGATATCACAGAGACGCAAAAATAACGGAAATCTACGAAGGAACAAGTGAAATTCAGAAACTGACCGTCCTCAAGTACCTACTAAGAAAGTTTTAAATCCTCATAAAATGAAATTATAGGCTCTTCAAGGAAATGGATGGTGAAACAATGAGTAAGGCGTATGAAACCCTAAAAATAGAGAGAGAAGAGCGCATACTTTGGATAATTCTCAACAGGCCCCATAGGCTTAACGCCCTCAACGACGTTCTTATGCAAGAACTTGCAGACGCATTAGACACGGCTGAGAGGGATCCCTCAATAAGGTGCATTGTAATAACGGGTGAAGGAGACAGAGCTTTCAGCGCCGGAGCAGATGTAACGGCTTTTCCAAAGGCAACACCAGTCACAGCCGAAGAGTTCTCTAGGCTTGGACAAAGTGTTTTCAGCAAAATAGAGCAGCTTTCAAAACCCGTTATTGCAGCTATCAACGGCTTCGCTTTAGGCGGAGGCTTGGAACTTGCCCTTGCCTGCGACTTCAGAATAGCCGCTGAACATGCGGAACTTGGAAGCCCAGAAATAAATTTGGGACTTATACCTGGATGGGGTGGCACCCAGAGACTAGTTAGGGTTGTCGGCCTTGCAAAAGCAAAAGAAATAGTGATGCTGGGAAATAGAATTAAGGCTGACGAAGCGTTGAAAATGGGCTTGGTCAACAAAGTTGTTAATTACGATAAGCTTAAAGACGAGGCGCGCGACCTTGCCAAAAAACTGAGCGAAGGCCCGCCCATAGCACTTAAGTATGCTAAATACGCCGTGAACTTTGGAACCCAAGTGCCGCTGGAAGTTGGGCTGCGTTTAGAAGCTGCATACATGGGATTAACTTTCTCCACAGAAGACCTAATGGAAGGCGTAGAAGCCTTCATGTCAAGACGGAAGGCAGAGTTCAAGGGAAAGTAAAACCCCAATTCCCCCTTTATTATTTATATGATATTTTAAATTTGGTTATGAGGAGATTGTTATGCGAAAAGTGGCGGTCATAGGAGTTGGCAACAGCAAGTTTGGTAACAGAAACGATGTGAATGTTCAAGAGCTCTCCTTTGAGGCTGTCAAACAATCCATCGAAGATGCCGGCATATCTCCAAAAGACATTGAATTTGTAGCCTTCGGATCCGCTGGAGCTGGAGCCTGGTACGAAGAAGCCCTCCCAGCAGTTACCATATCTGAATATTGCGGCCTTACAGATGCAGGATTAGCTCGCTGTGAGGCTGCATGTGCAAGTGGTAGTGCAGCCTTTTTCGCAGCCTACTCAGCAATCGCCAGCGGTTGTGCCGAAATCACAGCTGCAGTAGGTGTCGAAAAAATGAGGCAGATTGACACCCCGACAGCCATGGAGTTCATTGGAAGAAGTGGATATTACACTTGGGAGTTTCACAACTTTGGGCTAACATTTCCGGCGTACTATGCCTTGCATGCCACAGCTCATATGGCCAAGTATGGAACAACAGAAGAGGATTTAGCGTTAGTCGCCGTCAAAAATCATAAGTATGCTTCGATGAATCCCGTTGCCCACTTCCAGAATAAGATTACCATTGATGATGCCCTCTCATCTATGGTTATAGCGTGGCCTCTTAAATTATACGATTGCTGCCCAATAACGGATGGAGCAGCCTCAGTTATTCTTGCCTCAGAAGAGAAAGTTAAAGAATTGAAAATCGATACCCCAGTATGGGTTGCTGGCATAGGTTACTCCTCAGGAACAGCAAACCTGAGCAAGAGGTTAGATTACGTCGGATTAGAAGCCGCTGTGCACGCAGCAAGGATGGCATACAAAATGGCAAAAGTAACTCCGGATCAAGTTGACTTTGCAAATGTTCACGACTGTTTCACTATTGCCGAAATAATGGCTTACGAGGATTTAGGCTTCTGCAAAAAAGGTGAAGGTGCAAAGCTTATTCGCGAAGGGCAAACGGAAATAGGTGGTAAAATCCCCGTAAATGTTGATGGCGGCTTAAAAGCTAAAGGACACCCGATAGGTGCAACTGGCTGCTCAATGATATATGAGCTAACAAAACAGCTAAGGGAAGAGGCTGTAGAAAGAAGCAGACAAGTTCCACTGAAAAATTACATAGGACTTGCCCATAACGTTGGTGGAACAGGACATTACTGTTACGTAACAATTTTGAGGAGATGAGCGTATGTCGGCTATGCCAACCATAAGATCAAGGGAAATGAAAATTGCGCACGAGATACCCATAAGTAAGACCTTGCCTTTCTGGGAGGGGTTGAAACAGGGTAAAATACTGGCAACAAAATGCAAAAAATGTGGCAAACTTCATTTCCCACCAGTAGCTGACTGCTCACAGTGTCTATCATCTGACATAGAGTGGGTTGAGCTCAGCAACGAAGCAACCATTGAAACCTTCACGCATGTTATTGTTAGACCAGCAACGTTCCAGCAGGAGAAGCCCTACACAGTAGCCATTGGGAGACTAAAAGATGGCGTGCGAGTACTGGCATGGCTCACGAACTTTAAACCATCAGAAATTAAAGTAGGCATGAAAGCTAAACTTGTAGCTAAACAAACCCCTCAAGGACAACTCATATACGAGTTTACCAGACCAGAATAAGGCTTTTAAACAAAAGTTTTCATTAAACACTTTTTCTCTTTTATAGGTCATAAACCCTAAAACTGATAGCCTTATCTCTTTTAAAACAGAAATACTCTATTAGTCTAAATATTTTGGAGGATGTCGAGATGCCGATCAAAACCGGGAAGGATTATTTAGAAAGCCTTTACAAAAGAAAGATAAAGGTTTACCTTTTCGGAGAAGAAGTAAAAAATCCGGTTGAGCACCCAATTATAAGGCCGTCGGTGAACGCTGCCGCGGTAACCTATGACATAGCTCACGACCCTCAATATCAAGATTTGTCCACTGCAAAATCTCACATAACCGGGGAAAAAATAAACAGGTTTAACCACATACACCAAAGCATTGAAGACTTAATTAAAAAAGTTAAGCTTCTGAGGATTTTAGGTCAAAAAACAGGGACATGCTTTCAAAGATGCGTCGGATGGGATGCCATAAACACTCTTTCAAGTGTAACGTATGAAATTGATCAGAAGCTTGGAACACAATACTATGAAAGGTTCACGAACTTCCTAAAATACATTCAAAAAAATGATCTCTTCTGTTGTGGCGCAATGACAGACCCGAAAGGAGACCGCAGCCTTCCACCAAGCCAGCAAGCAGACCCAGATCTGTATTTGAGAATCGTTGAAAAAAGGGAGGATGGCATAATCGTTAGAGGCGCAAAGGTTCATATTACTGGCGCGGTTAACAGCCACGAAATCATTGTAATGCCGACAAGGGCGATGACGGAAAAGGACAGAAGCTATGCCGTATCCTTCGCTGTTCCAAGCAACATGAAGGGAATAATATACGTCTATGGTAGGCAATCATGCGACACTAGGAAACTTGAGGAAGGAAAAATGGATTTGGGAAACATTAAATACAGTGGACAAGAAGCAATGGTAATTTTTGATGACATTTTTGTTCCATGGGAAAGAGTTTTCATGGCTGAGGAATACGAGTTTACTCTTCCCTTAGTTGAGAGGTTCGCGGCCTACCATAGGCAAAGCTACGGTGGATGCAAGACGGGCGTTGGTGATGTTCTCATAGGCGCAGCAGCCACCATAGCTGAATACAACGGAGTTGAGAAAGCTGCCCACATAAGAGATAAAATAGTTGAGATGAATCATCTAAACGAAACTTTGTATGCTTGTGGAATAGCATGTTCAGCAGAGGGTTATAAAACACCATCAGGAACCTATCAAGTTAACATACTGCTGGCAAATATATGCAAGCACAACGTTACAAGGTTTCCATATGAAATAGTGAGGTTAGCCGAAGATATCGCGGGCGGACTCATAGTAACAGCTCCTTCGGAAAAAGACTTGAGAAGCCAAGATGTTGGAAAGTACATTCAAAAATATCTCAGAGGAGTAGAGAACGTTCCAACAGAACATAGGTTGAGAATCTTTAGATTAATAGAGAATATTTCCATGGGCTTAGGCGCTGTTGGATATCGAACGGAATCCATGCATGGAGCTGGCTCACCCCAGGCGCAAAGAATAATGATTGAGCGAATGATGGACATCAACTTTAAAAAGAGGCTTGCAAAGGCTCTTGCTGGAATAGAGGAGGCATAACCTATTTTTCCCGTATCCTATACATTTTATATTTCCATAGACACCCTAAAGCCTTAACACATTTTTCTATTGAGGAGTATACTGGAATTTTTTCTTCTTCAAGTTGCATAGTCCAAGAGTCAACTATTTCCTTATATCCTAGGAGGTAGGCCAGTATCGGTTTTTGCGCAGTGTTTTTTGCTTTTAAATATCGAACAGCCCTTTTTATCTCGAAGTATGGGACGATTCTAGGAACTGCTACAAATATTACTATGACACTGTCGACATTTTCGTCCTCCAAGACAGCTTCAACAGATATTTTTAGGCTCTCTTCTGGTCCGACGTTTTCAAATAATGGCTCGATATCGACGGGGTTGTTAACATTAGCCCACGACGGCATATTTTCCTTTATTCTCCTCATCGTTTCACTTGAAAGTTGTGCGAGTTCTAAGCCATATTCCGAGCAATTGTCGGCTGCTATTACGCCTCCCCCTCCAGTAACACTAACCACGGCAACTCTATTTCCTCTAGGCAGTGGTTGTAAAGCGAAAGCCTTTGTTATGTCTAATAACTCATCAAGGTCTCCATCCACCCGTATAACACCAGTTTGCTTGCAAACCGCGTTAAAAATTTCATCTCTAACAGCAAGTGAGCCTGTGTGGGACATGGAGGCTTTAATACCAGCTGGGCTTCTACCGGATTTAAGTACTATTATAGGCTTGACTTTTGAAACTTTCTTAAATGTTTTGAAGAGGCTTTTTCCATCCTTTACTCCTTCCATGTAAACTGCTATAACTTCTGTGTCTTCATCTTCTGCAAGGTATTCAAGAACTTCAGCGTCATCCACGTCGCATTTGTTTCCAAGCCCAACTATTTTGCTTACGCCGAAGGGTTGCTTAGATATTATCCACCAAAACGCAGCAGCTGCAAAAAGACCAGTTTGAGCCACAAAGGCGACGTTTCCTTTTCTAAGCTTTGGAAGCGGTACAAAGGATGTTGTAAAATTGTTTGCTGTGTTTAGTATGCCCGTTGTGTTCGGCCCTATTATACGGATTCCAGCTTTTTTCGCTATCGCCACAACTTCATCTTCAAGCTTTTTTCCTTCCTCTCCAGCCTCACGAAAACCCGATGAACAAATGACAACTCCTTTAACACGTTTTTCTGTGCATTCTCGCATTATTTGAGGAGCTTTGGATGCTGGAACGATGATTATCGCGAGATCTAAACCCTCTTCTATGGCATTAACGTTGGGGTAAGCCTTCAAACCCAAAATTTCTTCAGCGTTTGGGTTAACGGGATAAATGTTTCCCTTAAACTCTAAGTCGAGAAGATTTTTCAAGAGCGAATAGCCATACTTGAGAGGGTTACGTGACGCTCCTACAACAGCAACATTTTCAGGCTCGAAGAAACACTTTAGCTCGTTAGTCTTTTTTGTCTCTGACATTGGTATCACTTTAGGCAGTTTTAGAATACTTTGCAAATATATGATTTTAATATGTTTCGTGGGAGAATTATCTTTTGCAATAATAAAGATTATTAGAACTTACCAGAAGTGTCAGCCTTTAATTTTCCCAGAAAATACCTATCTGGGTCAAAGCACCGAAGCATCAGAATTTCCTCCCTTCGAGGCTCGTCTATTATCATTAAGTTATCCGAAATCTTTGGGTTCCATCCCATGTTCTCCCTTATAACTGAAAGGGCGTCCTCTTTATTTTCACCTGGTTCAACATAAACTTTCTTCAAGATCAATTCGTCCTCTTCTTTTTCGAAGACGGCGCGGTCTGTAACAACTTTTTTCACGTTCCTGCCTGAACAAGTGATGTAAGGAACTTCTTCCATAAGTCTTCTTTTGTCATGGAGAAGGGTTACAATAACCTCTTTCGCTGTTGTTGAAATGTCGCTTGCTCCTCCACTGCCGAAAAGAAAGAAGCCACCGATTTTTGTGGAGTTAATGTTACCGTTTTTGTCTATTTGGCCTGCAGATATACACGCAAGCACTCGTGCGTTATTTGCAACAAGTCCTAAAATGTTTAATGTGTCGGTTAACATTAGGCATGATTCCATTCCTCTTGTTGAGATTAAAAATGGTTGTGTTGGCGGTGGAAAGTAGCCATAAAGCCCAAGCTCCACAATAAGTTGAACATCCACTCTGTTAAGGCGAAGCGTATACATTGCCATCCAAGCTGCAAAATGTGAAATTCCTATTCCAGCCAGAATACTGTCATACTTATGCCTTTTAAGAGACTCAACAACCTCCCTCGCAGCAAAAATGGTAGCCCTCTCAACCCTATTTGCAGGAGCATCTGGCAATCTTTCAATGATTTTTGCCCCATCAATCTTCCAGTTTTCGTAAGTGATACGCTCTCGAAGTCTTTGGAGACGTTCTGAAGTTAGCTTATGCAAGTATTCCCGATGGGATTTAACGTCAATTATCCATTCCTTAATCCATTTTTTAGCCGTCTCAGAGTCCCTTAAAGCTTTTTGCAATTCCCCTGCAAATTCAACATCTTCCCCATAGCCGTGGCCATCTGGTCCTCGACAGCCATGGGGATGCATGCCGAATGGAGCTTCTACAACGCATTTTACAACGCTAGCAGGAACCTTCACGTTGAAGGCGTTTTTCCTTAAATATTGTGTGTCTACAATCTTCTCTACGCTAAGTATGACTCCCTCCTTGCTAGCAAAGGCTCCGTAAGCTTCTTCGGTGTAGGGAAGTACTGGAATGGCGTTTCCAGCGCTGTCAGCACAATAAGCATGCATCAAAGTTATATCAGGCCTCAAAGGTTTCACAATGCCAATTTCTTCTTCGGTGAATGGGTCAATTATTCTTTTGTAAAGTCCCCTTTCTTTGTTTTCTTCAGCTATTGATGTATTTTCAAGGGAGCGAGTCGCCATGAAAGGTAAATTGAGTGCTGCAGCTTGAAGACGCTGAACCATTGTAAGAAGCGACCAATTTTCTATAATCATGCCATTGCTTATCGCCTGCTGTAACGCTCCAGATAAAGTAGGACTTGGAAGTATTGAGCCAATATAACTGGTTATGACGCGCCTAACAAGCCCTGCAGATGCCATTATCATGATATTTTCGACGCCGCCAAGGCAGCTTACTGTGAAATCACTTTGACGATCTTTAAATTGGCGGATAACCTCATATGTTAAGGTGAATGGCAAATAGGCAAAGTATATGTGCATTTCAGGTTTGATATATTCTCTTATCGCTTCGTCTAAAGGCTTTACTTTGCTTTCGCCTTCCATAAGCTCAGGTTTGAAATATTTCTCCAGAAGTTGACTGGTTTCTTCCTGAACCGTCAAATCTGCCACCGCATAATGTGTATTTAGATTAGAGCTTTTATTCTAACCTTCTATGCTACAGAGAAGATATGCGTATTCTTGACTTATGCATGTTTATTCGTAGACTTTTTCCACTTCCTTATACCATTCCATAGCATCCATTTCGACGTCTCTGTCCCGTGAAGGCATCCCCATCATCTTATAAACTTCATGCTGGACAAGCAACTTCATTATTTCGTTGCTTCCTGTCCAAATTGGCGCCAGTCTCATATCCCTTAAAAGTCTTTCTACGGGGTACACTTGAGTGTAACCTATACCGCCCAGTATTTGCATTGCAACGTTAACAATCTCCCAGCCTACATCAGTTGCGAAACATTTTGCTTCGCTGACCAAACGTCTTGGATCTACAGGCATTCCCTTATCTAACGCGTCGGCAGCTTTTGCCGCTGTGTAGACAAGGGCCCTTACTGCATCCAGCTTCATAACACTCTCGGCTATTTTGAAGTTTACAGCTTGAAAGCTGCGTATAGGCGATCGGAAAGCCTTCCTCATAGTTGAGTATTTGATAGCTATTTCCAGCGCTGCTCTCGCTGTTCCGATGGCTCCGGCTGCGGAGGTTAACCTCTCTGGAATCATCATTCTATTAAAAATTGCAGCTCCATTGTTTATCTCGCCTATTCTATACTCGTCTGGCACTTCGACGTTTTTGAAAACTATTCTAGCTGTTCCCATGCCTCTGAATCCTAATAGGTTGTAGACTTCTTCAACCTTCACTCCCATCTCCCCCTCAACTATAAATGCGGTTAGAGCCTTATGTCCCGGAGCGTTGGGATCTGTTCTTGCATAAATGAGGTAGAAGTCTGCAGCTTTGCCGCCTGCGATAAATCTTTTTTCGCCGTTAATTATCCATTTATTTCCTTTCTTTTCGGCTTTAGTTGTTGTTCCAAAGAAGTCGCTTCCGCCTCTAGGCTCTGTTAGGCCTTCTGCTGAAAGTTTTTCTCCCTTAATTATTGGTTTGAGAAATTTCTCCTTCTGCCATTCTGTTCCAAACTTGTTTAAGGCTTCTCCAACTATGCTAACCATTGCATAGCTGCATCCAAGCCCCATTCCTAAGACGCCTATTTCTTCTAAGGCCACCATCTCAGCTGTCCAGGGTAATTCTCTTCCGCCATATTTTTTGGGAAACCTTAGTCCCAAAAGTTTCCTCTCGGCTGCTTGATGCAAAAACTCAAAGGGATAATCCACTTCATTTCTATCCATTTTTCTCAGCAGCTCAGGGTTAACATCTTTCACAAAATCCTTCACTTCCCTTCTGAGTTCTACCTCCTCAGGTGTGCTTAAGAGATCGTTCTCTATCATTTTTTCACCTCTCAGCCACTCTTCCCATTAGGATTATCTAAGTTGCCTTAAATACCTTGTCTAAATGAAAAATATTCGAACATCAGTTGGCTTTGTGCCTATTTCCAAGAAGAGCCTCGACAAGGTTCTTCCTAGACCATTCTCCCCCGCTCACTTCCTCCATCTGAATAACTTTCTTCGGCGGATTAGGAAATATTTTCTCAACAATTTGATCGATGCTTAGTCCTTTGCGCCATAACGTTTCTACCTCTCTTTTAAGTCTTAATGTGTTCTCTAGGGCATTTTTTACCTCGTCTCTATTCCAAACTCCATGTCCACTGTAAGCCTCATCAAACTCGAACTCCAGAACTTTTTTAAGAGAGCTTATAACGTCTATCGAATCCTCCTCTTTCATTGTAATTATCGGGTTAAGGTTTGTCACTAAGTCGCCAATGAAAAACTTGCGTCCAATTAGTATGGATACATGGTCAAAACTGTGACCTGGGGTCTCAATTATCTTAATTGCCAGGTTCTCAATCGTCATTTCTTTTTTGAGTGGAGTGGCCTTTACAGGTTTTGGTTGACCCCATACTATTTGTCGGTAAACTGGTATTTCTGGGGGATTTGCAAGAATTTCTAAAGACTTTTCAGGTGCAAAAACTTCGACGTTGAACTTATCTTTAAATAGGTATGCTCCACCACTGTGATCCTCATGATAATGGGTTAAGAGAACAGCCCTAACATTTAACTTCATTTCATCTACAAATTTTGCCAATTCATTGGCTGTATGGGGGCAACCCGTGTCTATGATTAGTCCCTTGTAATAATAGAAAGTTGTCCAGTAGTAAGGTTCCTCATCGTATTCTTTGCCAGCTTTTATCGCTATAAAATCCTCTCCTATTTTTCTCCACTTAAGCATTACATGTATACACCAGTAATAATAAAAATGAGATAAAAAGGAGGTTTATTCCTTTTCAATCACCGTTGCTACTCCTTGTCCTCCACCTATGCAAGCCGTTGCTAGTCCATAGCGTCCCCCTTCAAGATTTAATATTCTTGCGAGAGTCCCTACAAGCCTTGCTCCAGTGGCTCCAAGAGGATGACCAATCGCAATAGCCCCACCCTTAATATTTACTTTGTCCGGGTCGATTCCCAACTCTTTTATGCACCAAAGTGTAACTACGGCAAAGGCTTCATTTATCTCCCAGAAATCTATGTCTTTAACGTCGAGACCTCCCCGTTTAAGGGCTATACGACTCGCGGGAACAGGACCCTTTCCCATCACAGCTGGGTGAACAGCAGCCCAGCCGACAGATTTAATAGTTGCTAACGGTTCTAATCCTAAAGCTTTTGCCTTATCCTCAGAGGCTAGCATTACACAAGAAGCCCCAGCATTCAGTGGCGAAGAGTTCCCTGCTGTTATAACTCCTCCTTCAACAAACGCAGGCGGGAGATTTTTAATTTTTTCCAACGTTGTGTCAGGTCTAACGCTTAAGTCTTTGTCAACAATTTCTGTGGTTCCATCAGGGTTTGTAACCGGTATTGGCAGAATTTCTCCGTTAAAGTAACCCTCTTGCTGAGCCTTGGCTGCAAGCTGGTGACTTCTTAAAGACCAGATATCCATGTCGTCTTTGGTAAGCCCGTATTTTTGGGCAGCCTCTTTAAACAACCTTTCAGCCGTGAACCCCATCACAAAGCCAACGTCCATCTCATACATCTTCTTGTACTCCTCTTTCTCAATAAGAGTCGTTGGTGGGCTGATGTATGGGTTGTCGCCCATTGGAACATGAGTCATATGCTCCATGCCGGTGGCGATTACGATGTCAGCATTCCCTGTCATGATCTCCATAGCCCCAAGGTGTATAGCGGTCATCGAAGAGCCGCATTGTCTGTCAACAAAGAATGCCGGAACTTCCACAGGAAGCTTAGCCAACATGACAATTGAACGCCCTCCATAAGTCCACTGCTCCCAAACACCAAACGCGCTTGCCGCAATAACCTCATTGATTTCTGAAGGGTTTATGCCTGTTCTTTCAACTACTTTCTGAACGAGCAAGGCGGTCACATGGTCCATCCTTAATGGGTTGAATTTGTCTCTCTCAGGTTCTCTAGGCCTAGACCTTGAAAATGGAGATCTAAGATAATCCACTATTACGGCCTTCCGCATTTTCATCATTCCTTCCAATTGTTTAAAATAAAATTAAAGGCATGATGATTTAAGTTTTTCAATAAGAAACGCCTTAAACTCACATTATCTGTAAAAACAGAATTATGAAGATATTATTTCTCGACATTTTAAAAATTCAACAACAACCGTTCAATACGCACTAAAAGGAAAAGAAAGTTGAAGAGAAAGATTAAAAAACAAAGCACTGTCGATGAAGTTTTGCTGAGAGCTCTATAAAGGAAGAGCTTAAGAAATCAGCGTTAAAACCTAGTTTTTCGCCTTTTCCCTTTAAACTGGTTCGTTTAATTTCTTACCGTATTTTTGAGTCCATTCGCTTACTGAAATGGCAAACTGTTTTTCCACGTTGTTTCTATGAATGCTGTTGTAGGTACAGAAGGGTCTAATCTTTCCATCTGGTGTTGCATAATGTATAACGCATCTTTGCACTCGGTCTAGGTCAATGTTCCAAACATCCATAAAATGCATTATTCCAATCATGACTATTTTGCGCATGAAATTCCCAAGCGCCTCATAGCTTCCTTTGGTTATAACATCCTTGAGCAAGCCTCTTACAAGTGGTGACTTTACAAGGGGCAAAAGTTCCAACATCTTCACCTTTGCCGTTGTCCGTTTGCCTCTAACACCTGAATAGTAAATGTCCCAGAAAATTTCCGCAAAACGGTCCACATCCACATATTGGGTAATTGGCTTGTATGAGCCATTCTTTTCAACGACAATAAATGTTGCAGCCCCGCACATAGGATGCATAGTAAATTCTGGATAAACCCTATTCTTTATTACGCTCATGCCCTTAGAAATTGGAACAGGCCAATTAACTGGTCGCCAGTCCCACCGTGTGATAATCATGTTTGTCTGCTCTTCTATTAGCTTGATAGTGTCCGGAACAGTTATCCGCATTTTCCGCATTTCGTCTTTTCTGGCTCGTCCAGCCATAGAAATGGGTTGAATGTTAATACATCTGACAACATCGTGGTTTCCAACAGCATAGCGCACTATGTCACCAAGGTCTTTGTCATTAACTCCCTTTGCAAGAGTAACAACCAAAACTATGGAATCTAAACCTATCTTTCTGGCGTTTTCCAAAACCTTTTGTTTTACTGGAACCAGATCCGTCCTACCTCTGGTTTTTTTATAGATGTCCTCTCTTAAACCGTCGAATTGAAGATAGAGCGTGCTCATGCCAGCGTCTAAAAGCTTCTTGAAATAGTCTAGATCTTCTGCGATGCGCAATCCATTCGTGTTTACTTCCACGTGCTCTATCCCAGCCTTCTTTGCTTCCGAAATAAGCTGCGGCAAGTCATTTCTTATGGTAGGTTCGCCTCCGCTAAATTGCAGTGCGTTACAAGCCCAAGGCTTATTATTCCTAAGGAGTTTAATCATGTCCACAATCTGCTGGTATGTCGGCTCATAAACATAGTTTACGGCTCCGGCATACGCAAAGCAAACTGGACAAGCCATATTGCACCTATTCGTAACGTCTATTATGCCCAAAACGGTATGGGACTTATGCTGGGTGCATAAGCCGCAATCGTAGGGGCATCCCTTGACAGTTTTTGTGTGCGGATTTTCTAAACCGCTTCCAATATATTTTGCGTTATACCATTCCTTATAAATCCACTTAAAAAGTTCAGCGTCACCCCAATAAACGTCTTCGAACTTTCCGTGCCTTGGACATGTCTTTTCAAGGTAAATTACCCCATTTTCCTCGTAAATTCTAATAGGAACTCGGTTTAAGCATTCTGGACATAGACTTGTTGAATAAGCTTCAAATTTTGCCTCTTCTTGTTCTGACATTCTCATCGCCATATTTTGGTTTAAGGTCTCAGTCTGTGGCATATTAAAATTTCCATAATTTTAATAGGGTGAAAAGTATTATTCTCTTCCAATGAGCGCAAAAACGAAAGCACTACTTAGAAGAGCTGGATTAACAAACTATGAGGTAAACGCATACCTACTTCTTCTGGGAAAGGGTGCATTAACAGCCAAACAAATAAGCTACGGGGCACAGATACCATATTCCAAAGTTTATCAAGTCTTAAACAGCCTGGAAAAGAAAGGTTGGCTAGAATCAACAAGAAAAAGACCAAGCAGATACTTTCCAAAATCACCTGAAATAGCTCTAAAAACGGCGAAGGCAGCCTTTGAAAATGAATGGTTGCAAATCGAGAAAACAATAACCGACGAATTGCTCTCAATCTACGAGAGACTGAAAACTAAAGAAAAATATGATGTTTGGATTTTAAGGGGTACATTAAACATAATTCCAAAGTTTAAGGAAATGATTAAAAAATGTAGGCAAGAACTACTCATAGCTCTACCGTTCATCAAAGAAGAGTTTCTAATGGATTTCTACCAGCTGCTTCACTCCTTTATCGGTGAAAAAGTGCAGATTCGCTTCATGATGTTGAAAGGAATAAGTGAAGGCATGTATAGGATGCTTTCAAAAATTGGTGAAGTGAAGTGTAGAACAAAAATGTTTGGCGGTGGAGCCATATCAGACAGCAATGAGGTTCTGCTGCTCTTCAGTGATGAAAGGGGTGAAATAAGCGCCATCTGGTCTGATCATCCAGGTTTGGCGGCGCTGGCAAAGGATTATTTCAACTATTTATGGAAAGAGTCTGAATGGTGAAACTTTAAACTAGTGTTTTGACTGTAATTAAACTTCAAGAGATGGAATGTGGTGCGAGTAAAGATTAGAGTCATGGGCATAATTCAAGGCGTAGGATTTCGTCCCTTCATATATCGCATAGCCGTAAAAAACGGTTTGAAAGGTTATGTACGAAATATGGGTGATGCGGGCGTTGAAATTCTCCTAGAAGGCGAAGAAAATGCCATAAACAATTTCTTGAAGGATTTGAGGGAAAAGAAGCCACCACTGGCACAAATTCACGAAGTCGTTGCTGTGAAACTGGAAAGCGAAAACCAGTATACAAGCTTCGTAATTGAGAAAAGCTCTGAAGAGTCTGAACTTTCCGGTTCAGTTATCCCACCGGATGTAGCCATATGCAACGAGTGTCTAAAAGAGTTAAGGAGTAAAGATAATCCTAGATACGACTACTTTTTCATAACATGCACTAATTGTGGTCCAAGATACACCATTATTGAGGGGCTTCCTTACGACCGTGAAAACACCACCATGCGGGACTTCCCCATGTGCAGCTTCTGCCAAAAAGAGTACAAAGACCCCTTGAATAGGCGTTTCCACGCACAAACCGTGGCTTGCCCAAAATGCGGACCAAAAGTTTACCTAACTACCTGCAAAGGCGAGTTAGTTCCCGCCAAAGACCCGATAAGGGAGGCTGGCAAACTGCTTGAGGAAGGCTCTGTCGTTGCCATCAAGGGGTACGGCGGCTTTCACGTGGCGGCTTCAACAACGAGGGATGAGCCTCTGGTAAGGCTTAGAGAAGCAAAGCATAGGAAGCAAAAGCCATTCGCGGTTATGGCAAGAAGCCTCAAAGCAGTGAAGTCTTTTGCCGAAGTAAGCCCAAAAGAAGCTAAGCTTTTAACCTCCTATACGCGTCCAATAGTGCTTCTGAAAAAGAGCAGCGGATATTACCTTTCAGATTTGATTGCTCCGGGCTTGCATAATGTTGGTATTATGCTTCCCTACACCGGACTGCATTACATGTTGTTTGACGAGGTAAATGAGCCAGCCTTTGTTATGACAAGTGCTAATCCACCAAACCAGCCCATAGTTAAAGATGACGATGAAGCCCTAAAAACCCTCGGCGGCATCGTTGACTACTTCCTATTTCATAATAGGCGGATAGCCCATAGATGCGATGACTCGGTTGTGCGGGTGCATGGCGAAAAACTGGTTTTTATTAGGCGTTCAAGGGGCTTTGCACCCACCCCAATAATGCTGAGGGAGAAAGCCAAAAAATGTATTTTAGCTTTGGGCGGAGAACTGAATAACACTGCTTGTATTTTGCTTGGCAACAAAGCCTTCATATCCCAGCATATAGGCGACGTGGAAAACATAGAAACCCGCGATTTCTTGGAGAATGCAGCCAAACACCTAATTCGCCTAACAAACAGCAAGGTGGACGCAGTTGCATGCGATTTACACCCAAAATTCACAACAACTAAGCTTGCACGAGACTTGGCGGAGGAAAATGGCTGGCAACTTTTCCAAATTCAACACCACTATGCACATGTTGCAGCTCTGATAGCTGAACACGGCGTATCCGAAATCGTTGGCATCTGCTGTGATGGCTATGGTTATGGTGTTGACGGCGAAGCATGGGGCGGAGAAATAGTAATGAGCTCAAAAGGCTCGATGGATTTTAAACGTCTAGCCCATCTTGAAAAGCAACCCATGATAGGCGGTGATTTAGCCACTCGTTATCCTCTTAGAATGGCGGCTGGAATACTGTGCAAAAAAGTGGATGTGGAAGGCTGGCTTATGCAGAATAAGGGGCATTTTCCCCAAGGCGAAAAGGAAGCCCAGCTCATTCTTCAGCGATTGAAAAGGGAACGCGGAACTATTAAAACAACAAGTTGTGGGAGGATTTTAGACGCAGTTGCAGCCGTTTTAGGCGTGTGCTATGAGCGAACATACGAGGGTGAGCCAGCCATGAAACTGGAATCAGCAGCCACAAAAGGAAAAGATGTTCTAAAATTGGAGCCGATAATTAAAGGCGATACTTTAAACACTACAGAATTACTGCTGGAGATCTTTGAAAACAGAGAAAGATTCGCCATACACGATTTGGCTTTCTCCGCCCACGTCTACTTAGCCAAAGGCTTAGCAGAACTAGCTATAGGAAAAGCTTTAGAGAACGGCGTAAAAAATGTTGGCTTTTCTGGTGGGGTTGCATGTAACGAGATACTAGCAAAAATCATGTGGGAAGCTGTTGAGGCTGCTGGCTTAAAATTTCTTGTTCATGAGGCTGTTCCGCCTGGCGATGGCGGCTTATCTTTTGGTCAAGCTTTCGCCGCTGGATTCTCGCCACTTTAAGCCATAAACGATTTATTCCCGTTTGTTTTGCTATTTCGCAGATAAAAATGTGTTTGGCTATCCCCGCGAAGGTTGTGAGCGTTCAAGGTAATGTTGCGAAAGTTGATTTTGGAGGAGGCATAATAAAAGAGGTTGACGTAAGCCTTGTAGAGGTAAAAACTGATGATTATGTGCTTGTCCACGCTGGATATGCCATCCAAGTGCTGAGCAAGGAAGAAGCCGAAGAAACGCTGCGTTTATGGAGCGAAATTCTAGAAGCTGGAGAAAAGCTTGAATGAAAAGATTTATGATGAGCCGAAATGTTTGAGCATTTAAAATTTAGAGACCCAACACTAGCGAAACGCATAGTCGAAAAAATCCATGAAGTCGCCCCTAAACGCGATACCGTGAAGATATGCCACGTCTGCGGCACCCATGAGTGGACAATAACCCACTACGGGCTTAGAAGTCTTCTACCACAAAATGTTGAGGTCATAGCTGGACCAGGATGTCCAGTATGCGTGACACCAGCCTCCGAAATAGATGAGGCTGTGCAACTCGCCCTAAAAGGGGTTGTTGTCACATGCTTTGGGGATGTGCTCCGTGTACCTGGTTCTGAAAAGTCGCTTTTAGATGCTAAAGCTGAAGGTGCAGACGTCAGAGTTGTTTACAGTGCATTAGATGCTGTCAAGATGGCTGAAAGGGAGCCGGATAAGGGGTTCACTTTTTTCGCCATAGGCTTTGAAACAACAGCCCCCTCAACAGCCCTAGAAATTCTGAAAAAACCGCCGAAAAACCTAAGCTTTCTGGTCTCCCATCGTCTTATACCACCAGCCATGGAACTTCTCCTTGGAATAGGCGACCTCCATATAGACGGTTTTATTGCCCCTGGGCATGTGAGCACAATCATCGGCTTAAAGCCTTATGAGATTTTCCCGAAAGCTTATCGCATGCCAACGGTGGTGGCTGGATTTGAACCATTAGATGTATTATTCGCCATATACATGGTCTTAAAACAGATCGGTGATAATGCGGCACGCTTAGAAAATGAGTATGTTAGGGCTGTAAGCTGGGAAGGCAACACCAAAGCACAGGAGCTAATGCACAAAACATTCAGAATCGTAGATGGAGAATGGCGGGGTTTAGGAAAACTTCCATCATCAGCATTCAAATTAAGAGAAGAATACAGCATGTTTGATGCACGAGAAAAATTCGGAGTAAAAATTAGCCGCGGGAGAGACATATTGCCAGGATGTCAATGCCATCTCGTAATGATTGGAAAGATTAAGCCTACAGAATGCCCGCTATTTATGAAGGCCTGTACTCCGCAGAAGCCCATGGGTGCGTGTATGGTAAGCATAGAAGGAACATGCAGCATATGGGCAAAAATCTCTGCTCCTTTTAATGAACGGGAAAAATTTAATACTCTTGTAGGTTAAGTTTTACGCTGAATTGAGGAAGTGAAAAGATTGTCTGGAGAAAATTATGCAAAGGAAATAAGCGAATTAAGGGAAAGAGTTATACGGCTAGAAATTCAAGTGGCTGAGCTGAGTAAGCGTATAGAAGCGTTAAGTAGCTACTCTCGCCAATTATTTGAATATCTCTCGAAGCTAAGCAGAGGATAAAAAGCCCCCCTTTTATGGGGGTGGTGGGGGCGGGGCTTCGGCAGCAGGCTTCCACACTAGTCCAAGTATGCTGCCGATTAAGCATAGAATAAAGCCTATGATAAATCCTCCTCCTGCAACCAGGCTGATTATTGAAAATATCAGCACAAGCACCGAGCCTATTTTGACCTTGTTTCTTTCTCCGCTGTTAATCATAATGGCACCGATGATGACTATTATGCCGAAAACAATTGCCAGAGCACCTAAAATAATCATCATGGCTCCTAAACCTGGCAGAAGAATGCCCACTATTGCACCTCCAGCTGCAAACATTGCAGCAACCACTAAGCCATTTATGAGGATGAATATTGCCCCGATAAGAGATAGCACAAACGCTGCTGTTGGTTTTTCACCCAATTTTTTCACCAAACCAAATTATTTTATTTATGTTATATATTAAACTTGCTGGTTTGCTAATAGTTAACCATCTAAAAGTCTGCTTTTTGGGCGAGTTTGCATTCGCTTAGCGGTTGAAGATTAGCATATTCTCGGAACAGGGTCGCCTAGAGGCCTAGTTATTATCCTTTTTCCACCTACAACTGTTTGCATGGCTACTCCGCTGAAGTCTTTTGTGGCTTCGCCTATAATCTCGGCATCCATGCCCTCTTCTGTGGCTTTTAGATACTTTAAAATTTCTTCAGCTTTTTCCTTTACGACGCCTATAACTATTTTTCCTTCGTTACCGACCTCAAGCGGGTCCAAGCCGAGCATTTCGCAAGCTGCCCTCACATTCTCTTTTATCGGAATCTTTTCTTCGTGGATTAGTATGCCCATCTTGGACTTTTCGCTGAACTCGTTTAGGGCGTCTGCCAAGCCTCCGCGTGTTGGATCTTTCATCGCGACTATGCCACCAATCTCTCCTAACAATCGTTGAATTAGACGATTTAAGGGTTTGACATCGGATTTTATGTCTCCTTCAAAGTTTAGACCCTCTTGGGCTGACAAGACTGCCAGGCCGTGGTCGCCTATTGTGCCGGACAATATTATTTTGTCTCCGGGTTTGAGGTTTGAGTCTAAAATCCAGCGCGCCCTGAAGTCGCCTCTAAAACGTTTAACAATTGCCAAATTTTTTTCTAGAGCTTCTGTTCTTTTTCCAATTCCAGAAACGTTTATCACACAGCCGCCTAGACCGCCTTTCTCCACCACTTTTGTGTCGCCTGTGACTATGCTTACATTTGCTTCTTGGCATGTTTGCTGCATGCTGGCTAGAATCTTTTCAAAATCTGTTAGGGGTAAGCCTTCCTCTAAAATAAAACCGCATGCTAAGGCATAGGGTTCAGCCCCTAAAACTGCAATGTCATTTACAGTGCCAGAAACCGCCAAGCGTCCAATGTCTCCGCCGGGGAAGAAGATGGGCTTTACAGCGTGGGAGTCGCTTTTCAAGACAATGTCGTCCACAACCGCCGCGTCGTCCAAAGCCTCGAGGGGGACTTCAAAATCCGCGCCTTCAGTGCCGCCAAAATATTTCAGAATGTAGTTTTTGACAAGGTCGTGCATGACTATTCCGCCTGCGCCATGCAACATGGTGATGTATTCGTCCCGCTTCAATTGGTTTCACCATTTTGGGAGTCAATAAAGTCTTAAGTTAAACATAAATGCATCGAGGCCTGCAGTGCCTAAGTAGCGCTAATGCACTAAATTTTGAAAAGAGACT
>Ga0272449_1001514_pt1 | contig 23633 bp, 21 predicted proteins | sample YNPCB0241_FD_198679 | JGI IMG/M metagenome (GOLD analysis project Ga0272449, IMG submission 198679) | Hot spring sediment microbial communities from Yellowstone National Park, WY, United States - YNP-CB-024-1 | ecosystem: Environmental > Aquatic > Thermal springs > Hot (42-90C) > Sediment... | reverse complement strand
TTTAAAAACTTCGACCTAGAAATTAGATTAGATTGCTTATGATGTCACAAGCATCTCCTAGTTTATTATCTTCGCAGAATATACTGCCTCAAAGTCTTAGAAGCAATTTAAAAAAGTATGTATTCAGAGTGAAGAAGCTTAGAAGATGGCATCTAGTAGACCCCCTAACAAAAGCGTTTATAAAGGCGTTCATGTCCATAAAACTTAAGAGTATAAAAAGTATAATACTTATCAAGACTCTTGTTAAAGTAATCAAGACGCTTAAGGAGCTTTCTTGCAGAGAGCTTGAATACATAAAGGAAGGGGTTAAAGAGGCATGGAGGCTGAGCGAGATAGCGTCAACTTGGGGCCATACGGAAGCAGCTTCATGGAGGAACAATAAAGCATACATGTTATGTCTAGGTCTCACAGTGAAATGGATCCATAAATTGCTAGGCATGGTTTAAAACGAAACTAGTGAAGGAGTATGCTAAGCAAATATACTTCACTATAGTTGGCTTAGTACATGGTCTCCGCTCATATATGAGAGTAAAAGTTCTGAAAACACCATATCTATGCCTCCTCACATTATCATCGATATTAATAATACTCCTACTCACTACGTTGTCTCTTACGCCTATGGTTGCATGCGAAACCGAGGAGGAAGCTATCAGTTTACTGAGAGAAGTCTATTCTAAACTCATAGAAGCTGAGAAGGCTGGAGCTGACATAAGCAATGCATCCCAACTATTGAATAAAGCTTTAACGCTTATAAAATCTCCAGATGAAAGCCGGAAGAATAGAGAAGAATCTCTCCAACAAGCCATCTCCATGATAAGAGAAGTAGACTCGATGGTCCCAACGCTTATAGAAGAAGGTCGCAGAGCTGCATTCTTGAAGAACTTCTACACAGGCTTAACAATCACATCTATTATCTCATCAATCCTATTAGCATACTTCTTCACACCAAGAATCTTCTGGAAGCTCTGGGTGAGAGCTAGAAAACACTGGATAGTCAAGGTATCCAGCATAGAGAGTGGGAGGCTGATTGATAGACGACGAAGTTAAAGCTGTAGTAATGGCGATAGTGATTGTTGCAGGAGCTCTATCGATAGCCCAGACGGTAATGTCTGGGAGAGTTTCAGAGCCCTTCTCAGCCCTAGGATTACTTGGACCGAGCATGAAGATAGGAGAGTATCCAAAGACTGTCTTAGTAAACCAGACAGTAAGACTCTACCTATTCATAGACAATCATGAAGGGCGTACGATGTACTACATAATCTATGCGAAGCTCGGAGATAAGCTGACAGAGATTAGTGAGAATAAGTCAGCTGATGCACCGGTACTCTACACATATGAAGTAATACTTCCACATGGAATGAATACGACGGTCCCGGTATCACTAAAATTTAGCAAGCCTACTACGAATGCCAGGCTAATATTTGAGATGTGGATATACGACCCTGAGACCCGCATGCCAAGATACCATGGGAGATGGAATCAATTATGGCTAAACATAACAGCGCCCACGGTAACTTAGAAGACGACCTTAAGAGAGTATACGATATAGTCAGGCAGTTCAGTGGGAGAGACCTAGATTGGGTAGTCTCGAATACGTCTGAGAAGCTAAAGATCGAGAAGCATGATGCTGCTAGATGGATCTATAGATTGAGAGAGAATGGGCTGATAGAATTCATAGACCCAAACCCCCCGAGAAACCTGATAAGATACTTCTTCAGCACATACTGTACCTGGTTCTGGCTGATAACTTCAGCAGTCTCCCTAATATTCCTAATGATATACGTCCTACCAAGCTCGCCACCATACATCTATCTTAGATACATATTCGGCTCCATCTTCGTACTGTATCTCCCAGGCTCATCCCTAATCGAGCTCCTGTACCCTAAGCAGGGAGAGCTAAGCCAGCTTGAGAGGCTAGCTCTCTCAATCGGTCTAAGCCTAGCGTTGGTCCCACTTGTCGGACTAATACTTAACTATACTCCATGGGGGATTAGGCTGGATCCCGTCTTCGCATCCCTATCACTTCTCACCATCGGTCTAGCATGCGGTGCCGTATACAGAAAGTTTATAATCTTCAAGCTTAGAATCCATACGGCTACACTAGGCAAAAGCTGATCTAGATGGATAGATTAAATATTCTCGGAGCTGGTCTGACTGTTTTCGCTTCCGTGCTAACTATATGGAGCTACTTTTTCTTCATGAATATCTCTCTAACAGCCCTCGGGATTGGTCTCATAGTTCTGGGGGTCTCAATCCTTTTGACTCCTACTCGTCCAATACCGCCCCACGCAGTTAGAGCATTACTGGAAGGCTCAACACTAAATATAGAAGCACTGCTAGAGGAACTAAACATCACAACTAGAGGATACTATGTAAAGGGTTCCGATGGTAAGGTATACGTGCTTATTCCAATAGGCAGGGACATCGGCCCTCCAATCGGAGAATTCGAGTTTAAAGGTCTCGTCACCAAGATCAATGATAGGAAATACTTAGCCTTAATCCCACCATTTTCAGAGATAATCCATGTCCAGGAGCTAGCGGAGGCAGAGTTCGATGATGCTCTAAACTACGTACTAATCGACTTCTCAGAGCTAGCAGAGTCTGCTGAGACATCTACAGGAGAACATGTCGTCGTGAAGATTAAGAAGCCGAGAGGTCATGTGGCTTCATGGAGGTTTAGAAATGTTCTAGGCTCACTAGAAGCATCGATAGCTGCATCACTACTTGCGAAGAAGTATGGCGTTGCGAGGGTCATAGATGAAGTAGATAGAGGAGATGAGAGGATAATCACTCTAGAGGTATTCCAGCATGGATAAGAACATTCTCTTCAACATAGTCTTAGGCTTCATGATCGTGTCTACAGCCTCCATCCTCAGCGGATTAGGTGAGATAAGGCTTGACGTGTATCTCAGCATGTACACTCTAGAATACTTCGTTGCTAAAGCCGTCCTGAGACCCAGGCGGAGATTCTTCGATGTACTTGGACTCGCACTCTTCCTAGTATTCTCAATCATTGTCTGCTTCAGAGTCTGGGAGATACTTCAAGCATGAATAAATTAGCCATACTTTCTCTAACAGTCATGGTGCTAGCTTCACTGTCCATCATGCAAGGCATTCCTAGGCATGTGAACCCTAACGAGCTCCTAGAAGAATACCCGAGCATCGTAGACCTACTATCAATATACGCTACTATAATGGATAAAGCATTACTGGAAGATTTTGGAGGTTCTCTCAGAAACCTTAATGAATCGGTGAAGATACATGTTCCAGAACATGTTAAATATGTTTACCAGAGATTCAATGAGCTGCTGAGAGATGAGCTTAACAGATTAAACTCTACGAAGAAATACATCGATATCGCTAAGCTGAACATACTCCTAGGAATGTTACAGTATGCTAGAGGAAACCTGTCCTCAGCCTCATACACTTTAGCGCAGGCGAACTTAACCTACATCGAGCTTAGACAATCTGTAAACGAGTTTGAGAAGATGCTTAGAATACCCAGAAACCAGCTTGCATCAAAGCTTACATCCATAGAAAAACTCCTAGTCAAATATTTCGATGAGATAAGAAAGTTATGGGATAGACTGGAAGCTTTAAGGAGGACTGGGTTGGAAGAGACCGAGGTATACGTATGGGTTGATAGAAGTGGTGTATGGGTGGGGGAATCAGTAAAGCTAAGCGGTTTCTTGAGGAGCGGTAGAGGTTATCCGCTGGAAGGCAGAACAATCTCCACATTCTTAGACGGTAGAAAAATTAATCTGTTAACAACTGATAGTAAAGGATTCTTTTCAACAAGCATATCAACGGAAGGAATCTATAAGCCATCTATACAAGTCTACGTAGAATACAGTCCCTCTGGAGAAGATGTAGGAAGATACAAAGCATCTAGATCGAATACTATAACGATCTACATACTCTACGATGAACCTACAATCTATGCGAAGCTAAGTCAGGTCAAAGCATACCCTGGTCAAGTAATATACGTGTATGGATGGGTAAACACTTCTCTAGGGAGATTACCCGAGAAAATATACATGACTGTATTTGGGATAACTCTCTCAAGGAGCTTAAACGGTAATGGAACATTCGATTTCCCATTTAGGGTTCCAGAAAGCATAGAGGAAGGCTCCTACCGTGTAAGGCTATATACTCAAGCCTCAGGGATAATCGCTCCATCTGAGAAGACTCTAACAATATTTGTCGAGAAGATCCCGATAAATGTTACATATTCGATGCCTGCTACAGTCCTAAGTGGTGGGAAAATCGTTGTTACAGGCAGGGTTACCGCCTCAGTCGGCTCACTCGTAACACCCATAGCATATTCAAGAGTAACAGCGAGCGGTTTCGGCAGCACATTCACAGTATACTCTGATGAAGATGGAATGTTTACATCTTCGATAGATGTTCCAATATCTACGATGACCGGGCATTTTAAGGCCTCTTTATTTGTTGAGCCGCCAAGCCAGCTGTACAAGACTCACTCACTCTCCATAGAAGTATTCGTGGTAAACCCGTTGATCATGATTGCCCCCTCAGTAGTCTTCGCTATAGCTCTAGTCTACACTGTCCCACTAGTTAGAGAAGTCAGAGCAAGCATGATTAGCAGGAAAACTTCTGAAACCATAGAAGAATACATTTTAGAGATACCGAGTATTAGATTCTTCTATGTAGAGGCTGCATCGGTAGTAGGCGAGGCAACAGGCATATACATTAGAGATTATGAAACCATCAGAGAGTACCTCGTAAGGGTTAAGAACAATCTTGGAGAAGCCTACCAAATATTTGAAGAGATAAGCATGCTTGCTGAGAGAGAACTGTATGGTGGAGAGCGAGCTAACAAGATCATCGTTGCGGAACTTTTAAGAAGGCTCAGGCAACAGCTGCTGAAATGAGGAAGACCGTAATTTTTAGTTTAACGTTAAGCATATTAGTCTGCCTTACATTGCTGGCGTTGTATCCAGAGGCAGCTGACTTCAGGTTGGGGAATCCATTCTGGAATGGTATGTCAGAAGTAGATAGAATCCTCAAGCCTACAATACTGAGTTCATATGACGAGATCCCCCCAGCTGGATATAATCTAACCTTACTATTAATTGGGCCTGATAGGGATTTCACGCTTAATGAAGCTGAAGCAATCGCTAGATTCATCTATAGTGGTGGCCAGGTAGTGTTAGCGGATGAGTTAGGATTCGGGAACAGCCTTCTAGAAAAGCTGAATCTATCTGTGAGGATTGGTGGAGGTCTTGTCTTAGACCCGCTTTTCAAAGAGAGAAACGCTAGGCTCCCTAAAGCCCGCTACATCTCAGACAGCTATACTGCTGAGATCGTACTAAATCATGCATCAATTATTCAGGGATGCAGTAAACCCATCCTCCAAACGTCTAGCTTCAGCTATATAGATGTAAACATGAACAATGAATGGGATCCCGGAGAAGAGAAGGGACCGTTCACCGTCGGCTGCGCCTTGAAAGTTGGAGGAGGAGAATTGATAGTATTTTCAGATTCAAGCTTATTCATAAACTTCATGGTTAACCTAGGCTCAAATAAAGAGCTTTTACTCGATATCATAAGAGGTAGGAAGGTTTTGGTAGACTCCTCACACTGGTCTGAAACAATATCCACAGCGGCCAAGAAAGCCGTTACACAGTTCATCGGGCTCCTCAGCACTTTAGAAGCAAGATACGCTCTCATAACATCAGCAATCATACTTATAGCTAAGTTCACTCCAATGAAACGGAAGACTATAAATAGAGTAGCGATCGAAGATATCTTGAAGCTTAATCCTTCATGGAATAAGGATATTTTAGAGAAGTTGGCGAGGGAGATAAGGAGTGGCTAGCCCGACAATACAACGGATAATTGGAGAAGTATCGAGATACATCGTCGGGATGGAAGATGTAATAACGCTCATGCTGACGGCGATGCTGACGGAGGGCCACATCCTCATCGAAGGACCGGCTGGGACGGGTAAGACACATCTAGCGAAGGTTTTTGCATCAGCGATCGGTGGAAGCTTCAGCAGAATCCAGATGACCCCAGACCTTCTTCCAGCAGACATAATAGGGACAGTCTACTATGATATCGTTTCAAGGACCTGGAATCTAAAGAGGGGACCTATCTTCGCAAACGTTGTACTGGTTGACGAGCTTAATAGAGCTACACCGAAAGCTCAAGCAGCTCTGCTAGAAGCGATGCAGGAGATGCAGGTAAGTATTGAGGGAAAGCCCTATGAGCTTCCGAGACCATTCCTAGTGATCGCTACACAGCTACCATACGGCGGCGAGGGAACATACCCGTTAACAGATGTCCAGAGAGACAGGTTCGCATACAGTGTTGAAGTCTCCTATCCTACTAGGGAGCAGGAGCTAGCTATAATCTCCTCAATAGACTTCATAGAGAAACCTAGGGTCGTGCAGGCTGTCTCCACATCAGAGCTTGTAAGATTGATAGAATCTGTGAAGAAGGTTAGGGTAGCAGAGAAGGTTAAGAATTACATACTCGACATCGTAGCGCGTATCAGAAGCTTCGATGAAGTCTCCTCAGGTCCAGGGCCCAGGGCGAGTATCTGGCTACTTAAAGGTAGCAGGGCTCTAGCATTCCTGGAAGGTAGAGAGTATGTCATACCAGATGATGTAAAGAAGCTTGCATATCATGTTCTCCCACATAGAATTAGGGTAAAGCTTGAATACCAAGCAGACAATATCTCCACGCTAGCCATAGTTGATAAAGCATTAAAAGAGGTAGAGGTACCAAAGTATTGAGGTTAACCGGTCGAGGTCTCAAGCTACTCCTCATCCAACTACTCTTAGCGACGTTTACAGCGGTCTACAGAGATATCCTGCTCTTAATAGCTACAGTACTAGCATTCTCAGTTACATTATTCTCAACCTACATAATAGTCAAGACCAAGATTGGGTCGGAGAAGATGGAGTGTGAGCCCAAGAATGTTAAGATAAAGATGATTGCAGGTGAAGAGAAGAGCCTAAGCTTAATCATGTATACGCATGCTGGATTGAAGATAGCAAGCCTTCCAGACTGGGTAAGAGCTTCAACTGAAACTCTAGAGAGAGGAGTCAATGAGGTTAAGTTAACGATCTCGCCGAGAGTAAGCAAGGTCTATAAGCTTGATTACATAACCGCCGTCTTCACAGACCCCTTAAAGATACTCTACGAAGATTTCAAGATACCATTGTGGCTGGAAGTCACAGCTTATCCGAGAGCTTTACCATTCATAATAGAAGCGTTAAAGATGGTCGGTCGGTCGGGCTATGGTGGGGAGACAGCTAGCGTAAGGATGGGCCGTGGGACCGAGTATCTATGGAGTAGAGAATATCAGATAGGAGACCCTTTAAGCTCGGTTGATTGGAAAGCCTCAGCTAGACTTGAGAAGCTTATCGTGAAAGATTTCTGTGAGGAGTCCTACAGGGCCATCGGGCTGGTCTATGATCTTAGGGCTGTCGGGCCTATCACAAGTGATGAACTCAATGCTTTATTTCTCTCATCAGTAGTATCAGTTGCAAAGCATGGTTTACCTATAACCATGATATTGAAGAACGGTCTAACGCTTGTTTCAGAACATCGCTCAATAGATCCCGATACCGCTCTCAAGATAGCTATATCATACTCGATTAAAAACTACATCGTTAACGGCTGGGACGTATACGAGCTTCTAGAACCTAAAACAGCAAGCCAGGTCCTCTCAATAATTAGAGAGCTGGAAGCATTAGGCCTCCTAGAGACTATACAACTTAAGATGGATACTCTTAACGAGATTATCCTCAAGTTAACCCTACCGGAAACCATTATATACTATGTTGGGAACATAGTTTTAGACTCTGAATTTATTCTAGAATTATCAAGGAGGGTTAAAATTAAGAATGGCGAAGTCATCGTGCTGACGCCCGTAAAGCCATGGGCAGATTCGAGTAACTTGGAGCAAGCTTATATAATGTATTTATCATACAACAAGATCCTTGAAGCTTTACGTAAGACGAGCTCAAAGGTGATGTTCTATGAAGAAGCTTTAAGAATGCTTGACTAATCCTACGTCTTCTTAAGATAAGAACTAACTGTATATTTGAGCTGACAAAATTATGAGGCTTCTGATAATCCACCCAAGGCTTATGATAGGAGGAGCTGAGAAAGTGATCCTATTAGTAGCAAATGGTTTGAAGGAACTAGGCGTTGATGTAAGTTTAGCTTTCTCACAAATAAACAATTTAGCATTGTCTAGCATACGCAAAGAGCTTTTCTCTAATCTGAAGATCTTGAGGGTTGGGGAGCGTAAGTCGCTAAGTGGTCGTTTAGCTATATCAAAATCATTAGGCTATGTTGAAGATTTTAGAAAGCTTTCAGCTTTCGTAAGGAGAAATTTAAACGATTATGACGTAATTAATCCACATAATTTCCCATCCTACTTCTCCGCAGTATTCGTCAATAAAAGCGTACCAGTTATATGGACTTGTCACGAAGTCCTAAATCCTTACGGAGATCTGAGAGATTACTATGAATACAGTAGAGGCTTTAGATTCTTGGTGAGGCTCCTTCAAAGAGTAGATGCGTACATTGTCAGAAACAAACTGTCTGCAATAGTTACGAACTCGAAGAAGAATGTTAGATCGATAGCCGAAAGATATGGTAGGGTGTCCTACTTAGCTTACCCACCCATCGACATTGATTTGTTTACCTCGGCGACTTCACGGAGCAGGTTCTTAGAATGCGATCTATCTCTGGTCCAAGTTGGAAGCCTTGTAAGATTAAAGAACCAAGTTGGAAGTCTTATAGCATTCAAAATCGTTAAACGAGAAATCCCTAACTCAAAACTGATTATTGTAGGAAATGGGCCATGGGGTGAAAGGCTAGCACACATTACTACCTTTCTTGGATTAGAAAAGGATGTTATCTTCATAAACCATCTCAACGACCGTGAACTTGCCAGGATATACCGCTCCTCTGATATATGTCTCCACCCAGTATTAGAGCAATCTTTTGGACTAACACCTTTTGAGGCAGTCTTATCAGGAATCCCTGTAGTACTCTCTAACAAGTGTGGTGCTGCAGAAATTTTTCAAAGCCATGCCCCTAACATGGTCGTAGACCCTACACCGGCCATCCTAGCCAGGAAGGTCGTTGAAATATATCGTAAGTATGATGAGTTTATGGGTTATGTCAAAGAGTTTAGAAGGCTCATTATTCAAAAACTATCGCCAAGGAAATATTCAGAAAGAATTCTTAAAATAATCAAAAAGTACTATTAAAACAAATGTTGGAGCATACGGATGCTAAGAGACATAACTTTCTAGTAGCGTTCGTATCTGCTTATCCACCAGACATTGGTAGGTTGAGTGAGTACGCTAAAGAATTCATCAGCTCTCTAGCTAGTAGGATAAAAGTTGACAGGGAGATTCTAGTCCTGTCCGACAGTATACAGCATTGCGAATCTAACATTATAGTTAAAGCAGCATGGAGGCCTAACAGCATTATGGGGATAATAAGACTCTACATAAACATTTTGAAAACTAAGTGTAGGTTAATCCACTTCAACCTACACTTAGCGGTGTTTGGGTCTAGCAGGGTTATAAACTTCTTAGGTTTACTTTCACCTTTAATCGCGCGACTTTCTGGAAAAAAGGTGATAGTGACCCTTCATAATATTCCAGACGCAATAGGGTTGGAAGAGACAAAGTTACGCAACTCCTTAATGAATAGGCTTGGCCTCTTACTGGTCATGAAGATATTAATCTCCTCAGCAAATTTACTTGTAGTAACTGTTAAAAAATATGTATTAATACTTAAGAAACGATATCGAGCTAAAAATATTAGATTTATTCCACATGGGGCATGGTTTACAAATCATCAGAATAAATGGAATATAGATTCACCACTAAACTTGTTATTCATAGGCTATCTAGCGCCGTATAAGGATCTAAGAAGACTTATTGAAATTGTAGATACATTAAGACAGGAAAATCCCGGGATAAAGTTACTTATCTCAGGAGCAGCTCATCCAAACTATCCTGATTACAAGGATATCTTCTTGAATAATATCTCAGGAAAACACTATATCAAGTATCTTGGTAGAGTTCCTAATGAGGAGATACCTGAACTCGTCTCTAAGTCGAGAGTACTAATTCTCCCTTATAAAACGTCAACGGGGACCAGCGGAGTCTATCACTTAGTGGCTGGATTGGGGTTGCCCGTTATAGCACCGCCTACAATTGAGTTTAAAGAGATTGTTGAAGAAGGTGGTGGGATAGTAATGCTTGACTTATGGAGTAAAGATGCTGCACAAAATATTCTAAAAATCCTGTTAAACAAAGAGCTATTATCCAAGCTATCTAGAAAGAATGTCGAATATGCGTTAAAAAGGTCTTGGGACGTTATAGCTGAAGAGTATCTTAAACTTTATCGTGAAGTGTTAGTATGCGAAAAGAAATTATATTAACCATAATCTTAGTCTTAGCAATATTCACGGTTTTAAGCCCATGGTTGGTGAATAAAGCTCCATACATCGGTGATGCATGGATCCATCTAAGAAAAGCAGAGGACATCGTCATTCAGGGAAGATTAAGATTAGAGGAATATAATGACATGTGGCCTCTAGTTAATCTGCTCATAGTATTCTATTCCACAATTCTTGGCATATCACCATTAATATCTACACAGATAATTCCATTCTTGGTCTCCCTGTCTGCGATAAATCTCTACATAATTTCTTTAAGGGTTTCAAGGTATAAATATGCTGCTTTTTCCACACCTATTGCCTTAATTTTTACACCGCTATACACTTTCATAACATTTGGATCAGCAATTATGAAAGAGACAGCAGCCTTTTATTTAACGACACTGATCACCGCATACTTCCTAGTAAACAGACCTAATTTGATAGGCTTTCTACTCTTAAGCTTTGGTTTAGTAGTCGGCCATCATTTTGCATCTTTAGCAATCTTCATATTCCTACTAAGCGTTCTAATTGAAGATTCTTCAGACCTGCTCAATGGAAATGCATACTATCTAAAGAGAGATATAGTAGTGATATCCATCTTTGGAGCATTATTACTTTCTTGGAATTTCTTTGTATTTTCAAAGATAGGATGGTTCCTACCTATGAGCGGAAACTCATTACTAATGATGATATTCACTTTACTTGGTATATGCATAATATCTAGGATATGCCGCCTCAGCTCCATAACTTTTCAAGTATTTCTTATTCCATTAACAGCTCTTGCCTGGCGCGGGCATCTACATGACATACCAACTCCCGTAAATCCCATCTCCATCTGGGAAGTAAGGGATTTAGTTATTTTCATAATTCCAGCTTTGATAGGATTGGCGCTCTTTTGGAGAGATAGAATTATTAGATCAATATCGGTCTCAACAACCACGCTAATAGCATTCAGCTTGATCTCGGGGCTTGACTACAATGGCCTAGTAATATTTACCAAGTCTCTACACTATTACTCTATATTTTTGTCTCTAGTGTTTGGTCTATCTTGGCCATTAATCTTAAAAAAGAGGCTTGGTAAAATTCTCTTCACAATAGTTTCAATATACTTAATATTAGCCAGTGTTACCGGAATAAGTTTGGCATTAAATGGTCCGGGAGCATATCATGAAATTGAATACAAACAGTTGCAGGAGTTGAGAGATAAGCTGCATGAGCCTCTAATCATGGATGTGAAATTATCTTATCTCTCTAAATATTTGAACATAGAGCATACGACCTTCCATAAGCTAAGACAGGGCGAATATGTTCTTTTGACGAAGAGCAATTTTATACATGGTATCCTTTTAGGATATGTCTGGGTAGACCTCTCCCTATACATGCCGTACCACGTAATATCTTCATGTGATAGATTGTTTGATGGCGGGTACCTGAAAATATTTTGGGTTAATAATGTTTGAGTATACTCTTAGGAGTTTTTATAGGGGGTCAGGAAATGTTAAGATGTATATACTTACTATAGCTGCATTAGGAGCTATCCTACTGATGATATTATACGCTCCAGCAGGTTATCTCAATGAGGTCTTAGAGGTTGTGCCCAGACCAGATATCTCAATATCAGATCATCCTCCAGGCACTGAGATGTATTACGGGTACCTCAATATTGGAGGTGGCGACTTTTTAGTAATCTCGTCTAGAAACACTTCAGAAGTATTAAGACTCCTAACAGGGAAAGATTTAAAAATACCAAAAATTTCTATCGGATGTGAAATCAGTAATTCTACTGTAAGAGGATACTTGGAGGATCTTATAAGAAGACGTGTAGAAGTGCTGGAATGTATGGATAGCTTTATAGATTATGCAGTAATTGTTGAATATGATATCTTCCAGCAGATAACGAGTCATTGTCCCGGTGAGATTCAGAAAATATATTTAAGGAATTATGCGATTGATGGAATTGCGGCTCCTTCAGCATATACTGTTGCGAGAGACTTGTTAAAAATAGTTGGTTTCCATCAAAATCTCTTGTATGCTAGTTCAACTATACTACTCTCGGCTATCTGCTTAATACTCGGCTTAAGGTCTTCTAATGATATCAAGCAGATGTTGACTCGGTTATCTGAAATGCACATTCCCATGCGTAAAACGCTCTTCTACATATGTCTAATCTATCTTGGAGCCACAATAATCGGCGTTTTTGCTGGATATGGCTTAGCACATCTAATGGTCCCACTCGTATTGATTTTTCTCAAATTGCTCTTTAAGATTCCTTATATCTATGCTGGACTGGACATTAGCTCCATCGTAACTATACTTCCAATTGCTTCACTCTCACTCATAAGCTACATTCTTGCTATTTCGTGGATGGTTTTTAGAAGATGATTGGATTAAAAATTTTAGGCTTTAGAAAAGTGCTGCAGATTCTTATGCTTACCATTCTACTATCATCCATCTTATCTTTAACAATAGGTTCCTCATTTGAGGTATTGTCAAGTGTTAGTGGCTTTCTCCAAGGCTTTGAGCTTAAAAAGCCTTTATTAATGGATAGCTCTGCAAAAAGCATCTATACGAGCGTCATCTCTGCACGTTTAGCAAAAGATATAGAAGATGTACTCGGCGTTCCAGCAAAGGCTGTAACAACAACTCTCGGATATGTAGATAATTTGCTAACACCAATATGGGACGAAAGTATACTGGAGGAGCCGACTCCAAGCATACTAAACGTTAGCTCATGCATCCTAGGAAAAGAGTTAGCTGAAAGATTAAAGAAAAATGTTGGAGATACTGTAATAGTCATAGGTATTCTCAGAAGAGAGGTACATGTACTAAGAGTAGCCAACATTAAGTACTTCAATGACCCTAGAGATGACTACCTCTTCGTCTCTAAAGAGCTGGCAAAAAAACTTCGAGGCGTCAAGGATACTGATGCATCTATCATAATTTTCAACGCATCTGAAGATGTGCTTAGAGTTAATAAATATCTCTCTCAAACATACGAGTTAAGAATACTCTACGATATACCTGTTGAAGCTAAACTTAGGATATTAGCATCCGATGGATCTAGAGTTTTAGAGAAACCTATCATGAATCAGGGTATCGAGGTTTTTAGGATTCCTTTTGGATACTATGAGGTAGTCATTTCAACACCTTATGCAGATATACCTATAGCCTCCGTAAAAATAAATGATTCAGCTACAGTAAATGTGAAGCTTAAAGACTATGTGACTCTTAAGATACTTGACTATCCCGCGCAGCCAGAATTGAAAGATGTTAGAGGAGTCTCGCTTAAACCAGATACTCAAGGCAATAATACTTGGGTTTATAAAGTTCCTCCTGGGTTATACACTTTAAGTATTTCTGGAAGAGAGTTGGAAATCCCTCTGCTGGGCGACCTAGAACTTAGGCCATGTCTAGAATGTATTGAGAGAGTTAGATCAATAGAAACTTATAGTGTGAAATTCGAGATGACCTATATCGATGGTAAGCCAGTTGATGAATTATATCTAACTATACTTTCAGCTAATGGTGATTTAGTAACCTCCATGAAGACTCCCGGCATATATGAAATCAATTTACATGAGGGGGATTACGTCTTCATTGCGAGGAAAGGTAGCTATGTACGCGAAGTCAGGGTGAGTGTCGAAGAGGATAAAACGGTGCGCATGGTCCTACCGCTAAGAAGTGATAACCGTATACCATATTCATCAATGCCGAAAGTCAAGTTACTGCCTTTAGGATATGATCCGCTGAGCAGTATTACACTCACAATACTCTCGGCTGAACTTGCTCTCCTAGTAAGTACAACAGCAGTGTCGTTCTTTGCATATATGGTGATTTTTGGTTACTTCTTCGAATCTTCTTCAACAGAGCTTGAAAAGATGAAAGAGTTAAGATTTCCTCGCAAACTCTACTTGAAGATTATCTACCTACCCATGTTAAGTCTAATCTTAATCATATTACTTACTAGCATTTTTGCAACAATAAGTTTAGCTCTAGAAGTCCCATGGCCTCTTCCATTCTCTAAAAAGCATATCGGATCACTACTATGGCCCTACTTCATTATCATTATACCGGCATTCTTCTCCTATACACTTACATTTTTTGCTACTTTCTACAAGAAAGGATGTTTCTAGAACTTTTAACTAAGATAGCACATGTAGGCATCTTCATACTATCCATATTTTTAGTCGGAATTGCAGCTTATAACTTGTTGTTATTCTTAACAGCCACAATAAGCTCTAAGAGATATAAGCATCATTACTTGCCACCCACCTCACTCAAAACCATTTCTCTAATAATACCCATAAAAGATGAGCTTTCGGTCCTTTCAGGGCTAACGAGGTCTATTCTAAATCTAGATTGTCCAGCTGAACTCTTTGAAGTAATCTTTGTTACTCCAAGGGGCTCAGAACGGTATTTAGAAGAATTCCACCTTTTATTAAGTAAAAATGGAATACATGTTAAAATCGTAGTGGATGAAGGCAGGGGTAAGCCTGCCGCACTGAATGCTGGGTTGAAGGTAGCTGTTGGTGAGATAATCGGTGTATTTGATTCAGATTCAATACTACCTTCAAATATCTTACGGAGAGTTTCAAGAGTCTTTATAGACGAAAATGTGGTGGCTATACAGGGAGTAACGAAGTCTTATAATGATGGAGACAACATCCTTAGTAAGGTTACCTCAGTAGAGCAAGAAATCTATTTCAGGATGTTCTTAAAACCAAGATCTTCTTTAAATCTCTTTATACCTTTTACAGGCTCATGTCTTTTCATAAGGAGAGAGTTCCTCCTAAGGATCGGTGGATGGAATACTAATTCGTTAGCTGAAGATTTTGATCTAGCTCTAAGACTCTACGATGAAGGTATTAAGGTTAAGCTGGAACCTACCATTTACTGTTGGCAGGAGACACCTTCCATGTTAAGGAGCTACATCATCCAGAGAGTGAGATGGTTTAGAGGATTCATAGAGCTTATCCCACGCAGTCTCCATAAGCTGACTAATCTAGAGAGGCTTGACATATTTTTAATGCTTCTCGGACCGGTAACACTCTCCATATCTTTACTAGTTTTCACATATTTCTTGATTTCGGACAAAGTCATACTATTCCCTTTGCTGAAGCCGCTGGCAAACTTGGTTGGAGCCTTTGCCGTACCGTCGCTCATATGCTTGGTACTGAAACCGAGGATCTTGAGCAGGATCCCAGCCTTTATTATGGGAATAATTGGATATTGGATCCTTGAATCGAGCATTGCTACAATATCCGTTATGATGGGATTGCTGGGATTAAAGATCCAATGGATTAGAACTCCAAAAACCGGTGTAAGAGAGTTATGTCGCCTAAAAAGTCTTCAAGAGATCTAGCTGTAAGCAAACCATCTTCCGATCCTGTAAAAGTCAACGTAGTCCTCGGGAGCGCATCTACATTTACAGGCGACCTAGTAGAGTAGGAACAAGAAGTGGATATGTTCCATGAAGGTACAGTGAAAGTCAGTAACGTAGTGAAAGTCTATAGGACAAAGACTGAACACGTTACAGTACTCCGCAATGTATCTCTTACCTTATCATCTAGTGAAATTATAGTTGTTATGGGGCCAAGCGGCGTAGGGAAAACTACGTTGTTAAAGGTAATCTACGGGGTTCTACTGCCAGATAAAGGAATTGTAGAAGTTATGGGATCTAACATTTATGAGCTAACACGTAGGGATAGAGATAAGTTAATGCTACAATTTGTCGGGTATATGCCTCAAGAAGATAGACTTCTTGAAACCCTTAATATTGAAGAGAATCTCGCGCTTCCACTACTCGCCCTTGGATATTCTAAGAAAATCATCCAACAACGTGTTAAACAGTTGTTAAGTTTAATGGATATGGAGAAGCTTGCTAAGAGATTCCCGAACGAGCTGAGCATGGGTCAACGTAGAAAGATATTACTACTTAGAGCCTTAGCAAATGATCCCTTAATCCTTCTCTTAGACGAGCCAACAGCAAACATAGATTCAGCTGGTGTAGAGTCAATCTTAGAATATCTTAAATATTTGAAAGAGGAGAGAAATATGTCCATTCTATTAACTTCACATGACTATAGAGTGGTTAAGATAGCTGATAAAGTATTCTGGTTGTCAGATGGTACTCTGAAAATACTCGAAGACCTCACTAAAAATAAGCCTAGATAACACATCTCGAATGATCCTGTTTGAGCAATGTGTAAGATGACTTACAATAGTGGATCCAGCAATAAGGACATTATTATCTTCGGATCTGGATCGAATGATAGTAAGAGCCACCACACCTTCACCAATAGCTTTGAAGGTATTAGCTTTTCAGTCATAGTACCTGTAAAAGGGCCTCTTAATAAAAAATGGGTAGAGTATCTTGATAACGTTTTCCCTCATAACTCCGAGATAATACTAATTGGAGAAAACATATCACATTGGACTCCATTGTCAAGAAAGATTGTCTTAATAGAAGCTAAATGTAATAGGTCACAAGCCAGGAATCTCGGGCTATCAATCTGTAAGGGAGATTTAATATTCTTCCTCGATATAGATCAAATGCCATCCAAAAGATTGGTAAGTGAAGCTGTGGAGTTATTCAAAGAAGGATATGATATGATAAAGGTCCCTGAGAGATTCATAGGTACAACTTTATGGGGGAGGGCATCAGCTTTATGGAAGACATCCATACAAGTAGCCGATAAGGAATATGGATGTATCCCTCGCATATACTCTAAGAGAGTATTTTCAAGGATTGGTGGTTTTGATATAAACCTAGATATTCTTGAAGACTTTACCTTATATTTAAGAGCTCGGAAAGCAGGTTTAAAAGAGGCTTGGACCCTCTCGCCACTTTACCATTTTGAGCAGCGTAGTCTAAGAGAAATAATTGAGAAAAGCTTTTTCTATGCGAAAGCATTATATTCGCTTCGCATAAAAGGAGCAGAGAATAAAGCAATCTTGGTAAAGTATATGAAAGCAATTCATGCATTTATCAAGGTGATAACTTCAAAAGAGGACTTAAGAGTTAAGATATGTTGTATAGCATTAATAGCTTTTCGATTGCTGCTAATAATTTCCAAGTTTATCCGGAGAGTAATTCGCATATAATGAGCCCCACTTCTCGCTACTAAATGCGTGAAGGCTCGCAGATTCACCTATTAGAAAGGTCTTAAATACTCGAAGACCTGTTTAACACACGCGCCTTCCAATACAAGCTAACATTGGGGGCAAGATTATTAAGAACAGAACTTTAAAGCTTCTTCTAACAGTGGTTGTTCTCTCTTCACTGGGATCCGCTATCATAAACATAGCTCTATTCTCGAGAGAGGTAGAGTATTTCAGCCATACTGATGCTGAAAGCTGGTTAAATATTGCGAAAATTGCTTGGAGATATTTTACTCCTGGCGTGGGTGTGAGCTCAAAGACTGGATTGAATTATGCAAGCCTTGGATGGAAGATGATCACTGACTGGGATCTAGGGATGTACATTATTGCAATACTAAGAGCTGAAGAGATAGGGTTGATTAACCCGGAGGGGGCATGGGGAAGTGAAGAACGTTTAAACAAGATATTAGATTTCTTGTTGACTAGGAAGAATACGGCTGAAGGAATTCCATATCTGTGGTATCTATCTGATACAGGTGAGCCATTCGGCAATGTCTCAACAAATCCATCTGACTCGGGTAGACTGCTTATAGCTTTAAAACTCTTATCAAACCGTAAACCTCATCTCCAAGATAAGATTCTGGCTTATCTAGCGAAGACTAATTACAGTCACATTGCCGGAAACAAGAAAATCTGGGTGCAGAACTTTTATTCATATCTAGATGCTATTGGATTCGTTTTGTGGGGATTTAATAACTTCGAACCTGTAATGAAGAGATTGGAGGATTTAGAGAGGCTTGAATCATACCCCAAGGTTAATGTATATGATGTAGAGCTTCCACGTATAGGAATAACGTCTGAACCACTAATCCTAGGATATTTTGACTTAGAATTAGAGGTGTTCAAGAAATACCTAGACTTAGTCTATGAAGTACAGAAAAGGAGATACTTAATGACAGGTCTTCTTACGGCTTGGAGTGAAGGAGGCATCCCTAAAGAGCCCTACTACATCTACCAGTGGATAGTTACCCCAACTGCTGAATGGGTTACATCTGTCCCTGAGACGCCCGTCGCCTTCACTAAGGTTGCATTATCTTTTGCAGCAATCTATGATGATGGCTACGCCAAGAAGTTGTTTAAAGAATTCTCTAAGAACTATGTAAATGAAGGTTTTATCGAAGGAGTTACTGAGTCTGGAGAGCCAACATTCATCATGGGTATCGTACCCTATGTTACGGATAAGACGAATTCTATGATAATCAGTGCAGCATATTACGCCTTGAAGAAGATCCACTCTAATGAAGGTAGAATAAAAAACGAGCCATATTATGAGGTTATCACTGTGAAGAATCCAGAGGCAACATATATCCGATTCAGGAAGGATGGGGATTGCGAAATTTTTCAGGATTCTACAAACAATATGTTTGAGATGGTTTTGATCCCTATCTCTAAAAAACCACTAAAGATGGTGTTGAGGTGGGCTACCTTGAGATATGAGTCAAGCTCAGACCTTAATTTCCGATACAATGCATATATTATAGATGAAGATTTACTTATCCACAGAGGCCCAACATTTATTTCACATAAAGACTTGCTGTCGGACGCATATAGATTCGACGTGCCTGGGCAAATAATTTCCGACGAGACGTTAAGAAAGCGTATAGCCAAGTGTCCTGGAAATGCTTCTATCCCAATCATAATATTTATGAAGAACCCTGAAGATTCTGGTAGCTTTAAACAATTTAGAATCTTAGAATTAGAGCTCGTCTTCAGTAAAGATACTCCACATACTCCGTACCCGACGTATGCACCATACTATATTATGCTATGCTTTAACATCATATACGTAGTTCTCCCACTTTGTATAACTTATGTAGTAATTAAACAGAGAAATCTATCAAGGAAACTCTACATATCATGTCTACTGATAGCTCTACTGACAAGATTGACAGCGGCCCCCTTCTACGCTCATCCATACGATATAGAAGTCTGGAGGTTCGCGGCGAGAACATTCTTCGAGAATCGGCTTGTCAGGGTTGACCTCGCGCCGTCACCCATAAGTTATTATGTTTCTATAATTAGTTACGCTCCATATCAATTACTCGCATTAACAGGGTTCAGAGATAGGGTGTATCTACATCACAAAGTCTTTGTTATCGAGATGCTGTTCCTGAAAACCTTCTACATATTATTCGACTTTATAGCAGCCTATATCTTGTATAGACTCGTCAAAGATAACGTGGATAAACCTCTTCTACCTCCACGATCCGCCTCGCTAGTATTTCTTTTCAACCCGTTGTTGATATACTTGTCTTCATCATGGGGTATCTACGAATCTGTCTCTCTATCATTCCTCCTAGCTGGATTGTACCTGATGCTGAGGCAGAGATACATGCTATCCTCATTCGCCTTCGGGTTGGCATCGGCTACGAAATTCTATGGTTTCCTAGGTCTCATACCGTTGATAGCCTACATGGTTAGAGATAAGAAGTATCTCTCCATCCCGGCCGCTATCTCAGTGCACCTAGTAACATTTACTTCATCGTACATCCCCCTCTCATCATGGGATGTATATGAAGCCGTTAACTACATTCTTGGGACAACAGGATTGCTGGGAAGATTTGGGTTAGCCTCCTCAACAGACTTTATCCCAACCACATCCTATCAAATGCTCCTACAAATACTTGGACTAAAGATACCTGCCTATACCCTGCATATCATGTTTGGATTAGCTTTATCGCTCTGCACATTTTTGCTCGCCAAGCAAGTTCATGGTGGAGCTAGCCCATTATATGCTGTAACTACATGGATGACGCTTTCTTTCTCGACATCATATCTACTCTTCTTCAGAGTGTATCCTCAGTACTACTTATGGATAATCCCTCTCTTAATAGTTCTGTCAACAGTCATGAGACGCCCACCATACCTAGTCCTTGGAACATGCCTTAGCGCCTACATCTCCCTATTCATTGTAAATAGCTTGACCCATATAAGCGGGGAGGAGAGGTACATAGTATTCACAGAGCTCCTTAAAGATGCTACAGCGGTAAACTCTGCCGTATCAGTCTTCATAGTACTCATACTCGTAGCCTTACTAAACTATAGATCACCGTTCTTCCATGATAATAGGAGACTGCTTGCAACGATACTCTCTTTAGTTACAGCTACAATCCTCCTATCCTATATCCTTCTAACATAGACCTTTTCGTTAAGCCTTGCCTAGATATTTACTCACCTGGGAGAAGGCGGCTAAACTTAACCCATTACATTGGGTAGGACACTACCCGCTTGACCTGAAGAGGATAAAGATGGAGGCCATGATCCTTGCGAGAAGGCTCAACTTTTCCAGAAAACACATCCTATTAGACATGGGTTGTGGAATTGGTTTATACAATATTTTCTGGAGTAAAGTCGTGCGGGAGCAGATACTTGTAGACGTCTCAGAGAGTATGTTAAGAATGGCTAAGATTTTCTTAGGCAAGAGTGGGGCAAACGTACACTTCATTAACTGCGACGTTAGGCATCTCCCGATTAGAGATGAATGCATTTATAGATGTATCTGTTTAGGAGTATTAAAACATCTAGAGAGGAATCCTATCTCAACGTTTCAAGCAGTCAGGGAGGCTGGGAGAACCCTTAAAGTAGGCGGAAAATTATATGTTAGCGACCTAAACATAGACTTCCATGTCAATGCTCTCGTACAAAGGTTAATAGATTTCCTCAGGAGAATGCTAGGGATATTCTGTGTAGATGTATACTTTTACAGGAGGGAAGACTTTGAAGTTATTCCAATCCTGTTAGACAAAGGTAAAGTAATCTACCAAACTTATGGATGGAGATTTCCATTATCGGATGCGCTTGTAAATATTTTTCCTCTAAGGATTAGGAGAGCTTTAGAGCTTTTATTCAAGTCAAAGCCTAAGCACTTAATATCACCGACTATTGTCATGTACCTATATAGTAACGTAGAGCTAATCTATGAGAAAGGCTAGAATTCTACGATGCTATCCACAATATTCTAACATAGTCGTAAGCCAACCATTACTAGCAAGATGTGGTTGTCCTTCTGAAAACCTTCAATACAACTGCTAACTTTAAAAAACATATATAGAGCCGATTAAAGGCAATAATGATATGAGCAGCATTTACTATGTGGGTAGAGATTCTGTATTAGCTCTACTTATCATTATGGTCTTAGCTTCATCATTCGATTCCCTCTCAACCCCTATCATACAGGACAGTACAGTAGATCGGCGGGAAGAAGCAGTTTTCTCCGGTCAATTATCTCCAGAGTATTCTAGGAATGAATGGTTAAACTTGGCTAGGATAGCCTGGAGATATTATGAGAAGACCGTCGATTGTTCAGGGACTGGGTTGCCGAGGGCAGGTTTTGGGTGGCCATATTTTACGCAGTGGGACTTAGCTCACTACCTCTTTGCGACTATGAGCGCGGCCAAGCTTGGTATAATCCCGGTGGATGGTGTTTGCGGAGCGAAGGATAGGATTCAGAAAGTCGTTAATTGGCTTAAGTCGGTGGAGGTGTCTCCGAACAATCAGATGTATCTTTGGTATAGGCAGTCGGATGGAAAGCCAGCCAAGGAGGTAAGTGATGCAGAGACGAATGTTTCTGATTATGGCTATCTTCTCATAGCATTAGCTAGGGTGAAAAATTTCTATCCAGAAATCGCTGGAGATATAGACTACGCTATTCTTACGAGGATAGATACTAAATCGATGGCTAATAGCGAGAATGCTTGGAGACAAGCTGGAGGGCTCTTCAAATACCTTGTTGCACACGGCTTTAAACTGTTTGGATTTGGTAACAGCACGCAAGTATCTAATGCGTTGAAAATATTGAAACAGGCATATGATACCCGGAGAATTACCACGTATGGTGTAGAGCTGCCTGTCCTATCCATTAGTACGGAGCCCCTTGTTCTCGGCGTATTCACACTAGATAATGACCCGCTTTTATTAGATTTAGCGTTAAGGGTCTACCTTGCTCAGCAGAGAAGATACGAGAATACTGGAAAATTTACAGCATTTACCGAGGGAAATACAGGGCTTGATTACCCAAACTATGTATATGAATGGATAGTTACGGGAGATGGCAGGACGTGGGTGGTTTATCCTCCAACCACTCCTATAATATTCTTTAAAGCAGCTATAGGGCTTCATGCGATCCTTCCAAGGAGCTATACTAGGGACATGCTTGATTATCTTCTTTCAAAATTTACAGACCTAACTAACGGATTCCAGCTTGGAGTGGATGAAAATGGTAGACTTGTAGATTACTGGGTGGATTCAACTAATGCTATAACGTTAATGGCGGCAGAATATGCTATAAGGAGGATGGATACGCCATCTCTTCAAAATTATCCAGCTTTCTGCTCCCTTAGCAGTGGCGAGCTCAGCGCAGCGATGGTAATAGGAGATACGAATCCGCACGGGCTTTACATGTGGCGTGCATATACGATAGATGTGATAGGAGGTATCAGGGTTGGATATAGACTTGGCCGAGAATTCAATACAGGCGATCTAATTCCATACCTTGATACACAAGTGACCTCATCAGACAATGAGGCTTGGAAAGTTGATTTTGCCTGGCAACATCTAAAGAATTTCAAATGCATCATATCTATAGGCGGCCCAGCTGTTAATATGTTATCTTATAATCTTGAACGATCACTAGGTGTACCTTTCTTCCTAACTTGGATTAATGGAAGGCCATATATAGAATCCAATTTGACCGGGAGCTTATACACGTATGCTGACGATTTTTCATGGGACTATGGGATAATCTCTATCAGTACTCATAATGGGGTATACTTCATTTCAGCATGGGGGCTTACACATCAAGGAACGCAAGCGGCATCAATGCTTCTTAGATATAAGGGGGAAAAAGTAAATGGAGTTCTTGATGGCCTTGCAATAATATTCAAGTGGGAAGATTATAATCAGAATGGCATAGTCGACCTAAATGATACTATAACCCTCGTGGAAAGATGGAATCCTGCTTAGCCTTTACAATCATATAACTACATATTAGAAAGCTATCATGCGGATAACAATAATTTATCCACGG
>Ga0272449_1001513_pt1 | contig 23642 bp, 22 predicted proteins | sample YNPCB0241_FD_198679 | JGI IMG/M metagenome (GOLD analysis project Ga0272449, IMG submission 198679) | Hot spring sediment microbial communities from Yellowstone National Park, WY, United States - YNP-CB-024-1 | ecosystem: Environmental > Aquatic > Thermal springs > Hot (42-90C) > Sediment... | reverse complement strand
GTTATAGTCGCGTTATTAATTGCAATCCTAGTTGAAGTGACAAGAAAGGATGTTGCATATGGGCTGGTAGTGATATGGGCGTTGTTAGGCATAGCGTTTAAACAAAGTTCAAGCCAAAGTGTAGTGACTGTAACAGAGGTAGGTGCTGTCATCTTAGCTATAACTTTAGTCGCCATAATCATTTTATCAAAGTTCAAGCATTAAACTATCTCCCAAACTTTTTATATGACAAGTCTATTCTAAAAATTGATGGAGACTGCCTATAAATTTCTATGTTTTAAATAGACTTGGAAATCTTTAACAGGCGGTAAAAGGGGCAAATATACCAAAAAGTTATTTAATATAATTTCCAAGGATGAGCATAAAATGTATAAATTTTCCTTTAAATGTTATAATATGATGATATGAGGGGAAAATTTTGTATAGAAGTAGGCTTGCACCCATAATATTGTTTCTGGTAATATTATCATTCATCCCTAAAATAGAAAATCCGGTTAACATTAATGTTGGAGAACTAATCTTACGAGAAGAAGATTTTGGAAAAGAAATATTGTATCAAAGGTTTCAGACTCGAATGTATGGAAAGGATTTTAAGCTCATGGATTACCCTATAGGCGAATTTGGTGCTAGAGTCGACGTAAATTTTTTTTGAAAGGACAGGTTTCATGTGCTCTGCCGCAATAGAAGCCGATTTGGGCGACCATAAAGCCGCATCAATTGTGCTACCATTCAAAAAACTGTTCAGGCGCAGAGGCAGCCTACAACGAAATCATCTCCTTCTTAAGCTACCGTCGAGCATACATCTCCTTCTCATACTTCTGGGTTCCGAAAAAATGTCCTAGGCCAACTTTTTGAAGTATCCAATATTCGTCAGCTATATCAATTAACAGAATGCAAACATCCTGGCTCCATCGGTCTGTAATGCTTTTCACGAAAAACTTTTTCTCCGAGCCAGCTTCAACTGAAGAAGAGTTGCCAAGGATAAATTTTGCCTATTTATGAATTTCTTAAACGAAATCTTCTAAGGGGATGGAAACAGGTAAACCTAAAAGCCAAGCTATCTTAAGATGAAATAATATGGAATTTAACATCTAAGGGATTTGAAGTAATTTAGTTTGTACTACTTTAAGTTCTGCAAGTCGAGAATCTGTGGTGACTAAAGTTCCCTTCAGTCTTCTTGCAATAGCTATAATATAAGCATCTACCAGAGAAAGATTACTTTCATAAGCGCACTTTAAGCTTCCTGCGTCCCGTGTTAATTGCTCATCTATGGGTAATGTTAGAATTTTAGAGTGTCGGATTGATACACTTCTAACTTCAGCTGCTTCACGGCCGAGTTTTTCACAAGTCTTATAATAAAGTTCCCCAATATTGAGCTCGCATGTGTAGCCTTCTGCTTTACCAGCTACAATTTCATTGAAAAAATCTTTAACCCGCTTATCTTCAGCAAAATAAAGAAGAAGTGGACCTGTATCGAAAACAAGCCTATCTTTCTTCAGAAGCTTCTCTCCTCCTTTCTTCCTGCAACTCTCTTATCATCTGATACACTGTTTCTTTTGCATTTTTGTCTATACCAAAAAGATCTTCCAATGGAATGATTGGAACAAGTAAGATCCCTTCGTCAGTCTCTATGAACTTTACACGAGATCCCTTTCTTAACTTATACTTTTTTCTAAAATCGGCTGGAATCGTTACCGTACCTTTCTCAGTTATAGTATAACTCAAGTCTTTTTCACCATACTTATATGCTAAAAGTATTCCCATATTTAGATTTTTCTCACTACCATGAGAGGCTGTAACTTAAGGCTCAAAGCTAGGCTTACCCTCTAATCTTTCGCTCAGGTGGACTAGTGTTAAAGGTTGGATCAACAGCCTCCGAGGAAAAGGCTTTCGAGTACGCGGAAATTTTAGCACGTAAGCTAATAAAAATTTCAGACAACACAATAGCTTAAACTAAAACATTCTGCTATCATCATAGCTTTAGGATCTAAGCTGTTTTCATAAAGAATTTTTTGATTAGACGCCTAAAACTTAAATAAATTATTAGCCAGTCACATTTTTCAACAAAGCATGAAAAAGATAAAGGATATATGCTAGTGTGGAAACAAAATATTTGAGCTAATTTGGCTGAAAAGACTCCATCGTGGATTGAGATGCTGCTGCTTCCAAAGCTCAGCGAGATAGGTGGTGAAATCAAGGCTTTAAATGCAAGGATAGATAGCCTAGAAAAGACTATAGAAAGCTTAAGAAATGAAATGGGAAGCTTGAGAAATGAGATGCTTGCCAGTTTCGACGCCGTGAACACTAGAATAGACGGCCTAGAAAGGAGCATTTCAATAAGTGAAGAGCTGGCAGAAATAAAGGCCAGGCTCGCTGCACTCGAAAAGAAGGTTCCAGGCTAAAAAAGGGAACCGGTTACTCTTTTCCAAGTTTGTACACCTCTTCTGCTTCCTCCAGACGTCTCTCGCAATGTATCATATTAGCTTAACAAGCTTCGTTTTAACCGTTAGATGAATTGTCGATAAACCTAATGTAGGAACAGGCTATATATGCATCTTTTGACCTTGAAGATTAAAAGTGGACTGTTTAAGCAACATGCTCATAATGAGTGAGCAAAACTTATTAGTCAGCTGCTTTGTAACTGAGGTTGACCTATATGGTGAGCACTCATTTGATTTTACAGATCGCTGGCATGGAATGGTTTTGGGTGTTGATTGTTATCGTGGCACTGCTCTTTGGCGCAAACAAGATTCCCGAGATAGCTAGGGCCATAGGTAGGGCCATGGGCGAGTTTCAGAAGGGTAAGATGGAGATAGAGAGGGAAATAGAGAAGGCTAAGGCTGAAATGGACAAGACTCCTGAGAGGCTTAAGCTTGAGGCGGCTGCAAAGGCTCTCGGAATAGACCCTACAGGAAAGACTGACGAGCAGCTTAGAGAGGAGATAAAGAAGGCTGCCTAAATAATCTTCCACCATCAAAATATTAATTAACAAATATATATAACACAATAGTTGGATTGTTGAGTGGTTTGAATGGAAATAGGCTAGTTCACTTTAGCCTTGTTGGACGCTTTTTTTGCAGCTTTGGTGGCGATCTTTGCAAAGATCGGGCTACAGAACGTTGACTCGGATGTGGCTACAGCCATAAGGGCTATCGTAATGGCTGCCTTCATAATAGCCCTAGTTATATCTATTGGCAAAGGTCCAAAGATTGTTCAATTAACTAGTAAGGAGGCAGCGTTTATCCTGCTCTCAGGTGTAGCCGGAGCCCTCTCGTGGCTCTTCTACTTTGCGTCACTTAAGCTTGCTGACGCGTCAAAGGTTGCTCCTGTAGACAGAGCAAGTGTGCTATTTGTAATAATTCTTTCAGCTCTGCTGCTGGGGGAAAAGATAACTTTGAAGACCGCGGCTGGAGGAATACTTATATTTTTAGGCGTCCTACTGCTGGCCATCTAAAACTATTTCACTATAAGAACTGGGCAACGCGCTTCGTCTGCAACTCTGTCGCTCACACTTCCTAGGAAAAACTCTTTAACTTTCCCAAGCCCTCTGTGTCCTAAAACTATTAGGTCAAAGCCTCCCTCTTCAGCTGCCATAACAATCTGGTCAGCTGGTCTACCCTCCCTTAGTTCTGTCGAAATCTTTAGGCTAGGCTTAAGCCCCTTAGCTCTCTCAAGAGCCTTAGAAAGCATTTTATGGTGAGCGCTCTTCAATTCATCATAGAAGTTGTTTAACGCGACAGGATACATTGGAGGCTCACCAAAATATATTGATGTGGGCATTTGGAAAACATTTAATATTGTAACTTGAGCAGAATATCTTTCTGCAAGGTCGAGGGCGAAGTCAAGTGCCTTTTCAGCATGCTCGGAACCATCTATTGCAACCAAAATTTTCTCAATCATCTCTCTCATTAGCATTATCGCACACGCGAATATAAAAATATTTTTTATAGAATAATTCGACAAGAAAAGCATTCATGTGTGAATAAAATCTAATGTCACCGAATAAATCTGCTATCATATTATAAGAATAATCTTGGAAAGTTATTTTTCCAATGTCTTTACACGTTTGAGCTGAACTTTGGACACTGGCATAGGGAGATAAGGTTTATATAAGCAGATTATGAGCTTGTGCCATGTAGGCCAGCATTTTCTAAAAATTTTAGGGTGAAGTCATGGTAAACAAAAATTTTGCAGTCTCTGAAGACAGTATAGCCTTCTCAGTCCCAAACACGGCTGAAATTCTCACACTTTCTTCGGATGAGCTTTTAAAGCGTTTAAAAACTTCGCTTTCAGGCCTTACCTCAGACGAGGCTTTAGAACGTCTAAAGGTTTTCGGCTACAACGAGCTTGCTAAAAAGAAGAGGAGGACAGTCGTAGTCGATTTCCTCTCCCATTTTAGAAACCCTCTTGTGATAATACTTTTGGCCGCAGGCCTGATATCAGGTTTTTCTGGAGAACTGTCTAACGCCATAATAATATTCTCTATAGTGATTTTTAGCACCGTCTTAGACTTTTACCAAGAGCATAGGGCTGAGAACGCGGCTGAAATGTTGAAGAAGAGGGTTGAAACGACTGCTACAGTGCTCAGGGACGGTGTTAGACGTGAAGTTAGGCTTTCGGAGATTGTTCCAGGCGACATAATACTTCTCTCAGCTGGAGATATTGTGCCAGCTGACGCCAGGGTTTTGAGCGCGAAAGACCTTTTCGTGGACCAGTCAGCTTTAACAGGAGAATCTTTTCCTGTCGAAAAGAATCCTGAACCTCTGAAGTCGGCTGAAGTCTCCATAATAGAATGGGACAACTACCTTTTCATGGGAACCTCTATCATAAGCGGAACCGCGACCGCTGTCGTGGTTAAAACTGGAAGCCTCACAGAGTACGGGAAGATCGCGAAGGGGCTTGCGGTCAGAGAGGTTGAGACAGAGTTTCAGAGGGGTATACAGCGTTTCGGCTACCTAATAATGCAGGTTACCTTCATGCTTGTAATATTCGTGTTCTTCGTCAACGCACTCTTCATGCGAAGTGTTCTCGAATCCCTCCTCTTCGCTGTAGCGTTGGCTGTTGGGCTGACGCCTGAACTTCTTCCAATGATCATTTCCATAAACCTCTCCAAGGGCGCTATTTCAATGTCAAAGAAGGGTGTTATCGTAAAACGTTTAGCCTCCATACAGAACTTCGGCAACATGGACGTGCTTTGCACGGACAAAACTGGCACTCTCACCGAAAACAGGATAAAGCTAGTCCTGCACGTGGACGCATACGGGGCTGAAGATGAAAAGGTTCTATTGTATTCCTACCTAAACAGCTACTATCAGACGGGGCTAAGAAACCCTCTTGATGAAGCTATACTCAGGTACAGGGAGATAGACGTCAAAGACTACACCAAGGTTGACGAAGTGCCTTTCGATTTCGTCAGAAAACGCCTTTCAATAGTTTTAGAGCATGAGGGTCAAAAGATCATGGTCACAAAGGGTGCTCCGGAAGAAGTCTTCAAAATCTGTTCTCGCATCGAAGTCAAGGGCTCTCTTCAAGAATTGGATGATACGCTTAAACTTAAGGTTCAGCAAAAGTACCTTGAACTAAGCTCTGAAGGGTTTAGAGTTCTAAGCGTATCCTATAAGAATGTCGAACAGGATAAGCCCATTTACACTGTTGAAGACGAAAGGGACATGATCTTGTTGGGCTTCGTCGCATTCCTTGACCCTCCAAAGGAAACGGCTAGGACGTCGCTTCAGCTTCTAAGCAGAGCAGGTGTCGAAGTGAAAATTCTCACAGGGGATAACGAGCTTGTCACGAGAAAGGTGTGCGAAAGCCTAGGCTTTGAGGTCAAGGGAATAGTTTTAGGAAACGAGATTGCGCAGATGAACGATGACGCGCTAGCAAGGGTTGTAGAGGAAGCGAACATCTTCTGCAGAGTTACACCAGCCCAGAAAAACAGGATAATCAACGCATTAAGACGCAATGGGCACGTGGTAGGCTTTCTAGGCGATGGAATAAACGATGCTCCATCCTTGAAAAGCGCTGACGTAGGAATTTCGGTGGACAACGCTGTCGACGTCGCGAAGGAATCAGCTGACATCATACTTTTAAAAAACGATCTCACAATATTGCACGATGGTGTTATCGAGGGTAGGAAAGCCTTCGGAAACACGATGAAGTATATCATGATGGGTACAAGTTCAAACTTTGGAAACATGTTCAGTGTAGCAGGCGCATCCCTTTTCCTACCATTTCTGCCGATGCTGCCGACCCAGATACTGTTAAACAACCTACTATATGACCTCTCACAGTCCGTTATACCACTTGACGAAGTCGACGACGAGTACGTGGAGAAGCCGAAGAGGCTGGACGTCTCCTTCATTAGAAGGTTCATGCTATTTCTTGGTCCAATAAGCTCAATCTTCGACTTTCTAACATTCTTCATAATGCTCTTCATATTTAAAGCGAATGAGCCCCTCTTCCAAACTGCATGGTTCCTAGAATCCCTATCAACTCAAACTTTGGTCATATTTGTAATCAGGACAAGAAGGTCACCGTTCTATAAAAGTAGGCCCAGTAAGCCTCTAATATTGAGCAGCCTTGCGATAGTATTATTCGCACTCTTACTACCGATTACCCCTCTCGCCCCCCTCTTCAGGTTCGTTAAGCCGCCTATAACATTCTACCTCGTCCTCTCAGCTTTGGTAAGCTCATATCTTGTCCTCGTTGAAGTTGTTAAAGCATGGTTCTATAAGAGGTACTCGTATCTCCTCGAACAGACCCTTATTCCGCCAAAGAAAATCGGAGTCTACATGAGCAAGTCCGCTAAACTTGTACAGGATATAGTAGCAGTACTCTGCCTAAGATTTGAAAGCGAGATCACAATAGATTCTCTGCTCGAAGACCTTGAGGACTCGATAGGCTATCATGTTGAATTGGAGCAACTGTACCAGAAGCTCCAGCATCTTCGCAGGGCTGGGCTTATCACAGTAAACTGGCATGATAGGAGGATTAAGCGTGAAAGGCCTTTAAAAGAATATGTTGTGAAAAATGTTGCTAGCGAACTTTGGCCAAAAGTAGTTGACGACTGGCGGAGAATAAGAACAGTAATTCAAGCAAAATATGGGAAAATTAACCCTGAATATGAAAAACTTCTAATACAAAATTGGTGAAAAAATTCTCTAAAACAAAATTTATAGCTGAAGCTAAAAAAATTAAGGGGTTTATAAGAGGAGATGATCTATCTTTATGATAGACTCTAGAAGAATAGAAGCCTCCTCTTCTTTTTCTTGTCATCAACTCGAGGCACTAGCCCAAGCTCCTCCTCAATTCTGTCGATTTCGCTCCAGGGCATCTTTAGTTCACCTCCATCACCAGCCCCCAAAGAGAACCTATATATAAATTTTAAAATATTCTTCCTATAATTTTCAATAATTTCAAATTTTATATTGCACTGTTATAAGATGCTTTTGTTGACTAATGTACACATCAACAGCCACCGAAACAACATTATTTCACCAAAATTTTTCCCTAAACCATTAAAGCTTATATAATCTTTTTAGGTCTCTAGTATGCTTGTTGTCTAAGGTGTCCTAATTGAAGTTTTACAGCTTTAAGAGTGTTACAGCTTTAAAGGTCGCCTTCACCGTGACACTAGCCTTCTTTTTCGTTGAACTTGCTGGCGGCTTAATGTTTAACAGTCTTGCACTTGTAAGTGATGCATGGCATATGTTGAACGATGTCTTCGCCCTCCTATTCGCTCTTCTTGCATCGTGGGTTGCTGGGAGGCCCTTTGACGATAGGAAGACTTTCGGATACTACCGTTCGGAGGTTGTTGCAGCCTTCTTGAATGGAATATTCTTGTGCGTTGTTGTCGTTTTCATATTTTATGAAGCTTTTTTGAGGCTTATGAGCCCAGTGCATGTTGAAGGCTTCGGCATGCTTGTTGTCGCTTTTCTTGGCTTATTGGCTAACGGTGTTTCAGCCTACGTGCTTCATAGGTCTGAGGGTGGAAGCTTAAATGTTAGAGGTGCTTTTCTTCATGTTATAGCAGACTTTATCGGTTCAATTGGAGCAATATCTGCGGCCCTAATAATATATTTCACAGGATGGTTTTTGGCTGACTCAATAATTAGCATAGCTATAGGCTTTCTAATACTCTATAGCTCTGGTAAGCTTATCGTGGACTCCTTGAACGTCCTCCTAGAAGGTGTGCCTCCTCACATAAACTTGAAGGCTGTTGAGGAAAAGATTTTGGGTGAAAGTGGTGTAGAAGGTGTCCATGACCTGCATGTGTGGTGTGTCACCCCTGACAAAATGTGTATTCTGAGTGCGCATGTGGTTGTAGGCGAAGGTGTTGACCAAAGGAGCCTCCTCTCCAGGCTTATAGAAGGATTGAAAAGGGATTTCGGGATAGATCATGTCACGATACAGTTTGAAACTGGAGATTTCCCTAAGGCTTTAAATGAGCATTAAAAAAGAGGGTTGGTTTAAAAATAGTTTGCACCCTCATCTTTTTCCCAGGAACTCCTTCACACTGTTCAGCTCGCTCAAGAATGCTCTTCTGAGATTGGAGAAGTCGTGTGCGAGTGCTATAAACTTGAACCCCTCCGCCAGCCTCTTTTTAGCGTCCTCAGAACCTGAGGTCATTATTCCCGCAACTTTTCCCGTTTCATCACAGGCTTTAACAACCTTCTTTAATGCTTCAGTAAATTTTGGATGATTGAATTGCCTGAATATTCCTAGTGACGCTGAAAGGTCGTTCGGTCCAATAAATGCTACATCTATTCCTTCAACTGAAAGTATTTCTGTCAAGTTGTCTAGTGCCTTCTGTGTCTCAACCTGTATTGCTATCACAAGCCTTTCTTTCTCAAACTTGTTATAGTATTCTAGGATATCGTTTGCACCATACCTTATACATCTCCTCGGCCCTGTCCCCCTTATGCCAACTGGAGGATATTGGCAGGCTTCAACAACCTTTTTTGCCTCCTCTTTACTGTTCACCCATGGCACAAGTATTCCGTCAAATCCTAAGTCTAATACCCTTTTTATTGTCACAAAATCATTCCACGGCACCCTAGCTAAAGGTGTTATCTGTGAACCATTTAAGCCTGGAAGCATTATTTCAAGTGTCTGTATGTCCAGTGGTGAATGTTCCATGTCGAACATTAGCCAGTCAAATGGTACTGTTGATGCTATTTCAACAACCTCGGGATGTGCTATTGTTATCCATGTTCCAAAATTAGGTTTCTTCTCCCTCAATTTATCCTTTAAACTCATTTACCATCAACTTAGTGACCGAATGGCTTTTCTTAACCTTTTCTATAAATGCTCCACATTTTAGAAACATTTTCTCTAAATTTCAGATTTCTAATAAACTTAAATATCAGCAAATTTCCCTTTTAGGTGGCGTCTTTCATGAGTGAAGGCATGCAATATACTCCAGTTTCTGTTAGAGAAATTTTGAAGGAAATGCATGATACTACAACTTTAATGGTTGACCTAGCATATTCTTCAATAATTTTTAACGATAAGGATTTGGCTGAAGAGGTTATAGAGCTTGACGACAAGATTAAGGCACTTAAAACGGCCCTACTAATGCATACTGCAATAGTGATAAAAGATCCTGAGGACGCGGAAGCACTTTCTGGTGTCCTCCAACTAGGTGCAGTTTCAGATTTTATATCCCATGCTGCAAAAAATATTTCAAATATTGTTTTGCTCGGTCTAGGGGTTCCTCCAGAAATATTAAGTGCTTTTGCCAGGACTCAGGAAAGGTTTGTTAGGGTCAAGGTTTCCAAAGACTCGATTCTAGTGAAAAAAAGTATAGGTGAACTTTCTCTTGAAACCAACATTGGTGTAAAGATTATTGCCGTGAGACGTGGTCACGAAATTTTCACAAGTCTCGAAGATAACTTTACTTTACATGAAGATGATGTCTTGATTGCGAGGGGAAGCGATGTTGGTGTCGTTGAATTCGATAAGCTTGCCAAAGGTGAGCTTAAGTCCATTCCTGAACCCTCACTCTCTCTAGAAGAGTGGTGAATATGGAAGAAGCTAATCTTGCAAGCATGCTGGCCCAGTTAAAGGATCTTTCAGAAATGATGGTTGACCTTGCATATTCTGCATTCATATGCGGTAGTGAAGAAATAGCTGAGCAGGTTCTGAAGATGGAGGACGTTATTGACACCCTGCACATAGAATTCGAGATTGAAATGATGAAGGCCAAAGATAGGTGGCGGCCTGAAGAGGTATTGGGTTCTATTAGGTTGGCTATGGCGGCTGAAGAGCTTGCTGATGCCGCAACAAGGATTGCGATGCTAGTTAAGAAGGGTGTTAGAGCTCATCCTATAGTTCATATTGCCTTCCAGGAAGCTGATGAAACAATAGCTCAAGCTTGTGTTCATGAAGATTCTATTTTATGCGGCAAGTCTATTGGCGAACTCGGTCTTGAAGATGATCTTGGTATAAGGATTGTTGCTGTAAACCGTGGTGGAAAATGGTTCTATAATCCCTCAGACTCTTTTAAGCTTTCATGCGGTGATATCCTAATTTTTAGGGGATACGTCGAAGGCGCGTCAAAATTTTTGAAAATAGCATCACATGAAAGTGTGGAAGAGTAGTTGTAGTATGGGCTGGTCCTTTTGCCAACTTTTTTCAAAGCCAACATTTTCAGACAATCTATTATTGCCCTATTCTTCGACTTAGGTGGGCTACTGTCTGGTTCTGTTGCCGCATACTATTACCCAAACTTTGGCAATCTTGTCTGGATTCTATTACTCTTTACCCCACTTTTAACTATTAGAGGAAATATTGGAGGAATATTTTCTGGAAAGCTTGGAACAATGCTACATCTTGGTCTAGCTAAACCAAGTCTCTTCAAAAACACTCGTGAATTCTATTCCTTAATTAAAGCAGTCCTTTCACTAACTTTCTTTGACACGTTAGCTATTGGCATCCTATCTTTTGGATTAAATTCTGCCTTCGGATTAATCTCTTTTCAGCATCTGCCCTACTTTGTATTGGTTCCTCCATTAACATGCCTATTAGCTATAGTGATTTCTATTCCAATTGCCTCCATCGTAGGTATTGAAGTTTTTAAACGCGGTTTAGACCCTGACATTTTTATATATCCAATTATGTCGACTCTTGACGATATACTCATAACATTTTGTTATTTCACTATCGCAGGCTTTATAATATATTTTGATAACCTGCCCCTAATATTTTTGATTCTAACCCTTCTTGCATTCTACTTTATTATAACAGTTTTCAAAAATAGGCGGGAAAATGTTTTCAGAAAAACTCTTTTGGAGGGTGCTCCGACTGTAGTCTTGGCTAGCCTTTTCGGAGTCTTTGGTGGCATGGGACTCGGTAGCCTTAAAGAGGAGATTGAAAATATGCCTTCCATTCTAATAATTTATCCTGCAATGATAGACGCTTTAGGTGATATAGGGTCAATACTTGGCTCCATGGAGACAACAAAACTTGCTCTAGGATACACTACATCTTTAATCAAAACTTTTAAGGAAACTTTCGCCGACCTTGTTTCAGTTGAATGTGCAGCTGCCATAATACACGTGACATTTGCCATCGTAGGTTATGCTATAGGTGGCTTGCAAAACATTTCTTTCCTTTTCTACATTATCTCTATAGCCCTTTTCTCTAACATAATCAGTTTTCTCTTTATCTCAATCTTCTCTCTAACTGTTGCAACTCAAACCTTTAAGCATGGGCTTGATCCAGACAACTTTGTAATACCTTTAGTTGCCTCTGTATCGGATGTTGTTGCAACATTATCTCTAGCGGCCTCAATAGGCATTTTCCATATATAGGAAATTTAATCGATTCCCTTACACATTATTGTAAATATTGGTATTATAATGAATATTGTTGCCACAACAACCGCTGTTGTAATGGAAAGGAATACGTTATCCACGAATCCTGCAATAAAAGCTTCTCTTGCTATTATTAATGACATTTCAGCTCTTATGCTTAAACCGAGAGCAGATGTGGCCAAACTTTTTCCTCTCAATCCTGCAACCCCTCCTCCCACGATTCCTCCAGCAAATCTGAACATTATTGCTAAAAATAATATTAACATGATTCTAAAACTTTCTTCTGCCACAGTATATGGGTTTACGCTTAATCCGATGCTTGCAAAAAATATTGTTGAAAATAGTTCTTTCATCATGAATAGCCTGTAGCCTATCTTTTCTCCAATCTTCTTATATGGAATTATCGCTCCCATTATAAAAGCTCCAGTAATTGCTGCAAGTCCGAAGTTTGATGCTATAAATGCAAGTATTAATCCGAAACCGAATAATATTGCAAAAAATATTTCGTCTGAAAATATTCTACTTGCCTGATAGATTATTTTTGGCAAAATCTTTCCTCCCACATATATTGAAGCTAGGACAAAGAATGTTGAAATTAAAATGACTCTTGTTATCTCAAAATAGTTTGCTGTTCCGCTAGCCGCTATCCCAAGCGCTACTGTCAGAAGAAGTACTCCCTCAACATCGTCCACTATACACGCTGTTAACAGTGTTGAGCCAGTTTTTGTGCTAACTTTATCGTTAACTGTAAGAATATGTGCAATGACACTTGTCCCACTTGGTGCAATAACTATACCTAAAAGCAGAGATGCTGTTGGATTAAAGCCTAGACATTCTCCTAAAATAAATCCTAAAATAATTGACATAATTACTCCTCCAGTTGTTAGGAGAAATGCTACCTTACCCGTTCTCCAGAAAGAGTCTACATCAAATTCTAGTCCTGTTGTAAAAAGTATTAAAATTGAACCTATTAATGCAAGCATGTTAACCAGATTTAAATCTGTTACAAGCCCTATCCCTCCAGGCCCTCCCAAAAATAGTCCTACCAAAATTGCTCCGATAAGACCTGGCAATTTAATCTTCTTGAATAGTTCTGATGCAAGTGATGCTATAATTATAATTAAACCAAGCTCATACAATAGTGTTAAAGTTGTCTCAGCCATCCCATATTTCTCCGATTACAAAATGGTAAAGCATAAAATAAATATTTTTAATTTTCTATGACACAAGTTTATAACCCCTCTTTTACACCCATGTTCTCATGTGGTGTATTATAGTTCATGGTGGCGCCGGCCAATGGTCTGATAGAGAAAAGTTTCCTTCTGTTGAAGAAGCCATTTTGAAGAGTTTGGAGGCTGGTGTATCAATATTGAAGGCTGGAGGCTCTGCTTTAGATGCTGTCGTAAACTCTGTTATGGTGCTAGAGGATAGTGGTGTCTTGAACGCTGGTTTAGGCTCTTATCCCAACCTTGTCGGCGAAATTGAAATGGACGCTGGTGTCATGGACGGGAAAAGTTTTAGGGCTGGTGCCGTAGGCTGCATTAGAAATGTTAAAAATCCTGTTTTCGCTGCAAAACTTGTTTTAGAAAAGACTGACCATATTCTCTTGGTTGGAGAATGGGCTTCAAAGTTCGCCATCTCAATGGGTGTGCCCGCATTCGACTTCGATAAAAGTTGTAGCTCACTAAAATATGGGGATTTGATTAAAAAATTTGATGAAGGCAACACAAGGTACAAATCTAATCTAAAGTTATATAAACAGTATCCTCAACTCTTTCATGAAACAGTTGGTGCTGTTGCCTTAGACTGTGAAGGAAATCTTGCTTCAGCCACTTCAACGGGAGGATTGGCTCTAAAGCTTCCTGGAAGGGTTGGTGACTCGCCTTTGGTTGGTGCTGGAACGTATGCTGACAAAAATATCGCAGTATCCTCAACTGGTGTCGGAGAATACATTATGCTTTTAGGTGTCGGTGTACGTGCTTCAATTTATGCTGAAAACGGTTTTACAGCTAAGGAGGTTGCTGAAAAACTTGTTCAACTTTTAACTTTAAATTTTGGAGAAAATAGTGGTGGACTTATCGCTCTAGACAAGAATGGTTCAATAGGAATATCATACAATACTCCTGGAATGGCTAGAGGATACTTTTCTTCAGATATGATTGAACCATACGTCAAGGTTCCATAGTCATCGAACTTTATGACGGAACTTTTATTTACTCTACCCTTCAATGATAGATTGTGAAGGCTGCTGTTCTATTTTCTGGAGGCAAAGATTCCTGTCTTGCACTACAGAAGAGTATGTGTTCCCATAAAATCGCTTGTCTGGTTACAGTTTTCTCTGAAAATAAAGAAAGCTACATGTTCCATGTACCGAATATTGAGTTGACGTCCTTGCAGGCTGAAGCATTGAATCTTCCACAAATAAAATGTTATACTACTGGTGTTAAGGAGAGGGAGGTTGAAGACCTTAAGGAGGCTCTAAAGACTTGTAAAATAGAGTATGGTATAGAGGGTGTTGTCTCGGGAGCTATACGTTCAAACTATCAAGCCCAAAGGATAAAAAAAATTTGTGATGAACTTGGTTTATTCCCAATCAACCCCCTTTGGTTAAAGGATGAAGTAGAAATTTTGAGGGAGGTTCTATCCAACAAATATACTGTTATAATTTCAGGTGTTTTCGCATACCCTCTTGGTAAAAATCTTTTGGGGAAAGTTATAGACGAAGAGCTTGTAAATCTTCTAGCCGACTATGGGAAAAGGTATGGCCTGAATCCGGCTGGGGAGGGTGGAGAAATTGAGACAACAGTATTGGACGCACCATTCTTTTCTAAAAAGATTGAAATACTTGACTATGAAATAGAATATAGCCAATATTCTGGCGTGTTTAGGGTAAAAGGTGCTAGGCTAGTCGAAAAGGCTGAGAAAACCTATGGCTGAGAGATTTTAGGACACTGCTTATCCTGTTCCAACAAGCTTTACTCCAGCTATTGTTGAAACCTCTAACGTTAGTGCTCTTAAATCATCCTTCTCCAAGTTTTTGACGTGCGTTTTACCCGACAACTGTGTAAGCATTTTAAGCTCTTCGATAACAGTTGCCAGAAAGTTTTCAACCCTTTCCACAGCATCTTCAACCTTCAACCTCCTTCTAAGAACCGGATCTTGTGTAGCTATACCTTTCGGACATTTTCCAGTACTGCAGAGGCCGCAAACCTTACATCCCATGGCAACAAGTATTGGCGTAGCCATGGCTACAGCGTCAGCTCCAAGTGCAAGTGCCTTAGCGACATCAGCGCCACTTCTTATACCCCCCGATATTACGAGGTTAACTTCATCTCTTAACCCTATCTCCTTTAACGCTCTATCAGCCTCCACTAGTGCAGGTAAAGTAGGTAGGCCTGCATGCTCAAGTATTATATCCGGTGCAGCTCCAGTACCACCCTGTTTTCCGTCCACAACTATTATGTCAGCACCAGCCTTCGCTGCAATCTTAACGTCATCATAAACTCTTCCAGCAGAATATTTTACGATAATCGGAATCCTCCAGTCCGTGATCTCCCTTAACTGTTCTATCTTCATTTTCAAATCTTCTGGTCCAACAATGTCCAAGTGTCTAGCAGGGCTCACGGCGTCGGTGCCGACAGGTATTCCTCTCACGGCAGCTATCTCTGCTGTAACCTTTTCACCCATCAGCAGTCCACCCTGTCCAGCCTTAGCCCCTTGTCCAATTTTTATTTCGATAGCGTCTGCTGTCTGAAGGTTTCTCGCATTTATTCCAAATCTTCCTGAAGCATATTGTGCGATTAGGGTTGAAGCGTTTTCCCTTTCTTCTGGAATTATTCCCCCTTCTCCCGTGTTAACTGCGATCCCAACTTTTGTTGCAGCCTTCGCTATCGCAATCTTCGCCTCCTTGCTTATTGCGCCAAAAGACATTGCTCCCACTATTATTGGCGCCTTAAGCCTCAAAGGTTTTTCAGCATACCTTTCTCCCAGAACAACCTCTGTCTCACATGGCTCCCTATAATGGTCTATAGGCGGTCTTGAAGTCTGTGCACATAATATTATTAGGTCGTCGAAGCTTGGAAAGTTTCTCCACGCGCTTGTCCCCCTAACTATAGGCTTTCCCATTAAAGCTTTAGCCTGTATCTCTCTTATAATATTCTGTTTCCATGCAAGGCCTGCATCCTCTGCTATTGGGTAAATTTTTATTGCCTTCGACGGACAAAATTCGATGCACGTTTCACATCCAACACAGTCTACTTCGTTTAATGGTGTAATATAGTCTTCTCCAACCTTTTTAAAAACATCCTGTGGACAGACTCTAACGCATGTTCCACAGACTTTGCAAAGTTTATGGTCTAAGATTATCTGATACCTTGTTTTAGTTTTGCTAACATTTTCTTTGATAGCTTTTTTTGGACTATAAAATGGTCTCCTGTTTTCTGGTACAATCTTTCTTACTCTCCCAACATATTTTGGTAACCCATTTCCTTCTAAAATACTGTTTATGTGAACGATTTCTTCTTCTGTAGCATCCGATACTGTAGCATTTTTTCCAAGACTCGGTTCAGGCCCTGTAAAAAATATCTTTCCCCCTATAATAGATTCTCCCGTATATTCGCCAGTCTTTCCAAAAACTATTATTTCTCCACCCATCATGTAAAGTCCACTCATTATACCAGTATTACCTAAAACGATTATAGTACCGTTTTTCATCAATGCACCTATTCTATCCCCGCAGTCTCCTTTAACTATAATATCTCCACCATAGATTCCTTGTCCAACACCGTTTCCAGCGTCCCCTTCAATAATAATCTTTCCTCCCGTCATATTATCTCCAGTAAACCATCCACTATTACCTTCAACCATTATACTTGGCCCATCTATCATCGTTCCAAGAAAATATCCCACAGACCCTCTAATTTCTATCTCAACATTCTTAGTCAGTCCTGCTGCAATGTGATGTTTTCCGTTTGGATTTTCTAGGACAATCTTTTTGAAAAAGTTTGATAGCTTCTTAAGCTCGAGATTTAGTTCTCTTATATTATATTTTTCTGCATCAACTACCTTCAGTTCCTCTTCCAGCATACAACTTCACCTGGCCTAAGCCCCCTTATCCTCCCACTGTCCCCGAATATTCTTAGTGCACTTTCTTCTGATGCAGCCGCCCTAATTTTTTCCCCTTCAAATACAAGTAGTGGCCTTAACCCAAGTTTGTCTCTTACCATTCCAATAGAATCTGATGTTGAAATTATGTAAGAGAACGGTCCATCTAATTCCTTCACCGAATTTCTTAATATCTCCTCTAAACTGTATCCCCTGTTTATCATTTCCACAACATAGTGTACAATTAATTCTGAATCGTTTTCTGTTTCAAACGAAACTCCTGCTCGCTCAAGTTTTTCTCTTACCTTCCAATAGTTTGTTATCTGCCCATTGTGTACTAGTGCTATATCAGGGTATTTTAGTGACTGGAATGGGTGTGCGTGAAAGATGTCCACTCCACTTTCTGTTGAAAATCTTACATGCCCAAGCCCATGTGTTCCAATCATTTCAGAAATCTTGAAATTCTTTTCCAACTCTTCAGCAAGCCCTATATCCTTTATTATCTCCATCTTCTTTCCTATACTTATAACCTTAGCTAATCCTGTCTCATTAATTCTTTCAACAACATCACCCAACCTTTCCCTATGAACTCTAACAATATACTTGTCGAAGCCGAACCCTCTTAACGTGTTTATTCTTATGCTTCTAATGTCCGCTCCAGCTGACGCTAATGCTGTTGAAACTTTACTAAGCGCTCCTACAACATCCTTTGTAAAAATTTTGATAATATACTCGTCGTCTTGAACGCTTTCCCCTCCGTAAACGGCAACACCTGCAGAATCTTTGCCCCTATGCTGCAGGTTCTCCATCATCATAACCAAATTTTTTCCAACAGGCCCCTTCTCGTCAAGAAATATGCATGCTATTCCACAGATTTTCCCTTCACCTCATACTATAATCTTCTTATATACCTTTCAATTTCCCATTCTGTTACCTGTGTTCTGTAAAGGTCCCATTCCTTCCTCTTTATATGCAGGTAGTTGTTGAATAATGTTTCACCCAAAGCCTCCTTCATGAACTCACTGTTTTCCATCAGATCTAATGCCTCCTTAAGCGATTCAGGTAAGGACACAATGTTCCTCGCCCTTCTTTCCTCGTAGCTAAGCTTGTAGACGTTAAGCTCAGTCGGCTCACCTGGGTCAATCTTCCTCTTTATACCCTCTAGACCAGCTAAACATAATACTGCAAACTGCAAATATGGGTTCCCCGCTGGATCTGGACATCTTATCTCACATCTTGCAGCATTTTTTCTTCCACCAAAGTTAGGCACCCTTATAAGAGGAGACCTGTTTTTAAAGGCCCATGCTATATATACTGGAGCCTCATATCCTGGAACTAGTCTCTTGTAAGAGTTGGGCCAAGATGCTAGAACTGCACACATTTCTCTTCCAAAATAAAGTTGTCCTCCTATGAAATATTTTGCAGTATCCGATAAAAAGTTCGATGAAGGGTCATCTGAATAGAAGAGGTTTTCTGTCCTGTCCAGGTTCCACATGCTCTGGTGTACATGCATTCCTGAACCGTTAACGCCATAAAATGGTTTAGGCATATACGTTGCAAGGTAACCGTTTTTTGCTGCAACAATTTTTGTAACCATCTTCATTGTTATCGTCCTATCAGCCGTCTCCAAAGCTTCATCAAACTTGAAATCTATCTCATTCTGTCCCAACGCTACCTCATGATGCGCTATCTCTATTTCTATTCCAAAAGATTCTGCCATGTCCGCTATTTCCCGCCTTATCCAGTCTGTAAGGTCTCCTGGATGGTAGTCGAAATATCCTGCCATGTCTATTGGCTTCGGAACTTTACTATCCTCGCTTTCTTTTAGTAGAAAGAACTCTAACTCCGGTGCGCAAACAAACTTCATTCCAGAATCCTCGCACTTTTTTAAAGCCCTTTCTAGAACATATCTCGGGTCCCCTTCAAACCTCCTATCTTCGGGGGTGTAGACGTCACATATCATTCTACCAGAAGCCTTCTCATGCGGCCTCCAGGGTATTTCAGCGAATGTTGATGGGTCTGGATAGAGTACCATGTCAGATTCCTCGATAGGTCTGAACCCTGTAATCGATGAGCCGTCAAAGGACTGGCCGTTCTCGAATATGCTTTCTATATTCTTGGAATGCACAGAAAGGCTTTTAAGAATTCCGTTTATGTCAGTGAACTGTAATTTGATGAATTTGATGTTTTTGCCTCTTATCTCTTGCACAACCTTTGTAACATTTTCCTTCCACACGGCATCCTTAAAGTGACGCATTCTGATCGCCACTCTATGGGCTAATACCTCCAATAATATGTCTTATAAACTTTTCCTAAAAATAATTTTATAAATTTTGCGAAAAAACTTTAATTAATATAAAAAATATAAAAAAATAAATTTTTTAAGAAACTTTTGGCCCAAAAGTAATTCCCTCCCTCTTATATAAACATTTAAATTTTCATTCCTGCAAAATGCCAGAAAAACTACCCTTAATGCAACATTATAAAGTAATTTGCCATCATATTACATTAGAAAGTTTTATAGCCAATATCCTATTGGGGTACTGTTAATGCGTGATAGTAAGGTTAAGAATAACTACTTTACTTTCCCTGACCGCCGTCCTCCAAAGGTTAGGGATAGGGGTGAAATAGACAAGATTCTCAATAAGGTGCAAGAGCTCCCATATGAGGCTGTTGCCGACATTTGCGGTGCCAAGATAATGCTAAAAACTAACTCCCTACACGTTTACGAATACTGGAACCTGAACTGGTTTCCTGCCTCCAATGAAGGCGATGTTGACGGTATAATTTATGATGTTTATGGTGTAGAAGGATACGAGCCTCAGATCTTCTACAATTTTGAAAAACGCAAAACCCTTATAGTAAATTGCGAATATTATGGTGCAGCTAAGTCGGCTGGCGCCCTAGGCCTCGCAACACACATACTTGAGGATAGGGGTGGCTATGCCATACATGGTGCATGTGTTGCTGTACCAAACTCTTCAGGCTATGCTGGCGTTATCATTGTTGCGCCAACTGGAACTGGCAAGACCTCACAATTTCATGAACTCATATACAATATTGGTGGTGCAAAAGTTCATTCTGACGACTACGTTTTCGTTTTCTTTGAACCTAAACCTATCGCCTACGCTACAGAAAATTGGCTTTACATGCGTACAGAAATAGCGATAAACCATCCAACATTCATTAAACTTTTCCATGACCTTCCACTAGAAAATGTGGTTACCGAAAAGGGTAAGTGTGCTCAAATGTCTGATGATCCATCAAAAATGGGTGAATGCTATAAGGCTGTTTTAGATGGTGAAAGGAAATGTGTATTCGATCTTGGATGTGATAGATGCTATTGGTCTTATGCAAATTCTCGGGTAATGTTTCCAAGGGAAAGGTTTCCAATGCTCGTTAAAGATTCAAACGGCGAACTTGTTGAAAAGGAAAAGGGTAAAGAGAATGTTATAAACAGCTGTGAAGTCAAATACATCCTCTTGCTAACACGTGATGACTCATCTAAGCCTGTTAAGCTTCTAGAAATAGATGAGGCGATAAAGATTCTTAGAGAGGGGAAGTTTATCATAAGACCCGGCTCAGGACCGCCTGAAAAGTGGGGACAATACGGATTCGAACCATTCTACAACCCATACCCTCCTGAACATAATATGAAGGTTGAAGAAGAGTTTTTTAGGTCACTTTATAAGGCTGGAGTAAAATTCTATCTACTAAACACTGGCACATACGAGGGTAAAAAGATAACTATACACCAGACTCACATGTACATTAGGCACATTGTTGAAGACTAGAACTGTGCCTTAGTGATCCTAGACTTTTCAATTAATATTGCTGGCGTATAAACTGGTACTTCTATCTCCCACCACTTCACCCACCTTCTATCCTTACCAATTGCCTTTATGCTTGAAAGCTGTCTAGGAACACTATCACTTATTCTCGTACCATTTATAGCATACTTTATGCTACCGTTTTCTATCAGGAACGTGGCGTCCCTTGGTATTGTAGAATATTCTCCACTCATATAGTTTTGGTATCTGGTATACCAATTGTTTGTAACATATACTGCTCTCTTACACTCTCTGATCATTTCCTCAACACTCATATCTCCTTCCCCCACCACAATATTCCATGGGTGCGGAGTGATTATTCCTGCATTCCCTGTAGATACCGTATTATACTTTCTCGCTGTCGAAGTATTATGTAAATATGTTTTCAGTACACCCTTTTCTATTATAACATTCTTCTGCGTTGGTACACCCTCGTCGTCAAATTTTCTTCCACCAAATCCCCCCTCTACTGTCCCATAATCTTCTACCGTTAAGGTTTCAACAGCAACCTTTTTGCCTAGGCAGTCTTTAAAGAATGATACTCCACTATCGACTCTGAATGCTGAAGCTGAAGACCCTACCATTTGAAAGATGTCGGCTGCAACTGTGGGACCCAATATTAGGTCATATTCGCCTTCACTCCAATATCCTGTCTTCTTTGATTCTCTAGCAAAGTTTCCAGCTGTCTTTCCAGCCTCATCTGGATGAAATTTTGAAAGGTATGTGGCACATGAGAGGCCGTGTCCGCTCGAGTTTGTTTCAGAAAAGGCTCTAACATTTGCGCTAATGTAGCTTACTCTATCATATTCTTCCACCCCTCCAGTAGTCTTTATCTTATAAAATTCGGTGTTCGCTGAAATTGTTCCAGAAACCCTTTTAGCCCCCTCTGAAAGTGCAGCGTTTATTGCACTCTCACAGTAGTCGACTACTCCTTCACTTAATTCCTCTATCCTCTTATCGTAATCATTTTCGCCAGAATATTTGAAAGCACCTTTTGGCAAAGATGTAGCCTCTAAACTTTTTTCCACAAACTGCATGCTCGAAAATAGTCTTTCAACAAACTTATCAAGTTCATCACTTTTTACAGAATAAGTTATCCCAACAACCCTCCTCCCCTCTTTTATCATGTAAAGAAATACAGCCATCTCGTCTAACGTGTTCACTACTGTTATAGAATTATTGCTGAACCTGGCCATGTTCTCTCTACCATATGCTGCTATAACAGAAGCGTCGTCAACATTAAACTCTAATGCTTTCTTGAAAACCCTGTCCACAACATTATCTAGTATCTCGTTCATCTCGTCTTCACCTCCAACTTTCTGAACCTAAGATGAGGTCCACCTGCCCAAACAGGTACTCCTTGCATGGGATCGCCTTTGCCACATGTGGCCGCCCAGAACTGTAACTCCTTTCCTCTAGCATCTAAACTTGTCCACAGCCTTTCTGTTGTCACCTCTATCACAGGATTCATTAAAGGATACTTTATCTCCCCATTTTCTATAAGATATGTTTCGTGTCCAACATACCTTTGGTTCCACCTAATATCATCAATATTCCATTCCATGAAAGAGTTCACAAATATTCCTCTCTTAACATCCTTAACCATCTCTTCAAAAGTGTAGTCGCCGGGCTCAACATACGTGTTCGCCATCCTAATTATCGGCTCCCTATCAAACTTGTTAGCCCTCGCAGAACCATTGCTTTTTGTCTTAAACTCTCTCGCTGTAGCCCTATTATGTAGAAGTTCATTTACAACACCGTTTACAACAAGTTTTCTTTTTCTTGCAGCTATACCCTCATCATCGTATAAGTAGAATCCATAAGAGCCTGGAATTGTTGGATCATCAGAGATGTTCGCTTCCGAACTGCCAATCTTTCTCCCCATATCACCAGCCTTAAGATACGATTCTCCAGCCTGAGCCCCCTCTCTACCCAAAATCCTATCTGCTTCAAAAGGATGCCCAATCGACTCGTGAACCATGATCCCCGTAACTTCTGGACCTGTTATAATATCATATAAGCCTGGCTCAACCTTTTTCGCCTTTTCTAAAAGCTCTTTTATCACCCCAACCTGACACTTTAAACCATCGAAAATCCTAAGATTTGAGATCAACTCCCACCCTCCACTTCCACCGAACTCGACAGACTTTTGCACACTTCTCCCATTCTTTAATCCAGTAAGAAAGCCTCCAACATACAATCTTGGAACATACCCTTCAACATAAGTTCCCTGAGAATTCGTGAAAAACTTCTTTTCCAAAGAAATCTCTAGCTCTAAAAATCTCATTGGAATATACTCTTTCTCCTCCAAAATTATTTTATCCATTTCCTTTAAAACTCTAAGCATTTCCTCGAAACCTTTATCCAAAAGTTTCTCCCTTTCTAAAGCCGACCACTTCTTTTTCACCCTCCTTTCCCTACTAAACTTAATCCTGTTCTTTGTCAAGCCCGATGCAGACCTAGCCTTCCTCATCATTTCTTCAGCAATCTTCTTCGCATTCTCTCTATCAACAATGTTTGTTGCTGAAAATACTAATGCTCCATTAAAAATTGCTCTAACACCAAGTCCATAAGATGATGATATGAGAGCAGGCTCCTGCTCCCCATTCTTTAGTATGCATCCTACTTCCTCCCTTGAATGCAGTCTCGCTTCCACGTACTCTGCTCCCTTCGCCTCAATTTCTTTTACAACATAAAAGGGTATTTCTAAATCAAATTTTTCTTTATGCACAACATACTTATGAAAGAAAATTTATATTAATCTTTCTCAAAAACTATAATAATGGTCTTTGTAAAAGATTTGATTTGAATTGTCTAAAGCGTTCCTAACACCTTATGGTGGCGTTAACAGGATTGGGGGAAACATCTTCCTAATAGAAGATTCTAACTCAAA
>Ga0272449_1001510_pt1 | contig 23659 bp, 30 predicted proteins | sample YNPCB0241_FD_198679 | JGI IMG/M metagenome (GOLD analysis project Ga0272449, IMG submission 198679) | Hot spring sediment microbial communities from Yellowstone National Park, WY, United States - YNP-CB-024-1 | ecosystem: Environmental > Aquatic > Thermal springs > Hot (42-90C) > Sediment... | reverse complement strand
CTTTCAGACTTCACTTTCCTTCCAGCTCTGCCAAGATTCTCTCCGCCAACACCATGATACACGGCTTGAAGAACTGGCTCCGCTGACTCTTCAGGAGCAGGGCTGTTTGCAGTCCAGTCAAACCATGCGCTTGCGTTTCGCCACTCGCAAACTCTGAACATGTATCTTCCACCTACAACTTGCATCTCAACCCTAATGGGAATGGCTGTCTTCAATTCTCTGCCTAAACCATACTGGCTTGTCACAACCGTCAAGATTCTATTCTCCCTTGAAAGAGCTGTCAGCAAACTTTTAACGGCAATCGCCCTCGGTTTGCTTCTCAGTATTAACGGCGCATCCTCCAAGACAAGAATGCAGTTTCTCAGTTTCTTGAGCTGCGCAAACGTCAAACCTTTCCACCACACATGCTCCGGCACATTCTTTTCCCACCACTGCTTTATCGTCGATTCTTTCATAGCATCACAGACAACAATAACTGGAAAACCTTCAAGAAAACTCAGCTTCTTAACGGTTAAACTTGCCAGTTGACTCTTCCCAACGCCTTGCTCTCCAAGAAACAGCAATGTCCAATGATTCTCTGGAATGCTGTTTTTCAACAAAAACGTAACGCTTAAATTCTGCATTACACTTTCAATCATGATGGGATTCCCCCATCCCCTTCCGCCTTTCTCCCTTAATCGCCCCCGCTCTCTCTTTCTTCAACTTCTTCTTTTCTTCATGAACGTGGTTGATGAAACTTTCTATTCCACATGTCCGCTCAACCAAATCATAACCATTCAGGAAAAGCTGTTTGAAAACTTCTCTTGTCAAGCCACATTTTGCATAACGACGCGCCACCTCACAAATCTTTTCTCTGACGACAATCGGCATATCAACTTTTACCCGCACTGTCCTACAAAGACCTCCTTTTGTCAGAAACAACTTAGGAATCTCAACTTCTTCTTCAGCTTTCTGCGTTTTCAATCAACCCCCTCATGTATCATGAACAATCACGACCAAGATTCTCGTCCCGTACTGCGCAGCAACCATTCCTCGAATAACTTTCGTGCTGTCCAACGTCTTTATGTAGTCTGCAATTTCCGTCCCAACAGTATTAGCGTCACCAACAATTACTTTTGACGTCACGTTATAGTTTGTCATGCACCATCATCCCCCTCAAAACTTCCCACACATTTCCACCATGAAGAGCGATTTTCGGCAATTCCAAAATCACCGGCTTTTCCACATTTTCCGAAGTCTTTACAACCTCAACTCTTTTCGCCAACGGCAACGTCTTCGCAACGGCTTTTGTAACCGCAACCTCAACATCAACAGAATTCTTCTTTATCTTCTTCAGCAATTTTTCAAACTCCGCCTCACGTTTCGCATTCATGAAGCCAGCAAATGTACTTTCAACCGATGCTCTTTCAAAAACCTCGCGCATCTTCTTCAAATCAACATAATCGCCTACATACGCCTTGAAAACGTATTCCGGAAGCACAGTATTCCTATACATCGCCAACCACCTCAACCAACTGTTTCGGTAAAAAGTGCGGACATCTTTTTCCCTTCATGAAATCTCTGAACTGCAAATCATACCCCTTTTTACACAGCGCAATATTCCGATACGTCGTTTTGTTTCCAAGAAGTCCCCACTCTGTCGTCATATCGCCATAATAGAAATTAGCACACCAACTGCAGTCCTAACTGTTCCATTTAGCCGTCTTTCTACATTCAATCTTCCCCGTTGCTTCATTCAAGAAATGCTGCTCGACAACCGTGACCAAACCCAGCGATTTCAGATACGCAACCGTATTTTCATCTTTCGGCGACACGTCAATTTCGTTAAAAGCGGTCATCTTGAACTTTCGGAAAACATTCATGATTTCTTCTCTCGTCGGTTTCGGCATCTCCGTCTTTTCAGCCGCCTCAGGTTCTTCTTTCTTACCGCCATGAACCAACGATAGCAATTTTGAAAGCATTAGCATCACCTCACATAAGCCTCAAACTCTCGCTCCCATTCTCTAAACGTGGTTATTCCAATTGCAAGCAAAAGTTCGAGGGTTCTGTTTCGGTTCAACCTGTACTTCTCCTCGATTTCGACAATCGCGGCTATCAACGGTTTCAGCAAATTAACACTTGTCAATATCCGGTCTCTGCTTGACTCCATCAAGACCACCTCTGTCTGCCTTTTTCACGAATGACACTCAATGCGCCAAGCACTTCAATAGGCTGTACTCCGCCATGAAGAATGCTGTGTATCAAAGCATTCGGTGAATCTAATCCTTTTTTAATAACACGTTCTTTGAGGGCTTTCGGCGTCACAATTTCTTGGTGGAAAACGTTTGGCTGTCTGACCGTCTTAACCTTCTTCAACTCATCGAGAACAGCGCGAAAATCTTCAAGATATTTTCCACTTGCTACCATATCCTTCAACGCCTTATTCGTCTCGAGAATTTCGGCATACGCACTATGAAGCTGTCTAATCGACACAGTCAGTTCTTTCATAATTCCCACAAGCTCGTCTATCCGTTTACTTAATGTTGCTTCGTCCATATTATCACCGATAGAAATATTAAAAAATTAAGTATTTAAGCCTTACTATTTTTGAGTAGCTACTCATTTTTAAGTAATCTGCTTACGGCGTTTCCATACAACCCCGTTTCCGCCATGAAAAATTCTGCCTCAATTTTCTCCGCAATCACCCTCTTGACATGCTCCAGCTCCGTTTTCAGCTCGGGTCGGAAATAGTGAACCATCAAAACGTTCCCACTATCACTTCGTCCTTGAAGCAAATTAACAAGCGGCATTGCGATACCGTTTTCAACAAGCTTAGTTGCAAAGAACTTTCTTAGATGATGCAACCGCAACGGCAAATTCCTCTTTCGTAGTCGTTTAACAATCATACAATAGCTTAGTTTCTTACCATGAACAGCCCATTCATCCAAGAATCGCTTCATGTTTTCTGTCACAACCGTGATAAACGCTGCTTTATTCCCTCTCAAGAATTCTTTAAATCTCGCATGACAGAGACAGCCAAGATTTTCATCAAAGTAACCATTTAAACCGCATGCTCTAATCCTATTCAAACACATCAACGCCTCATCAACGCGTAGTCCCGATACAGCCAAGAAATAAACAAACCTTTTAAGAACATCATCACCAACCATGAAAACCTCACGCAGCCATTCTTCAAGACCGTCTAACTCATTCGAGAAAACTCTGTTAAAAACATCAACACTATTTCGTTCACGCCACTTAAGCCCCGCCTTCCTTCTCATCTCTAACCATTTATCATAACAACCAAGATACGTTGACAGCCAAGAAAAACCCATCATGATGTGTTTTCGACCAGCAACCGCCGAAATTTCCGCTAACCGCCCCGCCAAGAAACAACCAAGATAACGCTGAACATACCTAACCAACGTGCGGACGTGCTTACGACTCAGCCCGTGAGCAAGCAGCCAACCCTCAAAAGCCGCCACGTCAAAAACATCATGACAGTAAACACAGACATCATCATTAACATCAACATCATTGTTGAATAAGTGTAGATACACTCCCGAATAATCAGCAGAGGGTAAAAGGGATGCTTCCCTTTGGTTCAGGGGACCCCTAGCCCCCCGCCTAAGACCCACCGCCAAACATTCATGAACAAAACAAAACCTATAAAACTTTACCCTAAGCTTTTGTCAAGCCACTCCAAATAATCCTTTGAGCCTTCAACTATTGGGATAGCTATTATTTCCGGCACCTTATAGCTGTGTAGGGCTTTCACCCTTTCGGAAACTCTGCTGAACAAGTCTTTTCGGGTTTTCATTAGAATTAAGTGCTCTTGGGCTTCGTCAATTTTTCCTTGCCACCAGAATAGCGAACAAACAGGCCCTATTATGTTGGCGCATGAGATAAGCCTCTTATCTAATAGGCTTCTTGCAATTTTCTCCGCTTCTTCTTTGTTTGAAGTTGTGACTAGAACGACTATTGGGGATTTTTCCATACAATTCCTCCAAACAAGTTGTTTAACTGGAGACACATTTATCTTGGTTTATAGAATAATTGTGTTTTAAGATTTTAGGAAAAGGGGAGCGCGGTATAGTTGAAAACCATAGGCGTGGTTACGAGTGGCGGTGATGCGCCTGGAATGAATGCGGCCATAAGGGCGGTTGTCCGCACCGCATACGCGAAAGACTTTCAGGTTTTGGGTTTTGAAAGGGGCTGGGAAGGCTTAATAAAGAATAGGTTTAGGCGTTTGGATCCTCGTTCTGTCGGCGGCATAATTCAGTCCGGCGGCACAGTGCTTTTGACTTCGAGGTGTCCAGAGTTCAAAACTCCTGAAGGCCTTAGAAAGGCTGCCGCTAATCTTGCCGCTGACAAGGTGGACGGCTTAGTGGTTATTGGCGGCGACGGCTCTTTCCGGGGAGCATTGGAGCTGAGCCGTGAAACAGACGCTTTAGTCGTCGGGGTGCCAGCCACAATAGACAATGACGTCTACGGCACCGAGGAAACAATAGGGTTTGACACGGCGGTAAACACTTCAGTGGCTGAAATTGATAAGATTCGGGACACGGCGATTTCCCATGAAAGAGTATTCGTTGTAGAGGTTATGGGGCGAAAAAGAGGCTTTCTCGCATTGACTGTGGGCTTAACCGTTGGCGCAGAAATAATCCTAGTTCCAGAAGTCGCCATAGACAAGCAGGAAATCTTCAAAACCGTTAAGGAGAACACTGCAAAAGGGAAGAAGTCAGGCATAATCGTGGCTGCGGAGGGAATAGGGGACACTCGCAAACTCGCCGAAGAAATTGAAGAAAACACTGGGGCGGAAGTTCGGTTAAGTATAGTGGGCTATGCTCAAAGAGGCGGAAGTCCAACTGCCAGAAGCCGACTCTTGGCAAGTCTATTCGCAAATGAAGCTGTAAAATTACTAGCGCAGAACATGGGCAACCGCGCCGTTGGCTTGCAGAAAGGCGAAATAACAAGCATATCCCTCGAAGAAGTATGCAAAAACGAGAAGCCCCTAAAATTGGAACTGCTTAGGCTGGCGAAAGTTCTAGCAACATAAACCTTTAACAAGCTGTTTAGCCAAAGAAAACGCTGGCTATGTCGTAAAGCTCCAAGTCAACGGTTTTCCTCTTGCCAACAACATCTTTAAGCGGCACTGGAACAATCTTGTTTCCTTGAAGCGCCACCATGTGGCCAAACTTTCCCTCGTGTACAAGGTCTATGGCTGCTATCCCAAATCTTATGGCAAGTATGCGGTCAAAGGCCGTTGGAGAGCCGCCGCGTTGAAGATGCCCCAAAACCACAACCCGAGTGTCGATGCCCGTGCACCTCTCAATCTCCTTTCCAAGATAGTAGCCCACGCCGCCTAGGCTTATGTGGCCGAACTCGTCTATGCTTTCGCTGTAAACTATTTCTTTTCCGCCTTTCGGCTTGGCGCCTTCTGCAACCACTATTAGGCTGAAGTTTCTGCCGCGCTTCTGTCTTCGTCTAATGTATTCGCAGACTTCATCTATGTCGAAAGGCTTCTCTGGAATTAATATGACGTCTGCGCCGCCTGCCAATCCAGCCTCTAGGGCTATGTGGCCCGTGTAGCGTCCCATAACCTCTAGGATTATAACCCTATTGTGGGCTTCCGCTGTTGTATGCAGCCTGTCAAGGGCTTCCGTAGCTATAGCCACAGCGGTGTTAAAGCCAAACGTGTAATCGGTTCCCATCAAGTCGTTGTCAATTGTTTTGGGAACACCTACACACTTAAGTCCGTAATCCGCCATCTTATGGGCAACGCTTAAAGTGTCATCGCCGCCTATGACCACAAAAGCCTCTAAACAGGCTTTTCCAGCATTTTCTATTATTTGCTCCGGACCCTTTTCCCGCTTGAAGGGGTTAGTCCTAGAAGTGCCCAGGATGGAGCCTCCACGGGGCAGAATCCCCGAAACAGCGTTTAAGTCGAGGGGCGTAAATGTGCCTTCGAGAAGGCCGCGCCACCCGTCCCTTATGCCGACAACCTCATCGCCGTATGATTGAATCCCTCTTCTAACAACAGCCCTTATAACCGCATTAATTCCAGGAGCGTCGCCGCCGCCGCTTAATACGCCAACTTTCACTTAAAATCCCCCAATCCTACGCTTTTCCCACGCTGCCAAACAAGCGCATTTTGCCCTTAACAACCTCTTTCATAGCCTCCTTAGCTGGGCCTAAAATTTTCCGCGGATCAAACTCTTTTGGGGATGTGGCTAAAACTTCACGCACCGCCGCCGTAAAAGCAAGCCGCAGATCAGTGTCAATGTTTATTTTTGTTATTCCAAGAGAAATAGCCTTCTTAATGTGCTCTTCTGGTATACCCTTGGCTCCGGCTAATTGGGCGCCGTACTTCGCAGCTTTCTCGATAATCCATGCTGGAACGCTTGAGGCGCCATGTAACACCAGCGGCACATCAACCCTTTCGCGGATAAGCCTAAGTCTTTCAAAGTCCAGTTGGGGTTCGCCCTTAAACTTGTAAGCACCATGAGAAGTGCCGATGGAAACTGCAAGGGCATCCACGCCAGTAAGCCTAACAAACTTTTCAGCATCTTCAGGATCAGTTAAGAAGGCTTCTCTTTCTTCGACGGTTTTTTCTTCAACGCCTGCAAGTCTTCCAAGCTCACCCTCAACCGAAACCCCTTTCGGATGGGCTAAATCTACTACGCGTTTGGTCAGGGCAACATTCTCCTCAAATTTTAAGTGGGAGCCATCAATCATAACTGAAGTGAAGCCAACCTCTAAGCATTTGGAAACGGTTTCAAGGTCTTCTCCGTGGTCTAGGTGAAGCGACATGTGCACTGGCGAAGACTCAGCGGCGCTCCTAACCAGCTCAGCCAAATAATTTAATCCAGCGTATTTTATGGCGCCTGGAGTGACGGCGACAATTACAGGCGATTTCTCTTCAGCAGCAGCCTCCACAACAGCCAAAAAACTCTCCAAATTTTGAATGTTGAAAGCGCCAACAGCATAGGCTTCCCGTTTCGCAGCTAACAACAAATCCTTATTTGTGACAAGCATACAATCCCGCTACCAATAAAACATTTCATACAAATTGGTATAAATGGTTTACACTTCAAAAACCGCCCATGCGTCAAGCGCATTAGTTGTTGAATTTATTACAAAAAATTTATGAACTAAAAAACTAAAATTTAAGACTAGTACCTTGGCGGTGCTGACCGGATGTAGGTCCTCTTGTCCAAGTATGCAGGTATGATATTCCATACTTGTGCTAGGGATGTGGTTTTTGATGTTTACTGTACCCAAGCATGGTGACTTGGAAAAGTGTTCGTTATGACTTGGACCCTTGTGGGATACATTATGACGTTCGTGGCCATGATTTCTTGTCTAGTTTACTGGATTCTCCGTGGAATACCAGAAATGACTAAAAAAGGGCTTAAATGCATGGCAATACTAATTCCCCTTTTATTTATTATTGCATCATTTACGTCGGTATTTGGCATATTGAGGGAGTTTCTGATTATACAACGAGGAAGTGCTGTCTATGAAGTGTTTAATTACATTGAAACAACACTATGGACTGTTGCTGCGATAGCTATACTTATGGGAGCAATCGTTGACGTTGTGAAACGCAGCCAGCGCGCGCATACGGGTTAAATTAGACTATTCTTGTGAGTGAACAACTATGGGAAAAACTAGAATGATGAGCGGGCCGAATCCTCATTCCTTCAGAGGAGAGGGAGAAGCTTCACCTCAAGCTGGGAACAGAGTTTGATTTGAAGATAGAAAAGGGGTATGCTGATTTTGAAAACCGTAAAGCCTAAATCCGTTCAAGTGCTGTCTAAAAAGCAAAAATGGGGTAAAGAAACCTTTCTGGACGCGGGGGAAGCCACGTTTGGCGACTGAAGACAGGAGAATATTAGCCTTTAACATGCTGGCTATATACTGGGTCGGTGACCGCCTTGAAAATGAATACTGCTGACAACAACAGACCTTTATGCTAAAAGAGATATGCAGCTACAAAAGTTTTTGCCACCAAACTTAAATAATGCCACTTATTTCTATATGGACACAGATGGATAATCATGACATCGATGTATAAGGTAAGGGTTGGAAGACAGGGAAGAATCGTGTTGCCTAAAGAGCTGCGTGAAGCCTACGGGATAAGCCCTGGAGACGAAGCCGTCATAATTGCGGAAGGCAGGAAATTAACCATTCACCTTCACAAAGTTTCCGAGGATCCAGTGCAAGACTTAACCGACCTGTCAAAAACAATATCGATAGGGCTGTCCGCGGAACAGTTGAAAAAGATGGCAGACGAGGAGCGATTAAAACAATATCTTAAAACATAAGCTGGGGTAAGCTCCTTGCGCCAAAGAGGATCAACCTACTTCTTAGATTCCACCACACTCATTCACGCTGTGGACAAAAGCGCGGAATGCCACAAAGAATGCCTAAGCATCATAGGCAAAGCCGCAAAAGGAGAAATAAACGCTGCAACCAGCCTAGAAACCCTAGAAGAAACCCTCTTCATCTTGTCTAAGCTTACTTCCACATCAACAGCCCTCCGTGTCACCCACGACTATCTAAAATTGACCAAAATTAAGAAATACGAAATTAACCTAGCCATTTTTGAGCATGCGCTCGAAATCATGGAGATAACACCCCTCAAAAGACCAAAAGACGCATTAAACGTGGCAACAATGCTTGAACACGACATACCAAAAATAATCAGCGAAGACAAAGAATATGACAAAGTAGGCCTAATACAAAGAGTGCATCCTAAAGCCCTATAATCCTATCATCAGCAAAACAAAATAAAACCATGCGCCGCCGATACGGAAAGAAAAATTGACTGAACCGCAAATGCCCTAAAAAGGAATAGCACCTACCTCACTGCGAGTTCTCGTATAGTCAACCCCTTTCCGCCAAAACCTTTGCCTTCAAAAAGTTGCAACACCTGCTCGAAACTAAAGACCGCTAAGTCATAGAAACCTTTACTTATTTGTATTCAGCGGTTTATAGCCCTTCTTCCTCTAACACAGAACCATCAGTTATAAATATTGAGTATATCAACTACCACTCAAAAGAGGTGCTAAGACGCTTCAAAGAATAAAATAAATAAAATGCACGCGCAGTGCAATGGCATCCATCAAAGTTTCGCCAGAAAACTTCCCAACAAATCTTTTCTATAAAATTTGTGGGAATATTTAAATAAGTGGGAAAATATTTTTTAGTGGGATGAAATTGGAAACGGTGAAAGTTGACGAGAAGGGCAGGGTGATTATTCCTAAAAGCCTCCGGGAGAAGGCTAAAGTAAAGGAGCGAGGCTACGTTAAAATGAAGGCAGAGGGGAAAACAATAATTATCGAACCAGTCGAATCCATCGCCGACAAATACTACGGTGCCTTAAAAATAGAGAAATGGCCTGAAGACCTAGACGAATTTATAGTCAAGGTCATGAGAAAATGGTGGACTCCGAAAGCTACATAGACATCAACATATTCGTTTACTGGCTAGGCAACCACCCAACCTTCGGCAAACAAGCCTACCAATGGATAAAGAAAGTGGAAGAAGCCCCACGGGGAAAATACGCAACCTCCAGCCTAACAATGTATCAAACATTAGTCATAATGGCAGGCTTAACAGGCAAAAACCTGAAAGACCAAAAACTAGCCGAAGAAATCACCCACTCAATAACTGACCTCCTAGGCCTAACCATAATTCCCCTAACCGAAAAAGACATAATCCATGCAGCAAACCTAATGAAAGAATACGAACTAGACTACGAAGACGCCCTACACCTAGCAGCTGCACTAAAAAGCAAAGCAAAAGAAATAATATCAAACGACCAAGACTTCGACAAAACACCCCTAAAAAGAAGGTTCCTATAATGTCCATTTTACTTTAAACATTACGCCTAACACGCGCCAAATGTTGTTGTGGCGCCGAATTTTCTCACAACAACACAAAAGCAAAATCCTTTAAGCAATACAGATTTCAATCCGCCTAAATAGCAGTGCGCGCATAAATGAGACGGTTTTTGCAGGATGCTGAACATGAAGTTTCATTCATCAAGTATTTTCCTGTCACAGGATGCGCAACTTTTAAGAATTTTGAATCTAGGCAATTTTCCCCTTGGTTTAACGCTTTTGTCAAGTTCGGTCCAAGCATTCCCACAAGACTTACAAATGTAAACCACCTTCTCTGCCTCAATCCCTGCCCTTCTAAAAGCGAGATAACCCATAACGGCGATAGACGCAATGGCCGTAATAAGCAATCCCAAAACTATTCTAAAGGCAGTCCAATAGGGCACAGCCCAATCCAAACTAAACACAAGACTATACCGGTAAAGAGTGTTGTGCACAATCCAGTCCAAATGTGACAACATAACCAAAGCAAAAATCAAAACGCCTTCAACAAAGGCATATCGGACAACCACACTTAACTTTTCACTAGCCAATGTTTTATCCCTTTTTTAACACAAATGGATTTTAATTTAAAATTTTTGGTTTCCCAAATCCACGTAGCCTAAAAAGCCGAATTGAGACGTAAAAGTTTAAAGGTTTGACTTAGAAAAAGGCAAAACTCGTCCAATATGGTTAAGGCTTTAAGGCTACCTTGTGGCTTGCGTCAAGCTTTCAGGAAAGGCTGGAACAGAAGCCGTAAAGGCTTAACGCCTTGGAGCCCATACGCTGTAGGCTACTTCGTCAAGGGATAACGTTTCCTTGCAGCAAGTTATGATTATGCAAGTGTACAGTTCGATTGGAGGGCTTTGCTCTGCCTTGTTTGTATTCCGAACTCAAAGGTTCAACAAGTAAAGGTATAAGACAATGCCACACAACTTTAAACAGTTATGAACTCAAAATCTAATCGGAACTCTTCACAGCATAATAACCTATTTTGAAGCTCAAAACATCCAAAAAGCTTAGAAAACAGCTCTAATTCTTTTGGCGAAGTTTTTCTTTAAAGAAAAAAGTTCAGTCGGGCGGGCAGGATTTGAACCTGCGACACTCCGGTTTCTGCACCATACCTGTACGCTTGGTAGGCTGAGCGACGCCCACCCATGGGTGGGCGTCTACAGCGTCTCCGCCGCCTAGAGTTGCTAAGGGGCTCGGAAGCTCTACCAAGCTGAGCTACCGCCCGAACAAAACTGTAATATGGAAAATCAAAATTTATGCGTTTCGCGTTCCTTCTAATCCTTTTGCCATTCTAAAATAACTGCTTTAAACGCCTAAAATTATTTATGCATATTTTGTCTATCCATATTAAGGTGAAAAAATGAAAGGGAGAAAGGCTATCAGTAGAATGGCTATTGTAGGCATACTCATCATAGTGATTGTAATAGCGGCCGTTGCGGGTTACTATCTTCTGCGCCCCACCGAAAAGATATTGGTTATGGGGACAACCGACTCTGTTGAATCTTGCTTAGATCCTGCACGGGCATATGACTACTTTGGATGGGAGATAATCCAATCCTTAGGTTCAGGTTTAGTGGAATATCGTGCCGGCGCCACTGGTGCAGCTGAGGACATTGTTCCTGCATTAGCGACTTCTTGGAGTGTTTCTGAAGATGGGAAAGTTTGGACTTTCAACCTTAGGCAAGGCGTTAAATATGAGGATGGCACCGAGTTTAACGCCACCCATGTTAAATACACATTTGATAGAGGCATTGGCATAGCTGACCCAGACGGTCCTTTCGTGGGCATCGGCTACGGCGACATCATTGAAAGCGTCACTGTAGTAAGCAAGTATGTCGTAAGATTTGATCTCAAAATTCCATTCTCCGCATTTCTCTCGCTCTTAGCCTGCCAAGCATCATACATAGTCGATCCCAAATATGCTCCTATAGACACAGTTGTCGAATATAAGGCTGGAGATGCTCGTGGCAGTCACCCCATGGGCTTAGGACCATATGTATTGACCAAGTGGACTAGAGAGGCGGGGAAAGATACAGAGATGATACTTGAGGCTAACCCCAACTACTGGAACGTAGCTGAAGGCTATCCAAAAACTAAAAAAATAGTAATCAAGTTCTATGCAGACTCTGCAGGACTTGCCCTAGCAATAGACTCCGGAGAAATCGACATCGCTTTTAGGCAACTGTCGGCAACAGACATAAACAATCTTAAGACAAAGACACATCTGAAAGTTTGGGAAGGAACAGGAGCATTCATCCAATATTTGGTTCTGCAAACAAAACGTGCACCATTCAATAATCCGAAAATTAGGCAGGCGGTTGCTGCCGCCATCAACAGGACAACAGTTGTCAACACAGTATTTCTTGGGCAAGTTCAAAAATTGTATAGCATGATACCCGTTGGCATGTTTGGACACAAAGAAGCCTTCCTCACACTTGGCGATCCAAACTATACGCTTACAAGGGAACTGCTTAGTCAACTAGGGTACAATGAGAATAACAAGTTAACATTCAAACTTTGGTACGAGACTTCTGGGCATTATCCGCAAAGCCCACAGCTTGCACAAGTACTAAAATCTTCTCTAGAGGCAAGCGGAGTAATATCGGTAACGCTTGAAGGACGGGACTGGGCAGCGTATAGGACGTCGAGAATAAACGAGGAGATGGATGCCTACATTTTAGGGTGGTATCCCGACTACATAGACCCAGACGATTACATTTACCCGTTCCTCCATTCCTCAGGCGGATCATGGCTGCACCACAATTATAACAACCCGCAGATGGATCAGCTTATCGAATGGGCGAGGGGCAACACAACCGAATCCGCAAGAGAAAACCTTTATGGGCAAATCCAAAATCTCATGGTAACGGACTGCCCAATGATACCAATCTATCAAGGATCAGCTTGGGCTGTTACAAAGCTAAACATAAAGGGAGTTTACCTTGACATAACCCAGTCTTGGCGACACTGGCTAGTTTACGCAGAATGATAAACCAAAACAAACTTTAACTTCCTCCTTTCTTTTTATGCTTCATTAAGTGGGGAATAAAGGTGACGCTGCGTTCCTACATAATCTCAAGAATACTGCTCACAATACCTATGATATTTATACTTCTGACAATCGTGTTTGTTATAGTTCGAGTTTTGCCAGGAGACCCTGTTCTACTTCATTTTGAAAAAATGGAAAATCCCCAGGCGATAGAACAAATGCGGGTAAAATTAGGACTTAACAAGCCTATATGGGTACAATATTTCGATTATTTATCCGGTCTCCTAAGAGGTGACCTGGGCAAGTCAATGCAAGATTTCTCATCCGTATCCGAGCAAATTTTCTCTGCGTTTCCCGCAACATTAGAACTTGCAATTTTCTCCATGATTATCGCGGTTTCCATAGGCATATTCTTGGGAGTAGAAGCTTCAAAATCCTACAATAAACCTAAAGATCACGCAATAAGAGTTTTCGGAATAGTCACTTACGCTATTCCAGTTTTCTTTTTGGGTATGGTATACCAAATAATTTTCGGAGTGACTTTACGTTGGCTGCCCGTTGGAGGACGAACCTACCCCACCATGGAACCAGTTGGACTCAAGATACCGCTAACTCAACCTCCTGGAGCGTTCGCCGCTCATCTTCTTCTCTCATGCATAGCTGGTTTAGTGCCAGCGACACTAGGCTTTATTCTGCTTAAAATGAAAAGCAAAAAAATTACACGAAAAATTTTAGGATTCTTAATCCTCATTTTCTCAGCCACATGGATTCTTTTGGCTGGGCTGGGATGGCACTACATTTCCATGGGTGAATTACGCATTGCTACAGGCTTGTACACGGTGGATAGCCTCCTTGAAGGAAACCTTTACAAATTCGCAGAAGCCCTCAGATACCTGTTTCTACCATCTTTAACATTAGGCCTAGTCCTTTCAGGGGTCTTTGTTAGGTTAACAAGAAGCAACATGTTTGAAACCCTTAGACTTGACTTTGTTACAGCAGCCAAAGCAAGAGGATTGAAGGAGACAACGGTTATTTACGGCTATGCTTTTAGGAATGCTTTTCTTCCGATCCTTACCATGATGGGATTGCAATTTGCAGCACTACTCGCTGGGGCAATATTAACTGAAACCACATTTTCATGGCCTGGCCTTGGAAGATACATTGTTGACCGCATCAACTTCAGAGATTACACAGCCATCCAAGGAGCTGTTGTGTTCTTTGGCATTCTTGTGTCTTTGGTAAGCTTAGTTGTGGATCTGCTTTACGCTTATCTTGACCCAAGAATTCGATTGTAGGAGGGATGCAATGAATAGATTAGGTGTAAAGCGAAGTATGCTCGCAAGAATTGTGCCTGGCATGGCTTCTTTAACGAAAAGAGGGTTAGCCGGATGGCTGGTAATCCTTGGAGCTGCCATAGTAGCATCCATAATTATCATGACTTTGGTTTCTCCTTGGATTTCCCCTTACGACCCATCGACTAAGGGTATAAATGTTGGTAAGCCTTTAACCCCACCTAATTCCCAGTTTCCCTTCGGAACAAACGACTTGGGCCAAGATATGTTGAGCAGGGTAATATCTGGAGGTGGCATAATGCTCCAAGTCGCCCTCTTGTCCGTTGTAATATGCTTATTAGTAGGCGTTCCTTTGGGGTTGTTCTCATCCTATATCGGCGGTGTGTTTGACAGGACCATTTGCCTTGTAATGGACAGCGTTTACGCATTTCCCGGTTTAATTCTTGCGATAGCGATAGCAGCCATGCTGGGAAGAGGCGTCACAAACATGGCTCTATCAATAGCTGCAGTATATGTTCCCTCCTACTTCAGGGTGATCCGGAGCCAAGTGCTAAGCATAAAGGAGATGCCTTACATTGAGGCAGCCCAATCCATAGGCGCGAAAAGCCGCACAATACTTTTCAACTACATATTACCAAACGTTGTTCCATCCATAGTTGTTGTTGCCACCGTGAATTTTGCAGACGCCATCCTTACAGCTGCAGGTTTAACCTTCATTGGTTTAGGCGTCGAAGTGGACATTCCAGACTGGGGTTGGGACTTAACTAATGGGCGGAGACTTCTCCCAAGCGGAGTTTGGTGGGTAATAACTTTCCCTGGAATATTCATAATTCTCTTGGCTTTAGGATTCACATTAATGGGAGAGGGCCTAAGCGAACTCCTAAACCCAAAACTTGGAGAATAAAGGGAAACCCATGCAAAAACAACTGTTAACAGTAGAAAATTTAACCGTTGAATATTGGGCGAGAAGAGGAAAAGTTAGGGCAGTGGATAACGTTTCATTCTCTTTAGGTAAAACTGAAACACTAGGCGTTGTTGGCGAGTCAGGCTCTGGAAAATCCACTCTAGGCCTATCTTTAATTCGTCTCGTTCCCCCGCCTGGAAGAATAGTTAATGGGCATGTATGGCTTGAAGGTATAGACCTTTTGAAGCTTCGAGAAGACGAGATGCGAAAAGTTAGGGGGAGAAAAATATCTTTTATCTTTCAAGACCCCATGACTTCTCTAAACCCCGTCAAGAAAATAGGCGAACATTTTGTAGAACTAATCCGAACCCACGAACCAAAAATAAGTGATGAAGAGGCTCTTCAACGTGCAGAAAAGCTTCTAGAGGATGTTGGTATACAACCCGAACGAATAAACGATTATCCTCATCAGCTAAGCGGTGGAATGCGCCAGCGCATAATGATCGCTTTGGCCATAGTCCTTAACCCATGCATAGTTATTGCTGATGAACCCACAACAGCCTTAGATGTCATCGTGCAGGCGAAAATACTTGACCTGCTGAAAGATGTTCAAAACAAATACGCGATGACGCTCATTCTAATCACGCACGATTTGAGCATAGCGATGGAAAGATGCGACAAAATCCTTGTAATGTATGCTGGGCACATGGTAGAGCATGCCTACATAAAAGACATCTATCGAAACCCTCAACACCCATATACGCAAGGGCTTTTAAGGTCAATCCCAAACATCGAGTTAGCAGAACAAAAACTTGAAGCCATACCAGGGTCTCCGCCTGATCTCCTCAACCTCCCGAAAGGTTGCAGATTTTGGCCGCGCTGCTCGAGCGCGATGGAAATATGTAGAAAAACTGAACCAAAACTGATAGAAACTGAACCAGGCCACTTTGTTCGATGTTTTTTGTATGGAGATGCCAAAAAATGAGCAAAACGGAAATCGTAAAGGTTGAAAATTTAAAAAAATATTTTCCAGTCGAGAAAAGTTTTCTTGAGAAACTGCTGACCCGCACCAGAAGCTTTGTTCGAGCAGTTGACGGCGTAACTTTCTCTGTGCGTAAAGGCGAATTTTTCACCCTTGCAGGTGAAAGTGGATGCGGAAAAACAACCACTGGAAAACTCGTGTTAAAACTTATTCCGCCAACATCTGGGAAAGTGTTTTTTAAAGACCAAGAAATAACAAAACTCCGACCAGAAGAACTAAGGCTTCTGAGGAGAAAGATGCAGATAATATTCCAAGATCCCTACGCCTCATTTAACCCTCGAATGAGGATTGGAGATGCAGTAGGGCATCCACTTGAGATTCACGGTTTGGCTTCAGGGGCAGAGAAAAGAAAAAGGGTGCTAGCAATGCTTGAACGCGTGGGTTTAACGCCTCCAGAACAGTTTATAGAATTATATCCTCATCAACTGAGCGGAGGGCAAAGACAGCGGGCGGCAATGGCAAGATCGCTTATTCTAGAACCAGAATTCATCGTGGCAGATGAACCCGTTTCCATGATAGATGTTTCGCTTAGAACAACGATAATTGATTTAATGTTAGATCTCAAAAGGGAACTGCAGCTAACCTATCTATTTATAACACATGATTTGGCTGTTGCTAAATATATTTCAGATAGAATCGCAGTGATGTATCTCGGAAAAATCGTGGAGATGGGCGACAAAGAAGAAATTTTCTCCAATCCAATGCATCCCTATACCCAGGCATTGCTTTCAGCCATACCAGTTCCAAATCCCCAACGCAAAAGAGAGCCAATAAAGCTTGGGGGTGAAGTGCCTTCGGCCATAAAAATTCCCACTGGTTGCTGTTTTCACCCCAGATGCCCATTTAAAAAAGAAATATGCACCGAAGAGGAGCCTGAACTAATACCTACAGCAGCAGATCATTTTGTAGCTTGTAATCTAATTAAATAAAAGGTGAATAATAATTGCACAGTCCATCGGAACATATTTGTGGTATGCTTGAAAGTTTTAAGCGGCTTCATATTTAGCCTTTCTTATGCACTTTAAGCCAGAGGGCTCCCCAAATTATGGTTAAGACTAGTGTAATCCAGAAAATTAATATGAGAATTTTAGCAGCGCTTGAAGCAATCTCCTCGAACATGGCCCAGCCTTCTCATTAATGCTTTCTCTTTCTGAAGCCTAAAAGCTAAGTTTCCATGCTTGAAATAATAGCTGGGGCAGTCATATTTTAGAGGGGGACATATGCCAAACGGGATAGTAAGCATTTTATAATCATTAAGACATTAGCAGTATTCAGCCTGAGAAGCGAAAGGAGGAGGCTTCCATCACCTTTTAACGCCCACTGGTAATTTTAAATTTAAACCCCAAACCAGCCCGCTTTCTAGCCCTACGTTATCTACCCCTCTTTCATTTTATATCAGCCAGCAACAATTAACACAGACAACATGAAATTATATGCCTAAAAACAAGCAGTGTGCTTGCATTCCATGCTTGTGGCAGAGCCAGAAGAGATGCATATAGACTCGATATGCGCCTCTTTTTATTTTTTAGGTCAATGGCAAATTTTATTAACTATTTTTTGCCTAAACAAATTTAAGAGGTGAAAAATGAAATTGAGAGCAACTCTTGGATTTGCAGCGCTTCTAGTTTTTGTAGTGCTCGCTCCAATAGTATGCGTTAAAGTGTTAGCGGCTGATCCTGAGGCGTCAAACACTCAGAACGTTCCCGCAGCCGGTAGGGGCTGGTTTGTTTTCAATGGGTTTAGGCATAACTTTGGTTTTGCTGTACAAGAAGGAAAGGGTTATTTGTTCTTGGCTGTTTTCGACTTCAAGGGAATAAAAATATTTGATTTAAGAAGCGTGTTGATTTGGCGGTTTAGAATTGAAGAGGTAGACGGTGGGTTCAAAGTAGTTATTGCAGGTGTAGCAAACGTGCACACGCCAAAAGGTGTTTTGAAGGGATGGTGGTTTAGAGCCGAAGCTAGAGATATTGACGGTTCAGAAAAAAGCGGAGACAGCTTCTCTATCCTAGTTTGGAGGCCGGGCGGCGCAGACAAAGTGGGCTGCTGGACAGCTAAACTTTTTAATCCAAAAGATCCAGAAAGTTTAAAGGTTAACCCAATTCCTTTTTACCGAGCGTTCGGCAGGCTCAGAGGCGGATTCGTTGAAATAACGCCCTGAGCTAGAGCTTTCTTATTATAACTCCTTTTTCCGTTTTAACAAAGGATGTGCAGGCATTCATCCACCAGAAGATTTGTGCACATATTTGGGTTTAGGAGTTTTGAATTTCACGCTGAAAACATAATGAAGTTTTAATTTTTACGAGCCTGAGCCGACAATTATGTTGCCGACTTTCCTGATGCCCTGCCCCCCGTTAACTGTATTTATAAGGAAGTTCGCATATAATGAGCATTAACGTCCTGCTGTGGAAGGACAAGGAAACACAGCGGCGTTATATGCTACAATAAATCTAAAGGGGGATGAAAAATGGCTGAAAAATCAGGAGTTGTCTTCATTGGAAGGAAACCTGCAATGAGCTATGTTCTAGCAATCATAACAAGTCTATCAACATCTAATGCTAAGGAAATAACCCTAAAAGCCCGTGGACAAGCAATAACAACAGCTGTTGATGTGGCTGAAATAGCGAGAAACCGCTTCCTGAAAGATCTAAAAATAGGCAAAATCACCATTGGAACAGAGGAACTCCCACCAAGAGAGGGCGAAAACAGGACAAGGATGGTTTCAACAATGGAGATAACGCTTACAAAAGAGTAGGAAAACCTTGCGAAACAAAGTATCCGTTGGCGAATATCTCGCCCTTCTTTCAATAAAATACGAGGTTGACCCAGACACCCTTTTTTATGCATTAATCTCCGCGGGAGAAAACAACGAATCCACATGCGGCGACCTTTCAATAAGATGCCGCAGCAAAATACAAGACAAAACCGTGCTCTTAATAACAAAGGGCCCGAAAGTTGTTGCCCAATTTCCAATACCTAAAAGCTTCCTTTTGGAACGAAGCAACCCTATACGAAACTTCAGAAAAACAGAAATGCTGCGCAGATATCTAAATAAGAAAAATAAGGGATCGCTTCACATCAGAGACCTACGAAATGGAATGAAACAGGTTAATCTGAAGGCTAAAGTTTTAGAAGTTGCAAAGCCAGTGCTTGTCTTCACAAGGTTTGGGAACTATGCAAGCGTAGCCAACGCTTTGTTAACGGATGAAACTGGAACAATCAAGCTTTGCTTATGGAACCAACAAATGAGTTCTATCTTTGTAGGAGCCACTGTCAAAATTGAGAATGCCCGCGTCTCCACGTTCAGAGGAGAAAAACAGTTAAGAATTGGAAAAAATGGAACATTAAGCATAATAAAAGAATAATTCTGTGTCCAGTTATTTTTTGTGCCGCTTGTTCCTTTCCCGTCTTTGCATTTCACTTCGCCATTCGCGTTTTCTCTGGGTTTTTACAAAAGTTAAGCCGTAGCGATGCTGAAAAACCTCTCCCGGCCTGTATTGGTTTATGTTTTTGTAAAATGTCGCGTAGTCTATTTTATTTTGTTGAAGAGCTGCTATGTTCTGGTTCAGTTGTTGTCTGGTTTCAGGGCTGCTTGTTTTGTCATAGATATCTGAGTAAGCAAGATAAGCTGCGTGAAACCGAAAGTCTGATGGGTTATCAATTAAGAGCTTTTCCGGCGAAGGTGATTTGTTATTTTCAGATTCTTTAATCATGAGTTTCCGAGCTTTTATGACAGTTTAGAATAAGTAAGCTTACCTTTTATAGATAGCGCTTATTTCTTCCACGGAACAGCAAAGCTAAGACTTATTTCCCAATTCACCCAGTCTTAAATTCACCATGCAAAAACACTTTAAAAAAGATGCAAAATGGATTTAAACAGACTTCTATTATTATTTTGTGTTAGTTTCAATAAAAGTTGGGTTAAGTGAGCATATGCGAAAGCGAGAAAGGGTGTGTGTGGCAATAGGTGGTTTTCTCATAATAATGGGTACAATTTTGACAGGAGTAACGCTGTTAATCTCATTCAACCTTGTGGATATATCCATCCTTGGATATGAAACCCACATGTCTCTGCTAATGCTAACGTTCTTTTTAATTGGAATATTAGACTTTGTAGCTGGAATAATTCTCTTACGGAGGTAAACGCCTATGAGAATTGTAAGAGCTATTTCAAAAGTAGTTGGTTTGTTGCAAGCTTTTGTTGGCGGCATGTCATTAATTTTTGCTTTTCTTTTATTTTACGACTTATTTGGCGTTCAAGCTGTTTTAGGTCTTTCTAGAGAGAACATAGAACTTTATATGCTGATCTTTATAATATTTGGCTTATTTTCCATTATAAGCGGTTTGTTACTCTTCTATGAATAATTAAAGGAGAAAACGGCAGTTATGGGTGAACCTCACCTAAAACGGGAGTTGGGGCTTCTACGCGCAACAATGCTTGGAATTGGCGGCACTTTAAGCGCGGGCAACTTTGTCATAATAGGTCACGCTGCAAGTTTAGCGGGCTACTCAATTGTCCCAGTGGTTTTTGTCTGCGGAATCATAAGCCTACTGACAATGTTCAGCTACTGCGAATTGGGAACAGCAATCCCGAAGGCTGGAGGAGAATACACCTTTGTAAAAGTAGCCTATGGAGGCTTCATCAGCTTCATAACCGGATGGTTTGAATGGCTAAGCAACATGTTCTACGCGGCACTATCTTCCATAGGCTTTGCATACGTAATCGCCTATATTTTCCCTCAAATCAATATACCGTTAACCGCAGTACTCATCGTAATTACTTTCGCAGTTATCAACATAAGAGGCGTTAAAGAAACTGGAACCGCTGAAACCGTAATAACCGCTTTAGTGCTCGCCATATTAGGAATCTACGTTTTAAGCGGCTGGCCATATACGCAACGGACACAAGCGCCCATCATGTCCTTTCCAACTGGTTTGCTTGGGATATTTGCGGCTACCGCTTACCTTTTTGAGCTTTATCTCGGGGCAGAGGCTGTTGCTGCAGCTCAAGCTGAAATAAAAAATCCTGGGAAAAACATTCCACGCGCAATAATATTGTCAGCCATCGTGCTTATTATACTCTATACAAGTGTGGTGTATGTTGCCGTAAGCGTCGTCTCTCCTGAGATTCTTAGCAAGCAATCTTCGCCTATTGCTTTTGTTGCAGAGCAGGTGATGGGCCCAGTTGGAGGTATCTTAGTGACGGTTGGTTTGGCAATTGCAGGATTGGCTGCAACAAATGAGGCTATTATGGCTCAGTCGAGGGTTCTTTATGCCATGAGTAGAGACGGCTACTTTCCTCAAAAATTGTTGAAAATTCACAGGCGCTTCGGCACACCCTATATTGCGGTAATAATAAGCGCCGTTTTCACCCTAATTTTCGCAGCCACGGGACTTGTAAACTTCGTGGTCTACGCGGTTAATTTCGGCTTTATCGTTGGCTTTTCAATTGTCAACTTGTCATTAATAAAACTTCGAAGGGAGAAACCCTACATGGAGAGACCGTTTAAAGCGCCTTTATATCCTTTAACGCCTATTGCAGGGTTGGCTGCCTCGATTTTCCTCATAGCCTTCATTGAGCCTACAGTCCTAATTTTGGGCTTAGAACTCAGCATTATAGCCTTGATTGTTTATTACATTAAAATGGTAGGCTATCACCGTATACGCATAGCTTTTGGAGGAATGAGTCTAGGCCTAGGAGCGTTTACTTCCTTCCTAGCTTACCTTATAGGAACAAAACAAATAAAACTAAATGGCATATCGCCGGAAGCAACAACAGCAGTCTTCTATGTGCTAATTTTCGCAAGCCTCATACAAATTTTAGCTGGAATTTTGAATATAACAACCACATCAGATTAGCGAAATTGAAAATAGCCGAGTAAGACTTAATAAAAACAGTAAACACCTATTTTAATGAACCCTATGCCTCGAAAACGTAGGAAAATTTTCACTCACCCGCGCACGTCAATTTCTAGCAATCCAGACGACCTAATAATAGACACCACAGGAGAAGAGCGTTTCCACGTCTTTGAAGTTTGCACCCGCATGTGTAAATACACCGTTGTTTTACTCATGGCTAGCGCATCCCTTTCCACTTTTATGCTCTTGCAGTGCTTTATGGGTTTTCAAATGCTCTCTATACCTCAACTAAAAATTTTCACCATAATTGCCATAGGCTTCATAGGAATAATCAATTTAGTTTGCGGATTACTACTACTAGCCACAGAATAACTCGAGAACTACGTCATATGACCACATGAATTGAGCAGGACAATTGGATTTGAACCAGGCCGCTTTAATTACTTATTTTGGCGTAAACTTGCTTCCGTCCAAACGGCGCATGAAATAAAAAGCATTTCATAACTTATGTTTGTTTTAAAAGTTTGAAGAATCCTTCTCTTTTAAGTCCTGCCTCTTTTATTATGGCTCTCATCAAACCTGGCTTTACATCTTTTGCGGGTGCACTGGAATGACCACTCTCACTCTTTTTTCATTCATCATAATGACATGTGAGCCTTTTTGGCGGATAATCTTAAAACCAGTTTTCTCAAGAACCTTAATTATCTTCTAGGCAGGCAGCGGCCTAATTTTAGGCAAGTGCCTTCAATTTCTGTATTCCAACGACCCGTTGTCGAAGGAGCTCTATCCTCTCCTCTTCCGTTAAAGTTTCCAAGTAAAGTTCCACAGCCTCGCGCACATTATCCATAAGCTCCTTAACGTATCCCCCTGCGTGTGACAACCAGGCAAAGCAGGAATAAAAGCCACATAGCCGCCACTCATCTTCCAATATTACAACATCAAACTCATACATTACAATCACCCATTAACAAACGATAAAACTCCAGCCATATAGACTTTTACCTAATAAATTCAATGGCATAATTCAGCTGTTTACAATGGCTTTGGCAGCCCCATAAGTCGGTGGGTAGAGCAGTCTGTAAAGGGATGATTTTCGCCAATGCGTCTTGTTTTGGCGGGCCCGGTGGGATTTGAACCCACGTTCTCCGGCTCCGAAGGCCGGCGCCTTGATCCGTGCTGGACTACGGGCCCAAAACACAGGCGACGTTCCTTAGAAACAATCTGCTATTAGGAATAAAAAGTTAATTAGGGCAAAGTTTCCGAAAAGTGTCAACCTTGAATGTTTGTTATGCTTTAATGCTTTAAGGGGGGTTTTCTGAAAATACTTAAAAATATTTATTTGATGTTATTTACTAGTTGGTGCGTGGGCCGGTAGCTCAGCTTGGTTGGAGCGTTCGGCTGATAACCGAAAGGTCGAGAGTTCAAATCTCTCCCGGCCCATTTTCGGATTTTCCCGGTACACTGGTGACGTTATTTTCTTTTTCGGAAGATCATGATGTTTTCCGGTGTTGTGCAGACATATTCAAAGCCTGCTTCTATGAGTTTGCAAGCTTCTTGGGCGTTTGTCGCGACTTCGGAAGCATATTCATAATCTTTGAAAGGCGCGCATAAGTGTTCATTTATTTGGTTTTTAATGGTTTTTATTGTTCTTTTGGGATTTCGGGGCATTTTTTGGCTTCGCATACAGCCCTTATTTTC
>Ga0272449_1001509_pt1 | contig 23665 bp, 24 predicted proteins | sample YNPCB0241_FD_198679 | JGI IMG/M metagenome (GOLD analysis project Ga0272449, IMG submission 198679) | Hot spring sediment microbial communities from Yellowstone National Park, WY, United States - YNP-CB-024-1 | ecosystem: Environmental > Aquatic > Thermal springs > Hot (42-90C) > Sediment... | reverse complement strand
TTTCATGGTGTAAGTAAAGATAATTTTGTTTATTATCTAAAAGAGCTTGAATTTAGATATAATTTTAGAGAGAATATTGATGATAATTTGTATGTATGTTTAGGTGGAATATTTTGAGCAATCACCTTAATTTAATTCCAAAGGATGCTGATTTATATCTTCGTCGTGGAGCATTGTACTATAAGATTGGAGAATATAAAAAAGCAATTGATGATTTAACTGAAGCAATTGAGTTAAATCCAAAGATGTTAGGTGCATATAAATTTCGTGCAAATATATATAACATATTACAAAAATATCATAAAGCAATAAAGGATTTTACTAAAGCGCTTAAATTAAGTCCAAATGATGTTGATATTTATATTGAGCGTGGAATTGCATATTATGCTAATAAGGAATATAACAAAGCAATGGCTGATTTTATTAAAGCAATTGAATTAGATCCTAACAATGCTGAGGCTTATTTTGGACTTGGAAACATATATAAGCAAATGAAAAGATATGAGAATGCGATTAGTAATTATACTAAAGCAATTGAGATAGATCCAAACTTTTTTGAAGTATATATTATTCGTGGAAATACATATGGTGAAATAGAACAATATGATAAAGCAATTGAGGATTATAGCAAAGCAATTGAGATAAATCCAGAGGAACCTTATGGATATATCTTGCGTGGGGTCATGTATAATGAACTAAAACAATATAGTAAAGCAGTTGAAGATTACAACAAATTAATTGGGTTAGATCCTGAAAATCCAGATTTTTATCATTATCGTGGAGTTGCCTACTACCATCTAAAAGAATATGAAAAAGCAATTAATGATTTTACTAAAGCAATTAAGTTAGATCCAGAATATCCTGATGTCTATGAAGACCGTGGGCTTCTCTATCAAGAATTAGGTTTAGAAGATAAAGCCCAAAAAGATTTTGAAATGTATAAGAAGTTGACAGGTGAATAGAAAATTAATTTTGAAAATTAGATTAGTTTAAACACGTTTATAAAAAACTATCCAAATAAATCCCCTTATAATCCCCCTTTTTCAAAGGGGGAGTGAGGGATTTGGGAAAAGATAAAATTAAAGAGGGGGTTTAGAAATTATATTTAATTTTTTATTTACTAAATACACTAACTTCAAATTTGGTAAAATCTTTATATGAAAGAGTTGGATTTGCTTAAGGAAATAACAAAGATTTTTAATAAAAATAATGATAAAAGTATAATTATGGGACCGGGGGATGATTGTGCGGTTTTAGATCTTGGAGATAAAAATAATTTTTATGTTTTTACAGTAGATGAGATGGTTGAAGATACACATTTTATTCTTGATTTTTTAAAACCAGAAGAGGTTGCTTCAAAACTTGTTAGGATGAATGTAAGCGATATATTTTCTATGGGGAGAGCAAATCCTCTTTATTCGCTTGTAAGTGGAGGAATTAATTTTAAAAGAATTGATGATAAATGGATTTTGAGATTTCTTAAAACTTTAAAAAAAGAACTTGATTTTTGGGGAATAAAAAATATAGGTGGAAATCTTTCAAGAAGTAATAATATTTTTTTTAGTATGAAACTTATTGGAAAGGTTGAAAAAAAATATGTCGTATATAGAAAAGGGGCAAAAGAAGGTGATTTGTTGTGTGTTTATGGATTTTGTGGAAGTTCAATGGCTGTAGTTGATATAATGAAAACTAAAAAAAGAAAAGATATAACAAAAATTGAAGAAAAACTTATCTCTGACTTTGCAAAACCAATCCTATATAAGGATTTTATTTGGAAAAATTGTAAGTATTTTTCATCTATGATTGATAACTCTGATGGAATATATAGAAGTGCATTGATTTTATCAAAAGAAAATAATCTTAAGGTTGTTATTGATTTTAAAAATATGAAAAAACTTATAAAACCAGAGGTTTTAGAATGGTGCAAGATTAATAAAAAAAATCCTTTTGATTATTCCCTTTTTGGTGGTGAGGATTATAATCCTATATTTTCAGTTTCAGAAAAAAATTTAAATTTTTTAAATGATAAAAATATAAAAATAATTGGAAGGTTTGAAAAAGGAAAAGGTGTTGAGGTTTTAAATTATAATGGCAAAATTAAAAATTTTGAACACTTTTAAGACATTATCTCCCGCTGAAAGTATTTCAGTTGCGTTTGATTTTGCAAAGAATCTAAAAAAATCTGATGTTATTTTACTTAACGGTGAGATAGGAAGTGGAAAGACAACATTTTTAAATGGTATTTTAAGATATTTTGGTTCTGATGAACCGGTTGTAAGTTCAAGTTTTAAGATATTATCAGTTTATAAGGCTAAAAAATTCAATTTGATACATTTTGACCTCTATAGGTTGAACGGTAATATAGATTACTTAATGTTTATGGAGTATCTTTATCAAGGGGTTGTTGCTGTGGAATGGCCTTATGATAACAGGTTTTATATTCGATTTAAACCATATACTGTTGATATATCTTTTTGGGGTAAAAATAGTAGAATAATTAAGATAGGTAGGTATGAGTGATATTATATGTGCTTTATCAACACATTCAAAAAAACTAAATATATATCTTTCTGATGGTATTAAAGATTTCTCATTCTCAAAAGAGATTCTTAATATGGAGGATATAATTTTTGAAGAGATTGAAAAAGGGCTTAAAGAGATGAATAAAAATTTTAGCGATATCTCTGTGATATGCATAGTAAGAGGTCCCGGAAGATTTACAGGTATTCGAATATCCTATACTTTTGCTTCGGTTTTTAAAGCAATTTCAAGGTGTAAAGTATACGGTGTTGATGTGTTTGATATCTTTGCATATAAGTTTTTTTTGAAATATAGTGATGAAAAGAGGGTTTGTGTTGTTTTAAGAGCATTTAAAAATGAGTATTACTACTTGAGATATCATAGGGTTGGGAACAGACCTGTTAGAATTGGAAAGCCGCTATGGGTTTTTGAAAAAGAGCTTTTAAGATTTATTGATAAATGGAATGATATGATAATAAGTGATGAAGAGGATGGTAATGTTTATCATATTTTGCCAACAAAAAAACTTGCTGATAGAAGTATTTCAAGGATTTTACCTAAAGATATTGCTGATGTAGCGCTTTATTTTAAAAGTGCTGATATAACCCCAATATATCTTAAACCGGCAAAGTTTGAATTATGATAAGAAAAGCACTTATAAGAGATATAGAGAGAATTGTTGAGATAGAAAATGAATGGGGTGATTATCCAAAATGGGGACGAAATGGTTTTTTAAAGGAGTTTGAAAAAGAGTATTCAAAGACATTTGTCTATGATGATGGAATTATAAAGGGCTTTATAAATATATGGGACCTTGATGTGGTTGAGATTAACACACTTGTTGTTTCAAAGAGTTTTACCAGGAATAAAATTGGTGAAACTCTTCTTAGATATGTTATTTCTTTTTCAACAGGTAAAAATATAATACTTGAGGTGAATGAAAAAAATATAGGTGCTATTTTGCTTTACACTAAAAATGGTTTTAGGATATATGGCAGAAGAAAAAGTTATTATGGAACATCTGATGCAGTTTTAATGATTAGGGAGGCATAATGTTATTTTTTCTTTTTATTTTCTTCTCATTAAATGTTAACGGATACTTTCCGAAATATTCTAATTTTGTTGATGCCCTTTATTATGAGAAAATGGGGGAGTATTCAAAAAGTTATGATATAGTAAACAGTATCATAAAAGATGGTGAGAAAGACCCTTTTCTCTACAAATACCTCTACAATCTTTCTTTAAGAGCTGGAGATTATGAGAAGAGTGAAGAAATTATGAAAGAGATAGTAAATGTTGAGCCTCAATCATCTAATAACTGGGTTATGTATGGAAATATACTTGCACAGAAAGGAAAAACAGATGAGGCAAAGAAAGCATACCTCAAAGCAATAGAACTGGATAAGGAAAATATTGATGCCTATTACCAGATGGCTGTTCTTGTGAGTTCTAATGCAGAAGAATCGATAAAATACTTTAACAAAATAATAGAGATAGATGCCTCTTATAAAGCGGATGTTTATTACAATATTGCTGTTATATATTCAATGAATAAAAATGAAAAAAAGATGATTGATTATCTCAATATGGCAATAAAGGAAGACCCCTCTTCATTAAAACCATATTATTTCCTTGCATTGTATTATGAAGATAAAAAAAACATACCGAAGGCCATTGAAACATATAAAAAGATACTTGAAATTGAGCCGAATAATATAGAGGTTGTAAATAAACTCATACAGATTTATATTACAAATAAAGAGTATGATAAGTCCGAAGAACTTCTTAAAAATTTTCTAAACTATGAGCCCAAAAATAAAAGGGCTTTATGGTATCTTGCACTTTTAAGTGAAAACAGAAATGATTTTAAGAGTGCAAAAAACTATATTGCACAGATTGATAATTGGAGTGATGATATAGATATGGTTTTGAAGATGAGTTATTATAACATTATGCTTTCAGATATTAAGGGGACGATTGATATTCTTGAGAGTGCTCATAATAAATGGAGGGATAATCTTGCAATAAGTTATTATCTTGCACTTGGATATATGGATATGGGCAGGGATATAGAGGCAAAAAAACTATTTGAAATTGTTTTGTCATCGCAGGTAGATAACTACGATGCAAGATACAATCTTGGTGTGGTATGTGAAAGATTGAATGATGTTAAGTGTTTTGTTGATAATTTTGGATATATTCTTCAAAAAAATCCTTCTGATCACTCGGTTTTAAATTATCTTGGGTATTCTCTAATAGATAGGGACCTTTATCTCTCAACTCCTGTTGTTATTGGAACTCAGAGTTTTATGAGTTCTCTTGATATGGTTAAGAGGGCTGTTGAACTTGATAGAGAGAATATCGCATATCTTGATTCTCTTGCATGGGGTTATTATAAGATAGGTGAGTTTGAGAAAGCTCACCAGATTATGTATGATGTTATAGAAAGAATGGAGAACGATGCTTCAGATTCTATACAGAAGGACCCTCTTTTATATGAACATTATGCAGATATCCTTGTTAAAAACAATGATTTAAGTAAGGCGTATATGAATTATAAAACTTCATTAATATATGGTTCAAAAAGAATTGATATCATTAAATCAAAAGCGAAAGAAATTGTCTTGGGTCTTAATAAAGATTTTCTTTTGAACCAACTTCTGGTTTCATTTAAAGGGAAGATGAGTTTTGATTTTTCATCCAAAATAAATCTTTCCTATAAAAAATTTATTTTTACTAAAAAACTTTCATATACCTCTATGGGTGTCTCAAAGATAGATTTTTATAAGGACTATTTTTCATTTTTAATACTTGATCCTTTATTTGCCCCATTATTGACATTTCAGAGTGATGATGAAAAATACTATTTTGAGTTTAAACCTGAGATTGAGGGTATTAATAAGAATTTTTTTGAAAATTATGCTGTGAGTTTTCTATTGAATTTAAAAAATTACTTTACATTTAGAGAAAAATATTATTCTGATGAATTAAAATATCAATTTGAAAATGGATGTTTTGTTTTCACAAACCTTATAAAGAAAAATGATAAGGTTTATTTCTGTATAAAGGATGAACCTTTCGCTTTTTCCCAAATAATATACAAATCCGATATTGAGTTTTCTATTAACTTTGATGATTTCAAAATGTATACAAATGGATATGATAGGTATTATCTGCCTCAAAGGATTAGTTTTGATATTGATGGAATTGGTAAGTACAAGTTGTCTTTTACGATTGATGTTGAAAACTATGAAATTAAGTGATGGTTTTAGAGGTTATAGGTCCTTTGCAAAGATTAATATTTTTCTTGAGGTTATTGGGAAAAGGTCAGATGGTTATCATGATATAGAGAGTTTTTTTGGAAGGATATCAGTTTATGATGAGATTTATATAAGAAAATCTAAGAAGATAAATATTGAGATAATAAACAATGTTAATGCTGAATCAATAGATATTTATTCAAACCTTGTCTATAAAGCATTTATGAGGTTTAAAGAAGAGTTTTCTATAGATGAAAACATAGATTTAAGGATTGTCAAAAACATTCCTGTTGGAAGCGGGCTTGGTGGAGGTTCATCAAACTGTGCGGTTGCTCTTAAAGCATATTCAGAGATATTTGGTATAGATGATGATAAGGGACTTGAGAAAATTGCATCTGAACTTGGGAGCGATGTTATGTTTTTTTTAAAAAACTGTAGTTTTGCTTTGGTAAGCGGAAGGGGAGAGGTTGTTGAACCTGTTGATTTAAAAGGAATACTTCCATATATAATACTTATTTTTCCTGATATCCATATATCAACAAAAGATATCTATGGAGGACTTAAATTAGATTATGTTCCTGTTAAACTTTCTCAGAGATTAAGAGATGAATTAAATTCAAACTGTGATATTGACCTTACAACCTATCTTTTTAACAGGCTTGAGAGTGTAAGTTTTAAACTTAATAAGAAAATAGAGGATTTAAAAAATGAGATGATTTCGCTTGGTGTTTCTTCTCTTATGAGTGGCTCTGGGTCATCTGTTTTTGGATTGAGTTATGATAAAAATCTTATTGAGAATGCTTTTAATGTTTTAAAGAAAAAATACCGTTTTATTTATCTTTTGAAATTTGTATAATAATATTACATCTTTGTTTGAAAGGAGTGGTTCGTATGGAGATAACAGAAGTAAGAATACACTTAAGACCTGAGCAGAAACTAAAGGCGTTTGCAACCATAACATTCGATAATACGTTTGTGGTGCATAACGTCAAGATAGTGAACGGTAAAAAAGGGCTGATAGTTTCTATGCCATCGAGAAAGGTTAAGGATGGGAGTTTTAAGGATATAGCCCATCCTATAACAAATGAGTTCAGAAGCAAACTTGAGAAAGCGGTTCTTGATGCATACAATAAGGCAGTTAGTGAGAAGGGAAGTGGTAATACCGCTGAAAAAAAAGAAAATACTAAGAAATAACCTTTAAGGGTTAAATAAAAAATAGAAATAGTTCCCGGGTGGTGTAATGGTAACACAGCGCCCTTTGGAGGCGTTGTTCATGGTTCGAGTCCATGCCCGGGAGTAGAAGCCAATCTATGGCAGAGTTTAGTTTTGATGTAGTATCAAAGGTTGATTTAAATCTTGTTGAAGAAAGTGTAAATCTAACATTGAGAGAGATTTTAAACAGATACGACTTTAAGGATACAAGTTCTGAAATTACAGTGGATAAAAAGGAAAATAAGATTTACTTAGTTTCAAGCGATGAGTATAAGGTTAAAACACTCTGGGATATTCTTTTTACAAGAATGGCAAAAAGAGGGATACCACTTAAAAACTTTACAATTGAAAAAATAGAAAATGCTTTAGGGAATAGAGCAAAAATGATTGTAAAAGTTCAGCAGGGAATTCCACAAGAAAAAGCAAAGGAGATAGTTAAGGTTATAAAGGATTCAAAACTTAAGGTAAATCCGCAGATAAATAAGGATATTGTTAGAGTTTTTTCAAAATCAAAGGATGAACTTCAATCAACTATAGCACTTTTAAAAAATAAGGACTTTGGAATAACTCTAATTTTTACAAATTACAGATAATTTGATAAAATTTATAAAGGAGGTGTTTTATGGCAATGCTACCACTCATTGTGGTTATTTTGTTTATACTCATGTCTGCTATAAATGTGCTTAATGAGTATGAAAGAGGTGTTGTTTTTACTCTTGGTAGATACTCAGGTGTAAGGGGACCTGGTCTTGTTATAATAATTCCTATTTTACAGAGAATGGTAAAGATAGATACCAGGGTTGTTACATTTGATGTCCCACCTCAAGATATAATAACGAAGGATAATATACCTGTAAAGGTTAATGCTGTTGTTTATTTTAGAGTGATTTATCCGGATAAAGCGGTTTTAAATGTTGAGAGGTATATGTATTCAACAAGTCAATTAGCTCAGACAACTTTAAGAAGTGTTTTAGGTCAGCAGGAACTTGATGACCTTCTTACAAATAGGGATAAGATCAATCAGAGTTTGCAACAGATACTTGATCAACATACAGAGCCATGGGGGATTAAGGTAAGTGCGGTTGAGGTAAAAAATGTTGATATACCTCAGGAGATGCAAAGAGCAATTGCAAGACAAGCAGAGGCAGAGAGAGAAAGAAGGGCAAAGATTATCTCCGCTGAGGGAGAGTATCAAGCCGCACAGAAACTTGCTGAGGCATCAAATATTATTTCCCAAAATCCTGTTGCGCTTCAGTTAAGATATCTACAGACGCTTGTTGAGATTTCATCTGAAAATAGTCAAACAATTGTATTTCCTCTACCAGTTGAGTTTTTAAAAGCATTTACTTCAAAAAGTAATAACTGATTGAGATTTTAATATACTGTGGGCGCTTCTTTTTTTTCAATATATGTTCATATTCCTTTCTGTATAAAAAAATGTAATTACTGTTCGTTTTATTCAGTTCCATTGGGGAATAAAGAAATTATAGATGATTTTATCACTGCCCTTTCAAAAGAAGTTGAACTTAGATATAAAATAATTGAAAAGTATATCTCCTCATACAAAACACTTTATTTTGGTGGTGGAACCCCATCGGTTCTTAATTTAAATGAACTTAAAAAACTTTTAGATATTTTTTATAAAATTAAAAGATTTAATGAACTTGATGAGATAACATTTGAATTAAATTCAGATACGATTGATGAAGATAAACTTAAACTTTTAAAGGACCGTGGGGTTAATAGAGTTTCAATAGGACTTGAAACATCTTTTGATAAGTATCTAAGGTTTCTTGGAAGAATTTATACATTTGATACTTTTATAAAAAAGTATGAACTTGTAAGGCGTTATTTTGATAATGTAAATATTGACGTAATTTATGGTATCCCAAATCAAAACAAAGATGAATTTATTAGAGATATTTCAGTTCTTTTAGATTTTAAACCACAGCATATATCAGCATATGCTCTTGAGATACATGAAAAAACACCATTTGAAAATCTAAAAGTAGATGATAATATGCAGAGCAAGTTTTATTTTATTTTGAAGGAGATCTTAGAGAAAAACGGATATATACATTATGAGATATCAAATTTTTCTCTTCCCCAAAAACACTCGCTTCATAACCTAAACTACTGGAATAGAGGCAATTATATTGGTTTTGGTCCATCGGCGGCTAGTTGTATTGGTAATTACAGATGGAAAAATGTTTCTGATGTTTTTTTATACAATTTCTCTTTCAATAATGGTAAAATAGAGTTAGAATATGAGGAAGAACTTTTAGAGGATGATATCATGAAGGAAAAACTTATATTAGGTTTGAGGAAAATTGATGGAATTGGTCTTGAAACTGATGTTTGTCTATATTACAAAGAAAAAATTTATAGGATGATGAATTATTTTGATATTGAAAATGGGAGATTGAAAATAAAAAAAGAGTATCTTTTTGTTTCAAACTATATACTTTCAAGAATAATTTAAGGAGGAACTAAAATGTTTGCTAAAACATACTCTCCATCTTTAGTTGAGGATAAATGGATAGAAGAATGGCAGAAAAAAAAGGTTTTTTCTCCGATTATTGATAGAGCAAAGGAAAGTTTTATAATTGTTATACCACCACCTAATATCACTGGTGCCCTCCATATGGGTCATGCTTTAAACAATACACTTCAGGATGAGATAATAAGATATAAAAAGATGTGTGGATATAATACATACTGGGTCTGCGGGACAGATCATGGAGGTATTGCTACACAGAATGTCCTTGAGAACCTTCTTAAAAAAGAGGGTATAAAGAGAAACAATATAACAAGAGAGGAGTTTCTTAAAAGAATGTGGAAGTGGTATGAGGAATGTGGAAGTACAATACTTGAACAGTTAAAAAAACTTGGCTGCTCAATAGATTTTTCAAAAGAAAATATAAGATTTACAATGGATACGAAAAGGTCCTATGCAGTGGTCTATGCTTTCAATCAATTATGGAAAGGTGGGTATATTTATCGTGGTGAGAGAATGATAAACTGGTGTCCAAGATGTTATACTGCTTTAAGTGATATAGAGGTTGAGTATGAGGAGGAGAAGTCAAAACTTTATTATGTAAATTATCCATTTGAGGACAAAAGTGGTGCTCTTACTGTTGCTACGACAAGACCTGAGACAATGCTTGGAGACACAGCAGTATGTGTAAATCCTAATGACGAGAGATATAAAAAGTTTATTGGAAGATATGTTATTCTTCCAATTGTCCAGAGAAAAATAAAGGTTATCGCGGATGAAAGGGTAGATATGAGTTTTGGGACGGGTGTTGTTAAGATAACGCCGGCCCATGATAATCTTGACTTTGAGATATCAAAAACACATAACCTTGATATTCTTAAGGTTATAGGTGAGGATGGAAGAATGGTAAACTGTCTTTCAAAATATGTTGGGCTTAAGGTCTTAAAGGCAAGGGAGGAGATAATAAAGGACCTCAAAAGTAGTGGATTTCTTGTTAAGGAGGAGGATTATTTGCATAATGTTGCAAAATGTTATAGATGCGATAGCCATATTGAGCCGATGATAAGTGAACAGTGGTTTGTTAAATACAAACCTCTTTCAAAACCTACACTTGAGGCGATTTTAAATGGAGGTGTTAGATTTTATCCTGAGAGATGGAAGAAAACAGTTGTTGACTGGATTAATAATATAGAGGATTGGTGTATATCAAGACAGATCTGGTGGGGTCATAGAATACCAGCTTATTATTGTAAAGAATGTTCTTCAAGCGGTCTTGTTTTTGATGAGAAGGGAAATCTTATAAGGGTTTCGGTTAAAGATGGTGCAAAACCGATGGTCTTTCTTGAAAGACCTTCTCTATGTCCAGATTGTGGAGGTTCGGAGATTCTTGATGACCCTGATGTTCTTGATACCTGGTTTTCATCAGCATTATGGCCATTTTCTGTTTTTGAATGGCCTAAAAGAACTCAAGATTTTGAATATTTTTATCCAACAACAACACTTGTCACCGGTTATGAGATACTTTATCTCTGGGTTGTTAGAATGATTACATCAGGGCTCTTTCATACAGGTAAACTTCCTTTCAAAAATGTTTATGTTCATGGGATTGTAAGAGATAAACATGGACAGAAGATGTCAAAGTCAAAAGGAAATGTTATAGATCCACTTGATATGATGAAAAAATATGGAACTGATGCGATGAGATTTTCACTTACGATAAACGCAATAGCTGGAAAGGATATCCACTTTGATGAGAATATGATTGTTGGTGGAAGAAATTTTGTGAATAAGATTTATAATGTTGGAAGGTTTATTTATTTAAACACTGAAGAGAAAACTTATACTATAGATGAGTCCAAACTTGATCTTTCTGATAAGTGGATAATAACAAGGGTTAATGATGTCTTTGATAATTACAGAAAAATGATGGATGATTATCTTTTAAGTGAGGCGCTTGATCTTGTTTATGGATTTTCCTGGGATGAGTTCTGCGATTGGTATATAGAGATAGCAAAATTTTACTCAAACTCACCTCTCAAGGATAACAAAATGGCAGTTGTACTCTCTGTCTATGAACTTATTCTCAAAATGCTTCACCCCTTTATTCCTTTTGTAACAGAAGAGGTCTACTCTTTAATTAAAAGCAGATTTCATGAAAAAGAAGATTTTCTTGTAAACCTTCGTTTGAAAAAATTTTCATCCATCAGTGATGAGTGCTCAAAAAAGGTATTTGAGGAACTTATGGAAATAATAAGAGAGATAAGAACGATAAGGTCAGAATTTTCAATACATCCTGCAAAGGAAATTGAGGTATCTTTTGTTGGAGATTTTAGATATAAAGATTACCTTCATTATATAAAACATCTTGCAAAGGTAAAAAATATTTATTTTGAGAGAAAAAATATGAAAAGCATTAAGGGTGTTGTAAAGGGTATTGAGATATATGTTTTTGCTAATGATGAGATAAATTTTGATAAGGAAAAGGAAAGGATTGAGAAAGAGATAAGAAAACTTAAAGAGGCAAATATCAGATTAAAAGAGATGATTGATAATAAAGATTTTTTAACAAGGGCACCAAAAGAAGAGGTTGAGAAAATCAAGCAGAGAATATCTGAGAATAACCTAAAACTTTCAAAACTTGAGGGTTATTTTACTGTATGATAGATTTTATAAGGAACTTCAGAGACAAGTACTGGATAAGGAAAGAGAGAGATGACTTTTTTTTTATGGGCTTTATAATTACTTGTATCATAGCATCCATTGCCACTACATACTGGCATTATTTTGATATGACTGAGTTAAAACCAAAGATAAGATTGAAAGGTGAGAAGACAAAAAAAGAACTTTTCAAAGAAATAAAGGATGTTGATTTTATGATAAATCTAAAGAAAAGTTCAACATTTTACAGGGTTGAGGAATACTTTAAACCGGAAGAGAAAAAATGAATAAAAGAATTTTAGTTGTTTTGATATTATTGTTTAGTTTTTTTAGTGCAGTTGATGTTTCTTCACAAGTTGTAGTCACAACAACATTTAAGGGTCAGATCGTTGAAGTAGAATGGGATAAGAATGCTGAGATAATAGATCATCCGGTCTATGGTGTTATAGTGGTTTCAAAGGACAGATGGAAAAACTGGGTTTTTAGGTCCCTTGTAGTAATAATGGTTTATCTTTCAGTGATAAGCGTGGTTTTGGGTATGGAAAAGTCATCAGAAATTGGATTTATGATATCTTATATTCTTTGTGGTTCACTTTTTTCAATATCTGTTTGGTGCGGTTTGAGTGGTTGGATGCTTATGAGATTGAACAATTATACATACGGATGGAGTTTTGTTGGTGTTTCTTTTCTTATGTTTGTGGGTTCTTATTTATCGCTTTTAAGGGTCAAAAATTATGATATATCATACATAAAAATAAAAGAAGAACTTAAAAAAATAAGTGAGATGAAAGAAATATCTAAAGAGGATAAGAGATTAGTTGCTGTAAGTGGAGAAGCGGGTGAGTGGGAAGAAGAAGATATAATCACTTTGTAGAAAAATTATGGATTATGAATTATGGATGATGAGTGATAAATTAAGGATATAATTTATGAATCCATTAACATTTTTAAGATATTTTATAAAGGGACTTGTGAGAGACAATGAACCCAAACAGATTGCTTTTGCTCTCTCTTTTGGGATTTTTATAGGACTTATACCAAAAAACAATATTCTTGTTCATATTCTTTTCATATTTTTTCTTTGTTTTAAAATAAACATTCCTTTCTTTATACTCTCAATAGTATTTTTTTCTTTTTTCTCTCCATTAATAGATCCTGTAAGCGATAGGATAGGTTATTTCATTTTAACATTAAAGTCATTGAATGGATTTTTTACGGAACTCTACAATATGCCTGTTATTCCTTGGACAGGTTTTAATAATACTGTTGTTATGGGAGGGATTATTCTTTCCATAATATTATTTTTGCCTTTTTATTTTCTCTCATTAAAACTTGTTTCATATTATAATGTTAAATTTAAGAATAGAGTTGTAAATTCAAGGATTGTAAAGGCACTTAAAATGAGTTTTCTTTTTGAGTGGTATTTTAAAAATGATTAGATATAGTTATATTCTGCCAAGGATTTTAATAATTCTTATTGTTTATCTGTTTTTTTATTTTTTCTTTGATTCCATTTTAAGGATTGCTCTCATAAAGTCGCTTGAAAGTATTTTTGAGGCAAAGGTTGAGATATCCAAAGTAAAAACATCTTTTATAAATCCATCCATAGAAATCTATAACCTTTCTGTTGGAAATAAAAATGATGAGTTTAAAAATCTCTTTGAGTTTAAAAAATTTGTGTTTTCTTTGAAATTAAAACCTTTATTTGAGAAAAAATTTGTGATTGAAAATTCCATTTTAAGTGGGCTTGCATTTAATACTCCAAGAAGAACTTCCTGTAAGATAAAGATAGAAAAAACACAACTCCCACCTTTTGTTGAAAAATATATTGATGAACTTAAAAGTTATGCTGAACTAAGATTTGATACTATAAAATCCCAGGCGGTAGAGGAGATAAAGTTTGATTTTGAAAATTTAAGTTCTGTGAAACTCTTAAAAGAAATTGAAGAGAAGTATAATACTGATTATAAAAATATATCAGAAAGTATAAATTTTGATAAATATTTGGATGAGATTAGAAAAATTCAGGATGATATTGATAAAGTTAAAAGAGAGAAAAATTTTATAAAACAGGTTAAACTTGCAGGTGAGGTTAAAAAAAGAATTGAAAAACTTCAGAGTGTTCTTAAAAATGATAAAAATGATATTGAGAGAAGAATTTCAGAGATTAGGTTTTATTGGGAAGAGATTGAAAAGGCAAAAAAAACTGATATACAGAGCATTTTGGGAAATTTAAAATTACCTCAGATTGATAGGAAATCAATTACAAGGATGATTTTTGGTGAGAAGGTTTATAATCAGTTTTTGCATTATTATTCATTTTTTAATACCGCTCAAAAATACATTCCACAAAATCCCAAGAGAATGGTATTTGAAGAAAAAAGAAAAAGAGGAAGGATTATAAGATTTCCAAAAAAAGAAAACATTCCATCGTTTCTTTTAAAAAATCTAAGTATAGATGGATATATAGGTGAAGATGAAAATAAAATATTTTATAAAGCATCAGTGAAGAATATAACAAACGAGCCATATCTTTATCAAAATCCGCTTTTAATAGAACTCTATGGGAAAAATGAAAAGGGATATATTTCTTTAAAATCAGATATAGAGATTTATAATAATAAATCAAGGACAATTTTTGAGTTTAAAAATATGGCTTTTAGTGGTGTTAAACTGGGGAAAAATAATTTTGTTATAGACCTTAAAAAAGGATTTTCTGATATAAGGTGTGAGATTAATACTTCTTCAAATATAGTTGATGGAAAAATTAATGTTTTCTTTCATGATATTTTAGTAAATTCTGATGTTAAGATAAATGAAAAAATTGATAACATTATTAAAAATACTATTTCTTCTATAAAAGGTTTTAATCTAAGTGTTTTTATAACTGGTAAACTAAAAGAGCCATCTATTAGTATTGAAAGTGATATTGGAGATATTATTTCTGAGTCAATGACCAAGGAGTATAAGAAGGAAGTTGAAGGTATAAAGAAAAAGATAGAAGAAAAAATTAATGTTGAGATTGAAAGATATAAAAAGAGATTTGAAGAAGAAGTGTTGAAAAAGAAGCAGGAACTCAAAGAAAAAATAAACGAGAAAACTGGTGAGATTGAGAAAAAAATACAAGATTTATTAAAAAACATAAAAATTTGATATAATTATCCAGAAAGGAGGTAAATATGAAAAAGGGTTTTACACTGATAGAGTTGTTAGTTGTGGTTTTAATTATTGGAATACTTGCGTCTATAGGGATACCGCAGTATTTCAAGGCAGTTGAAAGAAGCAGGGTAACTGAGGCAACAAGTACATTTGCAAATATAAAGAATTCACAAGAGAGATTTTTTTCAAGGATGAATGTGTATACTAATAACTGGGATGACCTTGATATTACGATGAAAAATATTGGTGGAAATGGTGCAGATTGTGCTGGGACTGGTGGATGCCTTTTGAAAAGTTACAATGTGCAGATAACAGCAAACACATCAACAAGTTATGTTATTTCAGCAACAAGGCTACAGAGCGTAAACAGGTATGGGGCATATACTATTAACTTTACCGGACCAGTGGGAAATTTGAGTTGCAGTAATAACTACTGTTCAAGGGAACTATTACAATAAAAGATTGAAAAACCAAATTTTTTCTGATGGATAACTTTATCCTATGTGTAAGGGATGAGATATATTCTGTCTTAAATTCTCTTGATGAAAATTATAGAGGAATAATTAAAGATTTTTATGCTCCCTTAGGCAAAGGGACAAGGGCAAGGTTTGTATATTATCTTACAGGTGTTTTTAATTTAAAAAAAAAGATTTCCCTTGATATTGCAACTGTTAGTGAACTTATTCATCTTGCATCACTTCTTCATGATGATTGTATAGATGGAGCAAATTATAGGAGAAATTTCCCAACACTAAATTCAAGATATGGACCAGGACTTGCGATACTTAGTGGTGATTTCATAATTACAGCTGCTTTTAGGAAGGCAAATAGTATTTCATTGGATGTTGCTATTAGTCTTGTAGATTGTGTTTCAGCAATGGTTAAAGGAGCAATTATTGAGGAGAGCGTAAAATATAAAATTATTGACCTTAAAAAATATACTGAGATTGCTCATTTAAAAACATCAGAACTTTTTAAATGGATAATCTTTAATTGTGGTTATCTGTCAGGGTATAATGACTTTGAAAGATTAAAAAAAATTGCTTATAATTTTGGACTTAGTTTTCAGATAGTTGATGATATTATTGATATAGAGTTTGAAAGCAAAAATGTTGGTAAGGATGTTTTTAAGGATCTTGTTGAGGGAAAGATAACCTATCCAGTTATAATTGCTATGGAGGATGATTTGATAAGAAAGAAGGTTAACGATTTTTTAAATAACAAAAACGACCTTGGAATTGTTTATGAGATAAGAAATGAGATTCTAAATAAATCATACACTAAAAAAGCAAGAGATTATGCAATAAAACTTGTTGAAGAGATTAAAGAAGATGTTTTTCAACTTGGTGATTATAAGAAAACATCAGAGTTTTATGGATTTATTTACTCCACGGTCTTAAGAAATTCGTAGTGAGGTAATTATGAGTTTGTTTAAAAGATGGGCTATAATACTTAGATTATATGCACTTCCTGCATCAGTTGTGCCAATAACTATTTCTGGGGTTTATTCATATAAGCGTGGGTGGTTTAACTGGTTTGATTTTTTGATGATACTTTTTGCAGGTATCTTTCTACATCTTGGAGCAAATCTTTTGAATACTTATTATGATTATATAAATGGTGTTGACCAAAAAGATAGTGATGATATAGCAATAGTTAAAGGTTTTATTTCGAAAGAGAATGCTTTTAAGTTATCTATTTTACTTCTTTTAATTGCATCTGTTATTGGACTTTTCCTTGTTTTTAAATACTCACTCTATAGTTTCCTATATATAGCAACTTTTGGTTTTTTTCTTGCTATATTTTACACAGCAGGCCCTTTCTCGTTTAAATATAGAGCGCTTGGTGAGATTGTTATATTTTTATGTTTTGGACCTCTTATTGTAAGTGGAAGTGTTATGATAATGGCAAAAAAATTTATATCTGAATCAATAATTCTTTCAATACCATCTTCTTTTCTTATAGTAAATATTCTTCTTGCAAACAATATTAGGGATGATAAATCAGATACTGAAAGGGGGATAAAAACAATTGTTGATATAATTGGTGTTGAGAAAGCAAAAAAACTTTATATACTTCTTCTTATTATAAGTTATATTGTATCCTTTTTTATTGTTGATTTTTCTTTAAGTTTAATTGTTCTTTTTTTCTCGAGTTTCCCTGCTATAAATCTTTTTAAACTATTGAAAAAAAATGATTACAAAAATCTTGTTAGGAAAACAGCTGAATTTGTGGGAGTTTTTGGAGTTTTATTTTCAGTATCACTTTTTCTTTTATGAGTATATTTATAAGAAATATAAAACAATTACTTACAATTAAAGGTCCTAAAAAACCAAGGATAGGAAGAGAACTTTCTGAACTTGGAATAATTGAAAATGCTGGTCTTTACATTGAAAATGGAAAAATAAAATATATAGGAAAAGAAAAAGAAGTCTTTAAAAAAGTAAAAGAGAAAAAATTTTTTGAGATTGATGCAAATGGTGTTGTCCTTCCAAGTTTTATAGATTGTCATACTCATATGGCTTTTGCAAAACCAAGACTTTTTGATTTTAGTATGAGGATAGAGGGTTATGATTATAAAAAAATTAAAGAAATGGGTGGGGGTATTAATAGAAGCGCAAAGGATATAAAAAAAATTTCAAAAGAAGACCTTATATCAAATATCATTTATTTTTCAAAAAAATTTATTGAGTGTGGAACTACTGTTTGTGAGGTTAAAAGTGGGTATGGGCTTGATTTTGATGGTGAAATAAAAATTCTTGAAAGTATAAAAGAAGCAAGGGAAAAAGTAAATCTTGAACTTATTCCAACATTTCTTGGAGCACACTCAATACCAGATAATTTTAAAAATTCTAAAGAGTATCTTTCATATCTTAAAAAAGAACTTATACCTTATATTTCAAAAAATAAACTTTCAGTTTATGCTGATATATTCTGTGAAAATGGTTATTTTTCAAAAGAAGAGGCAATAGATTATTTAAATTTTGCCAAAAATTATGGCCTTATACCAAAAATTCATGCTGAGCAGCTTTCAAGAAGTGGTGGTGCATATGCTGCATCAATAGTTGGGGCAAAAACAGCAGACCATCTTGATTTTGCAAATGATATGGATATAAAATATTTAAAAAAATCGAAAACAGTTTCAGTTTTTCTTCCTACATCAAATTATTTTTTAGGAATTAAAAAATATCCTGATGTAAGAAAATTCATAGAGAATGGAAATATTATAGCCCTTGCGACTGATTTTAATCCAGGAACAAGTCCTTGCTGGAATATGCAGTTTGTAATCTCAGTTGCTTTAACGCAGATGAAAATGAAAATAGAACAAGCAATAGTTGCATCAACATATAATGCTGCATATTCTCTTGATCTTCATAATAGAAAAGGAATGATAGATTTGGATATGGATGCAGATATTTTAGTAATGGATGTTAAAGATTACAGAGAGATTGGCTATTATTTTGGAGATAATCTTAATAAAATGACAATAAAAAATGGAGAGATTGTTTATGAGAAAACTAGTTCTTTTTGATGTTGATGGAACGCTTGTAAATGCTGGTGGTGCTGGTAAGAGGGCTTTAAATAGAGCAATAATTGACTTTGGTGGGATTAAAGATGTTTGTAATTTTTTTGAACTTCAGGGAGAAACCGATAGGGTAAATTTTGAAAATGCATTTTACTTTTCTTTTAAAAGAAAACCAACTCTAAAAGAGTATGAAAAGATAAAATCACTTTATTTGAAATATTTACCAGCAGAGGTTGATTACTCAGTTAAAAACAATCTATATTTTGAAATTGAAGGGGTGAGAAAACTACTTGAAGAACTTTCAAAAATAGATGATATAATCCTTGGTGTTGGAACTGGTAATATAGAGGAAGGTGCTTTTATAAAACTTAAGCCATCTGGTTTGGCTAGTTATTTTAAACTTGGTAGTTTTGGTGAAAAATATAGAGAAAGATATAAAGTTTTAAAGGAAGCACAAAGAAAAGCAGAAAAGATTTTAAAAGAAAGTATAAATGAGAATAATGTATATGTCATAGGTGATACTGAAAAAGATGTTCTTGCAGCAAGGATTAACTCATATCATTGTGGTATTGTTCTTGATGGATTTGGGAATAAAGAAAAAGTTCTTAGGAGCGGAGCAGAAATTATTGAAAAAAACTTTAAAAATACTGATATATGGCTTATTTGGCTTGGAATAAAAAAAGATCCTAAAGGTATTAAAAGGGGAACATATATCTGTCCTGATACACCAATAGAGCATTCATATTTTGGCAAAACTGGAAGGGGAAGATATCTTTCACAAAAAGAGATGAAAGAAATTGAAAGTATTCTTAAAAAAAAATAAATGAAGAAACATATTCTTTTCTATAGTGGTGGAAAAGATTCACATTATGTTCTTTATAAACTTTTAAAGAAAAAAATAAAACCAATTTGTCTAAATTTAGTTCCTTTGTCATTTGTAGATGGTATTAAATATTTTAACACACCATATAAAAAAGAATTAATTGAAATTCAGTCAAAACTTATGGGTATTGATATTTTTTATTTTAAACTAGAAAAAAAACTAATGAGTTTTTTTAGAAAGAACCATAGTTTATTTCTTGAAAAACTTTTTTCAAGATTGCAGCAATTATTTGGAGATATGGATGTTTATATAGCTAATGATAAAAATGATATAAAAATAGATTATGAAAAAGTTAAATTGATAAAAAGTATTGCAAAAGTTAATGGAATTAATCTTGTTTTTCCCCTTAAAAACATGGATTTAGATGATATAATATCTGAAACTTCAAAATATGGGATAAAATCAGTTTGTATTGGTATTGAAAAACCTGAGTTTTTCAATCTTGTTGGAAAGACAATTGATTTTGAGTTTTTAAAGATAGTAAAAGAAAATGGTATTAAGGGAGAACACATACAGAGTTTTGTTATTGAAAGTCCTCTTTTTAATGGCACAAAGATAGAGATTACTTCATTTAGAAAAAAAAGAATTAGAGATAGATGTTTTCTTGAAATCTTCAATTACCATCTGCGTAGATAAAATTTTTTCATTTTTCATAATTTAATATAATTTAATTATAGTTTTAAATTCTGGAGGTAAAAATGGCATATTTTATAGGAAGAAACAGGGAAGCAAGATATGCTTATGGTTTTGATGATATAGCACTTGTTCCTGGTAATATTACAATTGACCCTGAGGATGTTGATGTGAGTGTTGAGATAGGAGGTTTGAAATTAAAGATACCTTTTCTTGCATCAGCAATGGATGGTGTTGTTGATGTTAAGATGGCTGTTAGTTTTAATAAACTTGGTGGTCTTGCTGTATTAAATCTTGATGGTTTAAATACAAGATATGAAAATCCTGAAGAGCCAATAAATGAACTTATAAATGCTGATAGTGATAAAGCAACTGAGGTTTTTCAAAAGATCTATAAAGAACCAGTTAAGCCAAAACTTATAGCAAAAAGAATTGAGGAGATAAAAAAGAATAAGGTTTATTGTGCTGTTAGTTCAATTCCACAGACAGCCCAAACCTTTGGTCCAATTGCAAGAGAAGCCGGTGCGGATATATATTTCGTACAGGCAACAGTTCTTACTGTAAATTACTATTCATCAAAAATAAAACCTCTAAACCTTGAAAAATTCATAAAAGAGATGAAGATACCTGTTGTTCTTGGTAATTGTGTTACATATAGAGTTGCACTTGAACTTATGGAGGTTGGTGCGGCGGCAGTTCTTGTTGGTGTTGGACCTGGTGCAGCATGTACGACAAGAGGTGTTCTTGGTATAGGAGTTCCACAGGTTACAGCAACTGTTGATTGTGCAGCAGCAAGGGATGTTTATTTCAAAAAAACTGGTAGATATGTTCCAATAATCTGTGATGGAGGTATGATTAGTGGTGGTGATGTTTGCAAAGCAATTGCAAGCGGTGCTGATGCTGTAATGATTGGTTCTCCATTTGCAAAAGCAAAAGAGGCACCTGGTAAGGGGTATCATTGGGGAATGGCGACACCACATGCATATCTACCAAGAGGAACAAGAGTTTATGTTGGAACCACGGGAACGATTGAAGAGATACTTTTAGGTCCAGCAAAAACTGATGATGGGACTCAAAATCTTGTTGGTGCCCTAAAAACATCAATGGGATCTGTTGGGGCAAGAAATATAAAAGAAATGCAGATGACACAGATAATAATTGCACCTGCAATAAAAACAGAGGGGAAACTTCTTCAAAAAACTCAGGTTGTTGGAATGGGAAGACAGAGGTGAAGAAGGTGAAAAAGTGAGAAACGTGAGAAGTGATTAGTGGAATATAAAAATTTTGGATTATGGATTGTGGAGTCCTGACCTTGGTCAGGTGCAAATACCAGCAGTAACGAGCGGCCAGCAACTAATAATTCTAATGACTGAGGGATAAACTATGGATTTTAGAAATTACGATACAATAATTATACTTGATTTTGGAAGTCAGTATACACAACTAATCGCAAAAAACTTAAGGAGGATGAAGGTTTTTTGCGAAATACTTCCATATAATGTTACTCTTGATGAGATAAAAAAAAGAGAACCAAAGGGTATAATACTTTCAGGTGGGCCTCAAAGTGTATATGAAAAAAACTCACCAAAACTTTCATACTCTATAGATTTATTTGGTGTTCCTGTTCTTGGTATATGTTATGGGATGCAGCTTATTGCAGTTGTATATGGTGGAAAAACATCTAAGGGAAAGGTAAGAGAGTATGGAAGAACATCAATAAATATTATAAGAAACTCACCTCTTTTTGAAGGGGTTAATAGGAAAACCATTGTTTGGATGAGCCATGGTGATGAGGTAAAAGAAGTTCCACCTGGTTTTAATATTAATTCAGAAAGCGATAATGGGGTTATAAGTGGTTTTGAATCTGAGAAAAAAAATATTTATTCTATTCAGTTTCATCCTGAGGTAATACATACTGAAGAAGGAAGAAAGATAATTTCTAATTTTGCTTTTAGAATATGTGGTGTAAAAAGACTTTTTGAACCTGATGATTTTATATCAAAAACTATTGAAGATATAAAAAGAGAGGTTGGAAAAAATATTGCAATATGTGCGTTAAGTGGTGGTGTTGATTCAAGCGTAAGTGCATTTCTTGCACATAAGGCAATAGGTAAAAAACTTAAGTGTATATTTGTTGATACAGGACTTTTAAGATATGGGGATAAGGAAAGAATAGAAAAAATTTTTAAAAAGAAATTTGATTTTAATATAGAAATAGTTAATGCCTCATCAATATTTTTAAAAAAATTAAAAGGAGTAGTTGATCCTGAGAAAAAAAGAAAGATAATAGGTAAAACATTTATAGATGTTTTTAAAGATTCTGCAAAGAAAATTAAGAATGCAAAATTTCTTGTCCAGGGAACGCTTTATACCGATATAATAGAATCAATCTCTGTAAAAGGTCCTTCTTCAGTCATCAAGAGTCATCATAATGTTGGTGGTTTGCCTAAAAAACTTGGTTTTAAATTGATAGAACCTTTAAAGTTTCTTTTTAAAGATGATGTAAGAGAAATAGGTAGAAAACTTTCAATAGATGATGAGATTTTAAAAGAACATCCTTTCCCAGGACCAGGGCTTGCAATAAGAATAATAGGAGAGGTTACAAAAGAAAAACTTGATATTTTAAGAGAAGCAGATAGAATAATGAGGGAAGAACTTTTAAAATCTGGTTATTATGATAAAGTTTGGCAGGCATTTTGTGTTTTACTTCCTGTAAAATCTGTTGGAGTTATGGGTGATGGGAGAAGTTATGAGAATGTTTGTACAGTTAGATGTGTTGATAGTGTTGATGGTATGACTGCAGATTGGTCGAAACTTCCAAATGAACTTCTTTCAAGGATATCATCAAGGATTGTTGGTGAGGTTAGAGGGATAAATAGAGTTGTTTATGATATAACATCAAAGCCACCAGCGACAATAGAGTGGGAGTGAATATGACACTTGAAAATTATAAAAAATATCGTGGGAAAGTAAGAGATGTTTATTTTATTGATGATAAACTTCTAATAGTTTCTACTGATAGAATATCTGCTTTTGATTTTGTACTACCTAATGAAATACCAGGAAAGGGAGAGGTTTTAAATCAAATCTCTCTTTTTTGGTTTGAAAAAACTAAAAGCATAATAAGAAATCATCTAATAACAGCAAATATAAATGAGATAAAAAATCTTACAGGTATTACTCTTGGAGGATGGTATGAAAAAAGAACAATGCTTTGTGTTAAGGCAAAAAGAATAGATTTTGAGTGTATTGTAAGAGGCTATATAGTTGGAAATGCTTGGAAGGAGTATGAAAGGACTCAAAGTATATGTGGTATA
>Ga0272449_1001505_pt1 | contig 23676 bp, 22 predicted proteins | sample YNPCB0241_FD_198679 | JGI IMG/M metagenome (GOLD analysis project Ga0272449, IMG submission 198679) | Hot spring sediment microbial communities from Yellowstone National Park, WY, United States - YNP-CB-024-1 | ecosystem: Environmental > Aquatic > Thermal springs > Hot (42-90C) > Sediment... | reverse complement strand
AAGCCGGCATACTTTCTGAGACCTTTAGGGAGGGTGTTGTGGTTATGGGTGAGGCCGCCATCCCTGCCTCAAGAACCCTTGCTAAAGGAGCGGCGGAGAAGGGTATGAGGGTTGTCGTGATAGGCTCACCATACATTGCTCCTAACGTTGAGGGTGTTAAGCTTGTTAGGCTTGGCATGACGAGCTTCAACATAGTATCTCCTGATAGTGGTTTAGATGGGTTCTCCAGACGTTTATGGGCTGAGAACATAGCTGTATCTCTGGTTGTTGCAGCAGGCCTTGACACCGCCGAGGCAGGAATGGTTGTAAGGTTCCTACAGAAGTTCGCAGGAGCCAGGCTTACCCCCGACGATGTTGACAAGATAGTAGCCGAATACGGCCCAACAAGCTCCGCTAGGCTTAAAGACGCAATAGGAATGCTTACAACCCACTTCGGGGAGGAATACCCACATCCATCAAAACTATTCAAAGGAGAATGGAGAATACTTGTGATAGACACCTCACGTCTAAGCCAGAGCCTACAGCTATTCACAACAATGTACCTACTATATGAGGCACCAAACCTATTCCCAGGATGCATTGTAGTCTTTGACAGCGCAGAGCTAGGACTACCTGAACAGAGTTTACTACCATATGATGCAAGACATGTATGGCTTAGGACGTTAAAAGCGGTTGAGAGGCTTAAAACCTCAGGGTTCATAATTGTTGCAAGCACAGGGCTGCTGGCACCGGAGCTACTAGACATAGCAGACACATACATAGTCACGAGAGGCCCAGCCCACATGAGGAGGGCCCTATCTGAGAGGATCGGGGTAGAAATAAACCCATCAGCAATACCAATAGGACAGGCATTCGTCTTCACAAGGGTAAGCAGAGACGGAGAACCACATCTCTTCACTGGCAGGCTGATAGAGGTTGAGCATGCGGACATACCTAGGCTTGAGGCGGAGGCCGAGAGGGAGGCTACACTACTGAGGGAAGAGATGCTAGCCCCACTAAGAGACACAATACTCTACGCAGACTTCGCAGAAATGGCGGAAAAATGCTACAAAGTATTAAGGTCCGTCAAATCACTGGCAACACCAACACAAGAGAGAGTTATCTCAGGAGCTGGACAGAACTCTGATAAAGCCCTAAAACAACTCCTAGAAAAAGGATACATACTAGTAGACCCTGCCGGGGTCCTAGGCCTAACAACCCTAGGAGAGCAGGCAATAAAGGACTGGGAATCCAGGGTAAAGAAGGCCCATACATCAGATACTCTGGAGAAGGTGCATTCCCAAGGGGTATCAACTATTGCTGTTCAGGCGGGTCTACAGGTATTCCAGCAGTCTTCAAAGCCTGATATGTCTGAGCCGTCGAGGCTTGTGGTAAGGGCTAGGGAGGCCCTGTTGAAGGGTGAGGTGTTGCAGGCGGTTGGGATAGCGTATAAGGCTGCTGTCAGGGCCTTGAAGGAAGCTACCGGAACAGTTAAGGGACATCTCCCCGAACTCGCTGAAAAAGCCGTAGAGAAGGGCATACTTAAGCTGGAGGATGATGAGGTCAGAAGGCTTTATGCGGCAAACATAGAGGCAAAGAGGCTATCCAAGCAGGTAGCTGAGGGAGAAAGCCTGACTGAAGAAGATGTGAAGAGGATGAGGGATGCGGCTGAGCTGTTGATAAGCCTCACCGAGAGGATCACCGCTTTCTTCGAGAAAATACCCGGGGGAGAAGTAGGTGAAGAAAATGCCTGAACACCATTACTCACTCTCCGTGGAGGTTGTCTATTTTGGCTAGGATGGGATGTTATATTCTGGGGCCCTTCTCCTACTGGGTTTGGAGGCGTAGCTACCCAGTCTTCATACCAAGAAAGGATTCAATGGAGAGGATAGCCAGATACATACCTGAGTCTAGCTTCTCAACACCCATACAGACTATTAAGAGGGCCTACGTGGATGAATACTCCGATGTCTGGATATACGTCCAGACGAAGGCATACGACCTAGCCAAACACTTCAGAGGAAACCCAGCTCTAAAGAGAAGGATTGGTAGTCTCTGGTACCTACGTTGCCCCAGATGCGAAAGATACCTAACAACATCAACGGTGTCAGAAACCTACTGCGATACATGCGGTGGGCCTGCGGAGATAGTAATCTTTTGGAGAGACCCTGAAGCAAAAGCCTTCACAATAGGTCCATGCAAGCCTTCTGAAGGAAGGCTCTACGTCGGCGGTAGGGGGTACTATATCGGAGAAGTGCTGAATGCTTGGAGAGATCTTTACGGCGTACTATACGCCACAGTAATAGGTTTCAAAACAGTAGCTGAGAAGGGGTCTGAAAGGCTGGTGGAGGTCTCTGAGATACCCGAGATCGGTTGGAGGAGGCCTTTGATCCTTGAGGGGGTTGGGGCTGTTTGAAGGTTGAGGAGCTGGGGATACCGGGCTGGCTTGTAAACTCCCTAACAGCCAAAGGCATTACAGAGCTCTATCCACCTCAGGAGGAGGCTGTCAGGAAGGGTTTGCTTGAGGGTAGGAATTTACTGGTAGCAACCCCTACAGCCAGCGGTAAAACACTCCTAGCAGCCCTTGCAGCCGCAAAGCATCTACAGAGCCATGGTAAGACAGTATACCTTACTCCTCTTAGGGCCCTTACTTCTGAGAAGAGGGACTTCTTCGATGAATTATTTAGCCCGTTCGGTAGGGTTGCAGCTGTTAGCAGGGACTACGACCAGCCTGAGGACTGGCTGAAAGCATACGACATCATAGTATCCACAAACGAGAAGATGGACAGCATGCTAAGACATAAAGCCGAATGGATATCAGCAGTCACACTAGTCGTAGTAGACGAAGCACACCTAATATCATACAATGGAAGAGGACCAACACTTGAGATAGTTATAGCTAGGTTGAGAGAGGAGCTTCCAAACACCCAGCTCCTACTATTAAGCGCGACGATAAAGAACGTAGAGGAGGTTGCCTCATTCGCCGAAGCAGAGCCAGTCACAAGCAGTTGGAGACCTGTACCGCTAAAGGAGGCCATCCTAGAACATGACAGAGACACGCTATACTATCCTGACGGCTCCGAGGAGAGGATCCCACGACTATCAGGAGACCCTGTGGGAAGCTTGGTCATGAACACATTATCCGTTGGTGGGCAGGCCATGGTCTTCGCAGGGAGCAGAAGACAGGCAGAGACAACAGCCCAGACACTATCAAATCTCCTGAAAACCATACCAAAGGATTTCGAGGTCTTGAAAAGAATCTCCGAGGAGGTTTTCGACGGGAGCGACTTCAGCCACAGGCTTGCACAGTGCATTAGAAACGGTGTAGCATTCCACCATGCGGGGATGAGTCACACCCAGAGGAGGGCTGTTGAGAGGGGGTTCAGGGACGGGCATATAAAGGCGATAGTGGCTACGCCAACGCTAGCCGCCGGCGTAAACATTCCTGCAAGGGCCGTCATAATACCAGATGTTAAGAGGGGTGGGGAGGAGATGTCTGTTATGGAGTATAAGCAGCTGTGTGGGAGGCCTGGTAGACCTGGATACGATAAGGAAGGCCTGGCTGTAATAATAGCGAAGAACAGCAGGCAGAGAAACCTATACATGAAGAAGTATGTTTTGGGCGAGCTTGAACCCGTCACAAGCAGGCTTCAGGACCAGGGTTCTCTACGATTCCATATGCTAGGCCTGGTGGCGAGCGGCTACGACGACAAAGACACCATCAACACCCTCCTATCAATGACATTGGCGATGAAGCAGGAGGGCCGGTCGTTGCTGGATAAAGCCCACAGCGCGCTATTATACCTAGAGGCCTCGAAGTTCATTAAAAGTAAGGACGGCTCATATACTGCTACAAGGCTTGGCAGGAGGATCGCACAGCTATACATAGACCCACTGACGGCTAGAATTATACTAGCTAGGCTTGACAGCATTGAGCAGGCGGGTCCGAAGGCAGAGGATCAAGCCCTGCTAACCATAGCCTCAACACCCGATGTTGAAGACCTTCCACATCTCCAGCCTGCATTAGACTGGTTCCCTGACACAGCGGACTTCGATATAAAAGCAATTGCTAAAGCCACTGTACTGAAGGCTTGGATAAACGAGATGGGCGAGGGAAGTATATGCGATAGGTTTAGTGCTGCGCCGGGAGACATACACGTCCTCTCAGAGTCTGCTTCATGGGTCGCTCAGGCCGCGGCTGAGCTTGCCCAGATGGTCGGTAGAAGGGATGTGAGCAGAATGTACCTCACACTCTCCGAGAGGATAAAACACGGAGTTAAGGAGGAGTTGCTACCTCTTGTCTGGATACCGGGTGTTGGGAGGGTTAGGGCTAGGGCCCTATACAGCGCAGGTTTCAGAAGACCAGAGGATATAGTTCAGGCTGGGATAGACAGGCTCTCGAGAATACCGTCCATTGGGGAGGGGTTGGCGTTGAAGATTGTTGAGGCGGTGAGGGCAGGTGCAGGACAATAAATCTGTTGGGTGGTTTAGGCATGTCTGAACAGCTTGTTAAACGCTACTACAGGACCACCGGAGTACCTGCATTAGACCAGCTGATATATGGATGGCCTAGGAGAGGTCTTGCACTAATATACGGTAGCCAGAAGGCCGGTAAGACAACCCTAGCTCTACAGGCCGCTGTAACAACCGCTCTGGAGGAAGGCAAAGTCCTCATGCTTGACACAGAGTCAGGTGGGATAGGTGAGCTAAGGTTATACAGCCTAGCCCAAGCAATGGGTGTAAAGGAAGACCTGATACCAAGAATACTGTCTAACATAACGGTTTACCAAGCTGGAGAACTTAGCGAACAGCATAGGATAATCCTAGATGAGTGGGATAGTGTGAGTAGGAGGTCTGACGTAAGCCTATATGTTGTTGATAGCATTGCATGGCTTTACCACCAACGGGTAATGAACGCACCACCAGAGCATGTAGGCAGCGTAGCGAGGGAGCTTATGGGTAGGCTGGAGCTACAGACAAAGACATTGATAAACTACGCGAGAGACAGCGGAGCGTCAATAATATTTACGAGCTGGAGCGCGTCCAAGGCAAAGAAGGCCTTCGAGGAGCACCAGAGGAGGGAGATGGAGAAAGATGCCAGAAAAGGAATAGTAGATGTAAGAGACTTGGATGTTGTTCTGGGTACTTATGGTGAGGACTACATTGGGGGAAGATTCATAGGCTATATGGCTAAGGTGATAGCTAGGATATGGCGTCTACAGGGAAACCTAAGATTCCTAGTAGTAGAGGCACATAGGGAAAGACCGGACAACATAGGACTATACATGCAGATAACAGAGAAGGGCCTACAACCAGTCCCGGGAGCCAAGCCAACACCAGTAGAGAAAGAGATGCTAAGAAAGCTTCTACAGGAGGAGGACACAGTTGTGTCCCAAGATACCTCTGGGAGTGGAAAAGATAGACAGACTCCTACAAGGAGGAATACCGGCAGGAAAGACAAGCATAATATACGGCCCTCCCAGTAGTGGTAAAACACTCATAGCCCTAGCGGCCGCAAAGACATTCGCATCAAGAAACGGTATAGCATACTACATAGACACAGAACTTAAAACACCACGTGAATATATTGCACCAGCGGTATATATTGAAGCCACAGACATAAACCAGCTACTAGAAACACTACTAGACATCCTTAAGAAGGCCAGGCATGTAAGACTAGTACTTGTTGTAGTGGACAGCATATCCGCTGTAATGCATCCACTCACTATAAACCACCCAGACTATGCTAAGGGGAAGATGCACACACTAGCACACATAGTCCGCCAGCTCAACCAAGAAAATGTCACACTATTAGTAACGTCGTGGCATCTCGGAGGATATCATGGTAAGTATCTGAACCCAGCACTCGTAATTAGGGCTGAGAAATCTTATAATGGGTTTATACTAGTAGTTGAATATGGTGAAGACATGCTGACACCAGTTGAGGAGCTGGTACCTATTGGGGAGGTGATAAGCATTGCCCTTGCTTGACCATTTCAGACGAAGGAAGACTGGTGAGAAGACCCCTGCAACCGGTCGCCCTAACACACGGTCATATATGCTGGTGAGGGCTTCAAGATGATGTGAAGGTAGTTCTGGATAGGAGACTCAAGCTACAGAACGAAACAAGTTTTCTATGTGATAGGTACAGAAGTTGTATAGCGTTATATGAGACAAAACTACCTGTTAAAGGAGTCTATGTATATGTGTGGTCTGCAGTAGACGTGGGTTCTAGGAATTATTGGTTCTATAGAGGCATCATATGGTAGGAGCAGCCTAAATGCCCTAACATTCCTCAAGAAAGCATCAAGGATGTGTACTAACAAACCACAGGTCATAGTTGACAAGGGTCCATGGTATCCATGAGTACTTGAGAGTCTTGGAATAGAGTATAGGCATGAAAAAGTTCGGATTGAGGAACAGAGTTGAAAGATTCTTAGATACCAAAAGGAAAGGACGGTGATATTCCACCACAAGCTAAGCGCAAGAAAACACGTACAGCGGGTCACAAACCTACAGCTATTCCTAAGGCAATTCACACTCTGCTATCAGGCCGCAAGGGGGAGGTGAGCGAAAATGTTTATTTGAACACTATCCGATGGACTACATAAAGTTTAAGTAAAAGTAATGTGCATTAACTTAGGTAGTCTTGGGAGAACGAACCAATAGAAGGGGATTCCTGAAAGTCGCAGGTGCGGGCGTTGGTGGATTAATAGTTGGCGGCGTATTAGGTTCAACATTAATGACTCAACCCACTGCTTACACCGTAACAACCACGAGTATTATCAGGCAGACCGAAACGGTTACAGCTACAATTACACCTACTCTGAAACCAAGCGAGAGCGTGAGGATTGGTGTGGGCGCATTTATGAGTGGCCCTTTTGTAAGTGAAGGTGAACACATAGTTAATGCCGCTAAGATGGCTGTCGAAGAGGTTCAGGAGGCTGGGTGGTTCATGGGCGGAAATAAGAAAATCGAGTTATATTTTGCAGACTTAGGGTCAGTAACGCCAGACGAAGTTAAGAGGGCTTTTGAACAACTAATAGAAGTATATAAGACTCACATTAATGTAGTATATTGGGGCTCCTATGGTCCGGGATGGGACTTGACACTAAAAAGTGGCGTTCCGCTTATAACTGGTGACACCCCGCTAGGCGTAACTGACTTTATTTCTAAGAACCCACAGATACGGTTAGTAGATACTTATTCAGCACTTGGAACAAGGCGTTATCAGAAAACCTTTTTGAATTTCTTTGACTGGCTTGCTAAAGAGGGTATATGGAGGCCACGAAACAACACTATGTATATAGTCCACAGCGACTTTGTATGGGATGCTGATTGGGCCAGAGTCATGAGGTCGGAGGCAGAAGAAAAAGGTTGGAAGATAGTTGGATTTGACCTAGTTCCTATGAATACAGTTGACTGGAGTCCTGTCTTATCAAAGATAAGAGCTATGAACCCAGATATCATAGTCCACGCGGATCTCATACCTGCTGATGCAGCTACGTTCGCCAGCCAATTTTCTACTAATCCTACGAGGTCTCTCTTGATTAATACGTGGGGGTTTGCACCTCCTGAATCTATCAAGGTTGCTGACCCATCCTCTCTAATTGGCGTGGTGTGGGGTAGCGGCACTATGCCTATTTTCAAGAGTCGGCTGTACCAAGATTTCAGTAGGAAGTATGAACAGAAGTTTGGAAAAGAGCCATACATTGCGGCAACCCATATATATGACAGCATATACATAGCTCTTAAGGCTCTGCATTTTGCTAATACTACCGAGCCAGAGAAAGTATATAATGCATTATTTGAGATTGTTCACAGTGGTGTTGAGGGCAGATGGACCTTCGACCCAGCTACCAAGATACATTACGATTACCCGGAATTCGCCCCAAATCAGCTTCTCCAAATTCAGAAAGTGGGAGAGAAAATAACTCAGTATGCGACAATATATCCGCCTCAAACAGCTGCATTCGAGTTTAGACTTCCATCATGGCTGAAATAAGTCTAATATGCCGAAGCGTAGTGAAGAGCTTCGGCGCTTTAAAGGCCTTAGCAGGTGTTTCATTTACAATTGAGGGACCAATAATTAAGGGATTAATCGGACCAAATGGTTCAGGAAAAACTGTCCTTCTAAATGTAATAAGCAAAGTTCCATATGGACCAGATGAAGGGGTGATATTGTTCAATGGTATGAGGATTGATAAGCTTACACCCCAGCAAATATGTAGATTAGGTATAGCGAGAACTTTTCAGACAACCACCTTTTTTCCGTCCCTAACTGTAGAGCAGAACCTTTTAGTTGGTGCTACTTCAATAGGTGTTGGAAAAGAGATTATCGATAAAGCACTTAATATAACTAATTTGCATACTAAACGAGATATAAAAGCTGCAAACCTTTCCATCTTTGAGTTGAAAAAGCTAATGTTAGCTGCTGCTCTTGCAATCGATCCTAAGCTTTTACTCCTAGATGAACCCCTAAGCGGTTTAAGCGAAGACGAAATCGATGAGATGTTAAAAATAATTCAATATATAAACGCTACTGGTAAGGCGCTGCTTGTAATCGAGCATAAAATAAGTGAACTTGCAGAGATATGTAAGGAGTTGTTAGTCCTTCATTTAGGTCAAGTTATAGCAGACGGTCCTCCTGAAGAGGTAATAAATTCAGCAGAAGTCTTTAGTGCTTACTTTGGAGGAGAAAAGGAAATTGTTAGATATAAATAATATAAGTGTTGCTTACGGACCAATGCTAATACTTAGAGGGATAACTTTAAGTGTCGATTTAGATCAAACACTCGCAATTATAGGACCTAATGGTCATGGCAAAACTACTCTACTTAAAACTATTGCTGGGCTAATTCACCCTATTAAGGGTGAAATATGGTTTGACGGTTCTCGGATTGATAATCTCCCATCTTTTGAGATAGTAAGGCGTGGAATAACTTTGCTTCCAGAGGGGGGTGGATATATACCCAATCTTACAGTGTTGGAAAATCTTAAACTGGGTTCGTACACAAATAAGAAGAAATGGTCTGAAAGGCTTGAACAGGTATATACTCTTTTCCCACGACTAAGGGATAGAAGTAAACAAGTTGCGTGGACGCTTAGTGGCGGTGAACGCCGGATGTTAGCTATTGCACGTTGCTTAATGGTAGAGAGTAAGCTTTTGCTGTTCGACGAACCTACGTGGGGTGTAGCACCAATAATAAAAAACGAAATAATACGAATAGTTAAAGAAATAAGAAAAAATGGACGCGGCTTTATTATAGCCGACTCAGATTTAGAATTTGTTAAACAAATAGCTGACACGATTTTATTATTAAAAAATAGTAAACTGATTCCTTTAGATAAAAACACACTACATCAAGGACTAGCAAGCAACCTTTTATAAACATGTATTAGCTCATAGTTGATAGTGTCCGGATAAGGTGTTAGGTTTAAGGGCTGGTTGATGTGTTTTGTTTGAATGGATGTTGTAGCCTTGGTCTCTGGCTGTTTTATGAGTAATAAAAAAGTAGGGAGGTTAAGGTCCTAGCTGTATTGGACTACATGTTCCATGGTAGCTGTAGAAAAGTTTCCAAGGTCCTTAGCATTGCTTTGGAGCCCATAAGCAAGTCAGCAGTACACTACCTAGCCGGGAGGTATCTGAGGTCAGGATCTCTAAGGAGCCTAGGTATAGGAGGTGTATAGCTGTTGATGAGACTAAACTACGTGTTAAGAAATCCTACGTATATATGTGGTCTGCTGTAGACGTGGATTCAAAGGAATTATTGGCTCTGGAGGTGTCTTATGGGAGGAGCTGGCTAAACACCCTAACATTCCTTCAAGAAAGCATTAAAGATGGGTACTAACAAGCCGTTGGTCAGAGTCGATAAAGGCCCATGGTATAGATGGGCGTTTGAGAGGCTTGGACTAGAGTATAGGTATGAGAGGTTCGGTATGAGGAATAGGGTAGAGAGATTCTTCAGATATCTAAAGGAGAGAACTGTAGTACTCCACCACAAGCTAAGCGCAAGAAACCCCATACAGGGAATAACAAACCTAAAACTATTCCTAAGCCTATTCACAATATAATACTAGGCAGCCAGGGCAGGGGTGTGAGCAAAAATGCTTATTTGGACACTATCACCATGCAGTATCTTAATATTTAAATTACAGGGAGAATAAAAGATGAGCATGGCAAGAATAATACTTAGCGGTTTTGAGCCTTATGGAGGATTTCAAGAAAATCCATCAGCAGAGGTGGCTATGAGAATGCAAGATAAAATTATAGGCGGTGCGAAAGTTGAATCAGTTATTTTACCAGTTTCTTTTAGGCACGCGTTTAATGTACTGCGTGCTGTTATTGAAAGTGGAGAAGAACCACGCATTATTATAAACACTGGCCTTATGCCTTTCGCGTCTTCTATTCAAGTAGAGAGAGTGGCGATAAATGTGAAGGATTTTGATGGTATACCTGATAATGAAGGCATGATGCCGCGGGATGAAACAATTATAAAAGACGGCCCCCCGGCGTATTTTGCTACACTGCCTGTGCGCAGGATCGTAGAAAAGCTGATTCAGGCTGGAATACCTGCGACGATATCTAATACAGCCGGAACCCATCTGTGTAATTTTATCATGTATAATGTTCTCGATTATATTATAAAAAGAGGATGGAGAACAAAAGCGGGGTTTATACACTTTCCCTTCCTTCCGCAACAGTTACACAAGTTGATGCATAGGCCTTCCAATACACCTAGCTTACCGTTGGATACCATGGTGCGGGCTATAGAGGTTTCCATATTTGCGACTATAGAATCTGAATGACTCCCTGATACCTCTCCAGCCAGATTATGATTATAGTGGGCATCAAAACTATACTACGGCTCGGAGTACATATTCTAAGACCCTGACTTCCATAACTTTTATTACGCCCCAAACAACTGTGAGCCCAAGCCACAATATACAACCACCAGCTTTAAAAATAACCACACAGAAGGACATTAAGATAGTTTAAGGCAAAAGTTAATAAAGTCATGGAGGGGAGATTTTAATGAACAAAGTTGACGGTGCCGCAGTTATGGATCAAATATATTTCCTCGTAGAATTGCTATTAGGGGTCTTCATAGCAGGCTCTATATACTCCCTTATAGCCATGGGCCTCTCTCTCCTGTGGTCTACTGTTGGATTAGCCAATTTTGCACATGGTGCTATATTAGTGGTAGGCTCTTACATAGCTTGGTATTTCTCATCACTAACAGGAGTGCCTTTACTAATGTTCCTTACGGTTCCGATAATGTTCTTAATAGGTGCTTTATTTGATAAAAGTATCTTTAGGCAGGTCAGATATAAAGAAGATTCAGGTCTGAGACTCATATTAATAACCATCACTTTAGCGCTCGTGATTGAGCAAATACTTAATATAATATTTGGTGGTATAAGACGAAGAATACCCACTCTATTACCGGGTGAAATAAATTTAGGGAATGCAATAATAATATCTAACCAATATATTTTAGTTTTTATCGTTGCCTCCGTAACTTTAATAGTCCTTTATTTTATTCTCACAAGAACTATAACAGGTATAGCAATAAGGGCCATAGGGCAAAACATGCAAGAAAGCTTATTGGTAGGAATCAATGTTGAGCGGATATACACCACTACAGTTGGAATAGGGTTTGCGTTGGCCGGTATAGCTGGAGCGCTATTGGGTTCCATCTACATATTTAACGCATCATTTGGTAGAATGCCCTTATTGATAGGTTACATAATAGTGGTTCTAGGTGGTGTGGGAAATCTTAAAGGAACGATTTACGCATCATATCTTATAGCTACAATAGAGGCTTTCACTACTTTTTATATAGGAGGCTCTTGGAGAATCGCTATTCCATTTCTTGTAATGATATTAATACTTTTGATAAGGCCTTATGGTCTTTTCGGAACAAAAGAAGCAACGAGGTAGGATTTGTTTGAGAACAAAAAAATCCACAATAATCGCATCAATAACGTTAATCTTAATATTTTCAGCTATACCCATTCTTTCTAATTTAACCAAAATTACTATTATTATGACTCTTTTTACAATAGGGCTTATCTATGCAATTTTGGCTGCCAATTGGAACTTATTGTTCGGATTTGCTGGAGTTTGGTCTTTGGCTCAGCTCGCAATATTTGCAGTAGGTGCCTATTCATCGGCTCTTCTGAGTAAAGCGGGAATGAACCCTTGGATAGCAATACTGGTTGGGGTCACTTTATCGATAGTGGCCGCCCTAGCAATCAGCCTTGTAACTTTGAGATTAAAAGCAACCTATTTTGCATTAGTCACCTTAGGCTTTCAAGAGATAGTGCGAGGGGTGGTTGTGGTCATTTATCCTGGTATTATTTTTGATATACCTCACTTGGAAATTTTTGGATTTAGTTTTGATATATCCGGAGGAGTTGGTTACTATTACACTTTTTTCACCATTTTTCTGTGTACTCTTTTTGTCCATAAAAAAATAATGTCATCTTATATAGGATACGCGACTGTCGCCCTCCGCGAGAGCGAAATGCGAGCGATTAGTTTGGGAGTAAGTCCCGTGAGAGTGCGGGCTACTATATTTCTAGTGAGTGTTATTTTTACATCACTACTTGGTAGCATATATGCACATTACACCAACAGCGTAAGCCAGGCAATTTTGGGCCTCGACATTTTTCTTACCTATTTGATAATACTCGCGCTAGGAGGCATAGGGACATTTTATGGTCCAATATTGGCCTCTTTTATGTGGGTATTTTTAGATTTCGTTCTGCGATTATATCTTGAACAGTTTAGGCTTGTAATTATGGGCGGAATTGTGATACTAAGTTTAATATATTTAAAACAGGGACTTACCGAAATATACGAAATGATGGCAAATAAGCTCTTTAAGATGAAATAAAATATACTAATCGATAAGTGTTGCCTCCATTTTTCGCTACATAACCTTCTCCTACTATTAATCAAAATGTTAATGTTTACAGAAGTTGTTACACTCTAAGATTTTATAAACAAACGGGGCCCTAAAGCCGTCTCTATAGCTACTCATCACAAGCTACGGGTCTGTATGCGAGCATGGAGTTACACATTCTGCCCTTCACTCCAGAATATTTCATCCGTATTGCTTTAGTGTTCTCTTCCTACTTTTCAACACCTATTGTCCGGGATTCCTATTAATAAGCTGAGCTACGTGTAATCGTCACAAGAAGACATAAACTGCCTGAAGTCTGTCAGTATGTTTGTGCTCAATGTTCTTGACTAAAGCTCTTTATAAGCTCTTTCTCCAGTAGTGTTGCAGGTATTCCCGGTAAATATATGTATGTTCTTCTTCCTTCTTTGTTGCTGCTTTTTATGCTTAGTCTTAGGTATCCTAGGTCCTGTAGATGCTGTAGTTTCTCACGGTAGAATGTGTATCCGTATGGGTCGAAGCCCATCTCCTCACATACAACCCTATAGAACTGGTACAGCTCTTTAGATGTTATCGATGTCCTGTTACCTGATAAGGCCCTTGCCGAAGCCAGTAGGATAAGCCTCTCATCCCTACGCAGATATGATAGGTTCTCCCTCCTAATGGTTGGGTATACGCTGGCCAAAGCCTTCCTAACATGCTCAGCTGTGACTACATCGCTGCCATCCAGCTCTGCGAACTTACCAGACCTCCAAAGAAGGTCTATAGCGTATCTGGCATCCCTCCTATCAGATGATAGCTGTGCAATGAACTCCAGTATCTCATCACTAACAACACCTTTATGGAAGGCCTCCCCAGCCCTATAACGAAGTATATCCAGAAGCTGTCCATAATCATATTCCTCTAAATGTATGCTGTTGTTTCCCAGGCCGCTGAGTGTAGAAGCATCAAGACGGTTAAGGAACTCAGGCTCACGGAAAACAACAATAAGGGAGATAAGGTTCCCCCTCTCTGTGTCCTCACTACTCCGTGTCAGGAAGTATAGTGGCTCCCCACCCTCCTGAGAGATTAAGGCCTCAACATCATCAAGACAAAGAATAAGCCTAACCTTATGCATATGTAGATATCTTATGACCTTCTCGAACATCTCATCCTCCGAGTATCCTCTGCTTGGAAGATCCGTACCAAGATTCTCAGCAGCCTTACGTAGAACAGCGTAAACAGACCTATGAATCCTACAGTTAACATGAACATATCTCACGTTAATACCAGACCCCCTGCCCTCACGCTCAGCAATCTGTCCAAAGAGCTTAGACAGGCTAGTCTTACCGGTCCCAACAGCACCAGATATAACAACCCTTGTATTGAAAGGCCTCTCACCATATATTACTGATGAGAAGTAGTGTAGTAGCTGTTTAAGCTCACCATCCCTGAATAGAAGCCTCTCTGGAACATACTCAGGTGAAAGCCTCTCCTCATCCCTAAAGACCACCATGTCCCAGAAAATCCAACAATATGGGGGTAAATAAGTAGAGAGAGTAGCGTGAAAGTGCGAAACACTATATAAAAGCGTATTTAGGGGTGTTTAGACACCTATCAGAGAGGTTAGGCCACAGAGCCTGAGATAGGTCTTCTTACCCAGTTAAACCATCAAGGGTTAAGCCGTCCATCAACCCTCATAGAAACCTTAAGCATCCTCTCCAAAACACCAAGCCTCTCCTCATGAGACAGGAGGCTTGACATAAGGAATATGTCAAATGTATCACGTAGAGGATACATAGTCCCCGCATGGACATATCTGAAAGCCTGGTCTACTAGCCTGTCGAAGACCTCCCTCTCTTCCGCTAGAAGAGCTTTCCTGAAAGGAGACCATCTGTTAATCTCTTCCTCAAGCCTCTGCCTGTATGTTAGGCTGTTCCTGCCCATGGTATAATATAGCATTGTGGAGGGATATATTTTGAGAGAGTAGTGTGAAAGTGCATTAAGCATTAAATAGTGTTACCGATTTTTACCATTGTTTAAGCCTTTAAATGTATTCTGATGTAGTAATGCCGTGGAGGGTGAGGCCAGGGTTATAGATAGAGCTGGTATAGGTGTCATTAGATGCATCCTAGAGGGTGGGAAAGCCCGTATAGTGCTTAAGAAAGGTCTTAACGCAAGGTCTGTTCAGACAGGTTATGGTAGGCTATTCTTCAGGCAGGGAAGAGGCTGGTCAGCAGGCCTCAAACACCTATCCATAGAATCCAAGAACCCGGCCACCATCAGTATATCCATGTCTTTAAGGGAGGTTGTTGGTTTGGCTAAGAATTTCTACGGTGTTGTCTGCGCCCCTATGGCTAAGATAGACATACCCCATGGTAAGGATATATGGCTAATTATGCTTGCACCCATCTATGATACACCCTCACTGGAGGTATCAAAGCCAGTACTAACAGCGGATAGGGCCTCTATACAGGCCTCTCTGTCTGTTGGGGATGGAGGCCTCAGATACAGCCTAACCGCATACGGCTCAGGCTTCAGAAGAGCAGGCCTAGAGCTTACCAGACAAGTATACACAGGATGGTCAACAGCCTTCGGACGTGAAAAGATTACAGCATCTGAGAAGCTTGCAGAGGCATGGCCGGGAGAAAACATCCAATCCATATGGAAACCTGTCAAAAGACATACAGAACCAACAATAATAGCAATGAACTCTACGCCGTCTAGAAACGATATAGTGACATTACTACAATCACTAGGATGTATAATCCACAATGTTCTATTACTGGGACCACGCATACTACACAGCCCTTTCATAATAGGTGATGGGGAAGCAGCCACATACAGGGTCAGGCTAAAACTAGACGGAAAAACCGTAGACGAGACAGAGCTAAAGATATCATTTTCGTAGATGGTTATATTTTTGGTAGGATGTCTCTGTACTTCTCTATCCTTATCTTTCTCCCTTCAGGCTGTATTAGCCACGTCATCCAGCAGAGCTCAATAGGCCTATAACCACATGATATAGCTATCTGCTCAGCCACCTTGACGAACTCAATGTCATCCTCTACAGGCTCTAATCCGGCCTTCACCAGAATCCCATTAACAACCCTCTTAACGATCTTATCAGGCATCACCGTATCAACACCACCCATCATCCTCAGATACTGAAATGTGACCAACCCGACCCCTTTAATCCTACCAACAGGGTCTTCCCACCAGTTTTCAAGCCTCGCATTAGTGGCCCAAGTCCTGAGAGCTAGTTTATCATCCTCACTTAATGTAGAGAGATAGGAAGCTATACCCTTAGCCATAGCCCAAGACCGCCTATTCTTCCACACCACCCTTAACTCATTAATATCTGTCTCCGCAAGCCCTCTTAGATTCCTTATTCTCCCGTTCTCTACAAACCTCCTACTGAACTCCTCAACCTTTGGAACGACTGCTGTGAAGTAGTTTAAACCTATCGATGTGAAGGCGGCATCCACAACCATTAAGACAACACAACCACCCCACCTCTCGGTCTTGAGACACCTAGAACAATACACATCCAACCCAGAAACCCTACACATATAACTGTCAACAATCTCTTTCAGCGAAGACATCTTAACACATTAAGGATAACGGGTTTTAATAACTTAAAGCATTTAGTATTTCGAACGGGCATTTTCAACCTGTCCTATACTTGCTGAACAAATACGTCATGGAGTATTTAAATAAAGCCCTATAGCTAGCTATTGCCGTGCTAATGCTTCAGCCTATTCAAGTTTCTGAGAGGGAGCTTGAGGAATTCATTGTGGAGAATCCGGATGCTATTGAGGAGGGTTTCAGAATTCTGAGTAGGCAGTGGCCGACTGATAGCGGGCCATTAGATATTCTTGGTGCTGATGCGGAGGGGACTATCGTCATTATCGAACTGAAAGCTAAGGAGGACGATATGCAGGTAATTCAGGGTCTAAGGTATTACGACTATATATCTTCCAACATTACTGCTATAGCCAAATATTTTTCAAGCCCTGATTTTCCTATCTCTGATCAGGATCTTAGACTAATACTGATTGCACCCTCTTTTTCCAGAAATTTAAGGAGAGTATCCAATTACATTGATGTCGAGCTTGAATTAAAGGAGTATAAGGCCTATAAGCTACCTTCGGGCGAGAGGTGTATAGTGTTTAGTACTGTTGAGATAGAGGAAGGAAGAAGGCCGAGACTATATCCTCCACTTGAGGACAAGCTAAACAACATAAAGGATGAGAAGATAAGAACTCTTGTAATAAGGTTCCTTAAAGACCTAGAGGATCATGGGTTTGAGAAGAAGATGGTGCACGACGAATGGATAAGCCTCTGGTTTGGTGGAAAAAGGATTGCAGCTCTAGGATGTAAGAGAAAGTTTTTCGTGGTAGAAACCGAGACAGACGAGGGATGGCGAAGATTCAGAATAAATTCTGAAATGGACTGTTCTAAGATGCTCACTATGCTGAAGGACAAGATAAAAGATAAAGCAACCCCGTCCGAAATAGGTTAGGATTGGAGATAGTCTAAGTTTGAAGCTTTCGGGCTGAGTACGTAGGAATGAACTAATAAATGATTTAGCTCTTAATCCACTTATATTGGTGGTATTTTTATGCTACTATTAGCTTGCTCTTCTCTACGCCCAGTAGTCTGTTTATGATCCTCTGTAGTTAGAAGAGATTCACGTAGGTCTCTCGGCTATCTTATGCCATTACTCTGTAGCTAATAGCCAAAAGTAGGACTGGTATATTCATTATAAGGCTGATGTCAAACAGTAGATGAGACAGAGGTTAAGGTCTCCTTTGACGCACAACTTATCAGTAAAAAGTCTTCATGTTTGCCTTACTCTAGTATAGGTTTAGTAAGACTCATGGGGCATACTAAGGCATACTCACAAGACCTACATTTGGAAGCATTCCTTGTGGGGATGGGCTCCCGTTTTGATAACCAATAATCCATAGCCCATTCTACATCTTCTACTGCCTCGCCGCGATTATAGTCAAGAACATGGAGATGCATCACGTCTTTCGGGAAAATGAGTTTTGCTTTCCCTAGTAAAGTCAAAACTATTCTGGAAAGGAATCTTTTTCTATATCCTTCATCCATCAAATACCTGTTTCTTCTCTGCTTAACTATAACCAGTTTAAACCTTGAACAGTCAAAGCCCATCTGGTCTAATATCAACCCGTAAACCCTCGCCTGCACCTTTTCATCCCTCCAAAGACATGAAACACCGCCGCTCGTTGTCTTCAACTCTATTATGAACGCCGGTGCCCCTCTCACAAATACGATCGCATCCGGTCGGCCAGCAAGGATCATGTCTGAAAAAGGAGCAAGGATTGTAAAGCGAGCAGTATACAAATCCTTCGTCTGGATGTTCCTGACGAGGTTCTCAAGTGTAGTCTTTTTCATCTGTAGCAGGGCGTCATGGATGGCTTTTCCCTCAACTTTAGCTTCAGTCTCCATATCGCCTACGGTATATGACATCTCAACCTTCTGCTCGCAGTAGTATTGTTCGGCAATGCTTGAAGCTGGAATAAAATGTATGCCATGGCGGAACTCAACATTGGTTGTAGCAAGCTCTTCGATGTGAAGTAGTGAATCGACCCACTTCATGTTCTCCACCAAATATTTGGATTTTCGGCCTTTATGCCTCGGCTTCTTCGCTCCCTTCCGCATATCTGACCCAAACTCATTATCTCCACACATCCTTTAATCTGTTTACGTTATCCCCCACTTTCCGACCCCGGAGGTCTACTAGCCAACCCCTTAATCTTTTAGAAAGTGGTATCCATCCTTAGGTTGGACGCATCGACTTGGTTTCTTGTCGTGGTCGGCTTCTTGGCTTACGTATTCATAGGTGTCAGCTACGCCACCATGGGGCCTCAAGCCTTTTTCCAAGTCCTAGCCCACGTTGCAACCTTCACCTCCCTGATAGCCATAGTTGGGTTGTTTCTGTAGTTAATTTAGAACTCATATATACATCCAAATTTGGCAAAAATATAGTTGCAGATCTAATTTCTCCGTTTTCTTCCTGGTCTCTTAGAACTGCATATTCCGAACGCTAGATGTTCAGCTATAAGAAGAAGATCGTGTACCTCCCCCTCAGAGTACTCTCTAAGTGTTTTTCTATCCTCTTTCCAGAGTCTATGTACTTCTTCATGTTTCTTTTCCCTGTCAGCAGAAACTAGGTGTTTTGTCCGTTTAAACGGGAGATGGGCAAACTCCTGAGAAGAAAGGGCCTCCTCCAGCTTTTTGTATCCCATATACTTGAGTATGTGGTAAAGGTCGATTGCTGCCGCTGATTCCGTAACATCAACTATTCCCCAAATGCTGAGGTTATAACGCTTGTATCTCTCCTTCTTAATTACTAGGAGGGGTATGTCATACTGTCGTATCATGTAGCCCACCACACCAAGCGGTTTAATGTCCGACAACTCCTTATTCAGCTTTGTAAGCAACTCCTTCTCGGATTCTTCGTTCTCATCATCTAAGAGTATGGTTTTAACCGATATACCCTCTCCTCTCGTAAGTTCTCCCGATACCCGCCTAGCGAGGCTTACGGAAAGTATCGGCTCGTTTGTCAGAAACATGTCAGGAGCCGGAATATGTGTTTCAATATCTAACGCTATTACTCTATTCCATTCATTCCGCAAAAGCTTAAGGATGCTTAAGTTTAATTCTTCAAGAAACAACCTATTGCCCACCTCGAAATAGCATTTCATTGTTTTGGTCAACTAGGCGGATTATTTCTAAATCCGCAATGAGATGCTCCTCTATTTTCTTAAAATTCCGTTTCTTATACAAATCCTTTACGGCAGCACCCTCTTCCCTTTCTGGTACATTGATCATCCCTCTCTCCCTCAATAACTTGGCTAGGTATGCAAGCGTTAGACCTTTAAACATCATACCATTAAGCGGTAAGGCTACCTGCCTGTAGTCGATTGTGAAGAGTTTATGCCAAAGATCGTATATCTTCTGGGCATCACCTACTCTGTATTGTACCCCCTTAAAGCTAAGTATGGGAATATCAAACCGGAGAATATTGAAACCGATTACCGTAGCTCTCTGCTCACCGTACATGCGTAGTTCTTTGTAAAACTTACGTATAACCTCCCTTTCACTGCCGTGTTCCCATTCCGTAAATAGCTTCTGTCCGGAGGGATCCTCCTCCACAACCCCGATGGCGATTACCTTGTCGTTTACCGACGGCTCATCCCCCTTGGAATAAGTTTCTATGTCAAGGTACACCCTTTTCATAATTGTTTAAAGTTTACGAAAAATGTATAAAACATTTAAGAATAATCACGTTACTTAAATACCAGACTAGTCCCTTAATTCTTTTTATCTTAAGCACAAACTCCGTTTATGTGGACAAGGAATGGGCAGGTTTACAATTACTTGGGTCGATGTTTACGACTACTTAAGATGTCCTAAAATACCCTCCTTTAAAGTCATGGGTCTGAAACTCAGACGACTAGAATCAAGGAAAAGACCGGCTATCAAACCGTACACAGTTGGCAGGCTGGGCGAGAGGCTGACGGCAGAACTCATACCGCAACTCACGGAATCAAGGCGGGCGGCTGATTTGGAAAAGGTTGGCGAGGGGCCTCCATTCAAAGTTTTCCGTCAGGCCCAAGAGAGACTAAGTTTCCTTAAGAGAGAGGTTGAACGCGTGAGCAGGGAGGTTCTGGGCAGACCATTAAAATACTCGGGGGGCGAGGTTAGGGAACTCGTTATGGAAGATGTCGCTGGATTGGTTAAAGTGGCTTCAAAGCTGTCGAGAGAGTTCGGTAGCCTCCAGATGGTTGGGGAAGGTGTGGTGAAGTCATCCGCTCTACCTTCTGAGGGCAATGTAGATTTAGTCTTTTCCACCAAAAGTGGTAAGTTCTTAATGGCGGAGGTCAAGAACACAGCCTCTATAAGCTCAGAAGAGAAATTCCAATCCAGCTTCTATAACTCCATAAGCCGTGTGGGCGCACTAGTTATTGGTAAAAGGGTTAGTGGAAATAAGCCTGAATACTTACCCTTGGTCCGCCCTTCTGAAAATGTAGCGACCGTGCTTATCAACCCGAGGTTGGGGGTACTCCAAAAAGTGGATAAAGTAATCCCGCTAGAAAACATCCTCCGAGGAATATGGGAGTCAAAAGAGCTTGGCATGTTGAAGAAGCAACCCGAGGTCCCAAAAAGGGACTACTGCGAAAGGTGTCCGTGGAAGAAATACTGTAGTAACTGGGGTCGGAGAGGCCCACCAGAAGCAAGGTTGGATGAAATTGCGAAGCCACCCTACTTGATTGTCGCGAAAGGGCTTGAGGAATGCGGGTTTGATTTAGACACATTCAGCCTCTACCACGAGTTGCAGGACCTAATCTGGGAAATAGAGCACCAGATATGGTCGCAGACGGAGAGGCCGTTAAAGAGGCTTTATGATTTAGTCGAAACCGAACATGACTCGGCAGTACAAGTTAGGAAAACTATTGCGAGGCTGGAAAAGAAGATCAGGAATGATATTGCAGAGATATTGGCTACGGAGATGGATGTGTCGAAACAACGGGCTTTAAAACTTGTAGGATACAGAGAACGGATGCACCGTTTCTTCAGGGAAATTCATGGAGAAGACTTTTACTACATAGCTCCAGATATTGATCCAAACAAAGATGACATAAAGCGGGCGGTCAAAAACATGTCGTCCGAACTCAGGCTTTGGAGGCACATTCTACCCAACAAAGAGTTCCGGAAAATAGAAACCGTACAATTTGCTTACACAAGCATAAGAATGTGCGGATTTCCTGACAAGAGCAGGAAACTGATAAGAAAGGCTTGGCAATTATGGTAGTTGTCCTAGAAAGAAGGTTCTCCAATTCAATAATTGTTTAAATCTATGGAGGGCGTTAAACCACACCAGATTGGATGCTGACTTTCTACGGTTTCTGGTCGTGGTCGGCTTCTTGGCTTACGTCTTCATAGGTGTCAGCTACTCCGCCATGGGTCCTCAAGCCTTCTTCCAAGCACTAACCCATATTGCAGCCATCGCCTCCGTGATAGCCATAGTTTGGGTTTTTCTGTGAATCCATAGGAACAGGGAGAAGATAAGGCGGTCTGAGGAGCTTAGGGAGCGGTCCAAGCTAGTCCTAGACCTGCCCGAGAACAGGTACACGTCCCTCAAAATCCCCATAGATTTAGTGGAAAAGCGTAATACAATATTCAACATGCTTAGGAGGGCGGGGCTCTACTACTCCTCCGGAGACGAGAGGGCAGCCCTCTTCACGCTCCATAATGCGGTGGCCTCCACTCTAAGCCTAATCTGTGAGGCCGAAGGCGTGAACTGGAGGGATATAGGTATGCGTGGGATGGTGTGGGAGCTTAAGCGCCGCCATTGGATAGACTTCAGCGAAGCCAGCCTCTTCAGGAAGCTACAGCGCCTTAGAAACGTGGCGGCACACGAGCATGATAGGATAGATGAGGGGATTGTCTCGCCCGGGGACATGGTTTTACTGTTCGGCTTCTTCGAGGACTACGTGCAGAGAACGTTTAGATGACTGATGAACCTTTTAGCTATGAAGGGGTCTGGCGGGGGTCTGGATAAGGTGGGCTAACCTGTTTAGGATAGCATACGTCTCTCTATCGACATCACTATGCTGTTGTTTTCCACCCATGCCCTTACCACGGCCAGCGTAGGTATCAGGTTGAGCGACATGGCTTCTTCGAGGTATCGACCATACACGTCAACAGTTATTTCATCGGCATCGCTTGCTGTTGTCTTAACCTCGATTAGCAGTGTTGGGTTGCCCACGGCCACCAGGTCTATCGGCGGGTTAGGGACCACGTAGCAAAGCTTCTTTATGAAGTCTAGCTGCTCTCCGCTAACCCCCTCCAACCGCTTTCTCCTGATCAGGCTGTAGGACAGCTTGTAGACCTTTCTCCCGGTGAGTTCGTAGTGGTGGGCTACAACGGACTCCCCTAGAAGCCCCAAAACATAGCGGAGACCCTTAGTATCCTTCAACATCTTCATGTATGTTGGTGGGAGCGTTATGTAGGGAGCTTTAGAAGCCTCCTCAAAAGAAACCCTATAGGTGTCCCTGTCTACCTTAGTTACAGGGAGTTTGGCTTGCCCGACTTAGACGGAGCGTAACGGCCCCTCAGGCTCCGGAACATCAACCCGCAGCTTCCATTCGTCGTTAGTGTCCTTGAAAACGACGTAGTACTCCTCTCCACCCCTTATCCTACCCCTAATCTGCCTCCTGGTGAACTCTTCGGAGATAGCCGATATGTGGACCAAGCAGTCGAACTCCGGCAGGTCAAGACCCTCCAACGCCACGGGAGTAAATATAACGATTTGTGCTTTCTCCTTAAGGTCCGCGAGCTTGGACGGTGGGTCGCCGCCCATGAAGGTCTCCACAAGCATGATATTTCACATAAACTACCCGTAATAACTAACGTTTTTCGGACACTATGTTATAATGATAGAAGTGGGGTGAGATGTTCCAAACGCACTAGAAAATTTTTATTAAGTTCTGGTGCGGACGTAATAAATGTATGGATGTTCATTATAATGTGTGGCAGCCATATAAATCAACAAGACCCAATTTAATCGACACGAAAACGCCTTTTCAGGTTCTCATTCAAAGAGGAGCGGTGTTTATTATTATAGTGATGTTGATTTATTTGATGGGTTCCGTCAGTGGCTTTACCAAGGAGTTATTACTCACCGAAAGAACAGCCAGCCATGCTCCATTTATAGAACCTCCTAGCGGGTTAGTTATATTAAACCCAGTTAAAGCTAATGCGGAAACATTTG
>Ga0272449_1001504_pt1 | contig 23679 bp, 20 predicted proteins | sample YNPCB0241_FD_198679 | JGI IMG/M metagenome (GOLD analysis project Ga0272449, IMG submission 198679) | Hot spring sediment microbial communities from Yellowstone National Park, WY, United States - YNP-CB-024-1 | ecosystem: Environmental > Aquatic > Thermal springs > Hot (42-90C) > Sediment... | reverse complement strand
AAAATCAAATGTTGATATAGGGGCTGCAATATAAAAAGGAATTTTATGGTAATTTGCCAGAACTGCAAGTGAATATGTCCCTATTTTATTTGCTGTATCTCCATTTTTTGCTATTCTATCTGCTCCAGTAATCACAATATCTATTTTCTTTTTACTCATTAAATATCCAGCCATATTATCACAGATAAGTGTATAAGGAATTCTATTTTTTTCAAGTTCCCAGCAAGTTAAACGAGCCCCTTGTAATACAGGTCTTGTTTCATCAACATATACATGAATTTTTTTACCTTTTTGTTTCGCTACATAAATCGGTGCAAGTGCAGTTCCAAAACCACTTGTAGCAAGACCTCCGGCATTACAGTGTGTAAGAATATTTGCTCCATCTTTAATAAGTTTTTCTCCATAAATACCAATCTTATAGCAGGCATTTAAATCTTCATTATAAATATCCTCTGCCTCTTTAAGTAATCTTTTAAACAATCCTTCTTTGTCTTCATACTTGAAACTATCAATAATTTTATTCATTCTTTCAAGTGCATAAAAAAGATTGTAAGCAGTAGGTCTTGAACTTTTTAGTTTTTCAATATCACTTTTTATTTTTTTCTTTAATCTTTCCACATCCATTTTTTTATTCTCAATAAATGATACAACAATTCCATATGCGGCAAAACATCCAATAAGTGGTGCGCCCCTGACTTTCAAATTTTTTATTGCATCATACACCATTTTTACTCTATCAATTTTCAAAAAAATCTCCTTTTCTGGAAGTTTTGTCTGGTCAATTATATAAAGAGACCCATTCCACCAAAATGGTTTTACAGGTACTTTTTTCATTTTTAAATTGTTGAATGCAAACAATCTTCACCAACAACTTTTCTTATTTCCTCTATAAATTCTTCACTTAAATCTATCCCAAAATTTCTTGGTCTTATTTTCACTTTTTTGTTTCCATTTAGAATAATATTTATAAAAACTGAATAATTACCCTTATATTTTAAAAACAACTCCTTTATTCTTTCCAGTTTCTCTTCTCCCATAGGAACTCTCAAATCTATTTCAACATTTTTCAAAAATTTCTCCTTTACATTGTTTATATTTGCAACATCCTCTGCTATTATTTTTATTTCATCCTGCTCTTTTTTCAATTTGCCTTTTACAAAAATCAGGTTATTTACCCTTATCAAACTTGAAAATTCACTGAATACTTTTGGATAAAATAAAACTTTTATTTTCCCATCCATATTTTCTATTTCAGCAATAGCCATTTTTTCTCCTTCTTTTTTTGTTGTCGTCCTCTTTATTTCAACAAAAATACCACCCCATATAACAATTTCATTGTTTTGAATTTTTTCAATTTTAGAAAGTGGCATTGAATAAAGTTTTATCAAAGGTATATATTTCTCAATTGGATGTCCTGTTAAATAAACACCGAGCATTTCTTTTTCATATAATAATAATTTTGTCTGTGGCCATTCTGGAAGCGAAGCAATTGCTTCACTATTTACTGAAGGAACTAATTTTTTAACTTCTTTTGATGAAAAAATTTCAAAATGGCTTTCGTCCTTTAATTTCTGCATTTTTGAACCATGCTCTATTGCATCATCTATCATTGCAAAAAGTTGTGAACGGGGAATTCCTAAATAATCAAAAGCACCTGCCTTTATTAAACTTTCAATCACTTTTTTATTCACACACCTTAAATTAACCCTTTCACAGAAATCGTAAAGAGAAACAAAATTCCCATTAATTCTGCTTTCAATAATAGATTTGACAGCTGCAGAGCCAACATTTTTTATTGCAGAGAGAGCAAAAATTATATCATTTCCAAAAATTTTAAACTTTTCATCACTTTCACACATATCCGGGGGCAAAATCCATATCCCTATTCTTTCACATTCTTCTATATATTCTACAATTTTATCAGGATTACCTATTTCACTGTTAAGCAGGGCTGTCATAAATTCAAGGGGATAATTTGCCTTTAAATATGCGGTCTGATAGGATAGAAATGCATATCCAGTGCTATGTGACTTATTAAATCCATAACCTGCAAATTTAGATATATTTTCAAAAATTTTTTCAGCGACTTCCTTATCTACTCTATTTGAAACTGCTCCTTTTACAAATTTCTCTCTCATCTTTTCCATTTCCAAAGGGTCTTTTTTACTCATCGCTTTTCTTAAAACATCTGCTTCTCCCATCGTGAAATTTGCAAGTTTATTTGCTATTTGCATTACCTGTTCCTGATATAATATTACTCCATAAGTAGGTTTTAAAATTGGTTCAAGAAGTGGATGGTCATATTTTATCTTTGAAGGATCTTTTTTCCTTTCAATATATTCCTTAACCATGCCGCTTTTCATCGGACCCGGTCTATATAAAGCAAGAACAGCAATAATGTCTTCAAATTTCTGTGGCTGTATATCTCTCAATAAATTCCTCATCCCTTCACTTTCAAGTTGAAATACTCCTATTGTTTCACCTTTTGATAATAATTGATATGTTTTTTTGTCATCAAGTGGAAATTCTTTAATCTCAATTTTTTTTCTCTCTTTAATAAGGTTTAATGTATCTTCAATTACAGAAAGTGTTTTAAGTCCAAGAATATCTATTTTTAAAAGTCCAATTTTTTCTATACATTCAAATTCATATTGTGTTGCAATTTCTCCATTAGGACCTTTAAATAAAGGAACATATTCATCAACATTTTCATCAGTTATAACAATACCGGCTGGATGTATTGATGAATGTCTTGCCAGTCCTTCAAGTTTTAAGGAAATTTCAAATAACTGTTTTATTTTTTCATCATTCTCCATCAATAATTTTACTTCGGGATTAAAATTTATTTCTTCCTTTAATGTCTGACCATATTCATGTGTTATAAGTTTTGCAATTTTATCAACCTCGCTATAAGGGAAACCAAGTGCTCTACCAACATCTCTTACTACTGCCCTTGCCTGCATTGTTCCATAAGTTCCTATTTGACAAACATTATTTTCTCCATATTTATTTTTTATATATTCAATAATTTCATCCCTTCTTCTATCACAAAAATCAATATCTATATCCGGCAAACTAATCCTTTCAGGATTTAAAAATCTTTCAAAAATAAGATTATAAGTTAAAGGATTTATCTGAGTGATACCGAGAAGATATGCTACTAAACTCCCTGCCGCAGACCCTCTACCAGGACCAACTCTTATATTCCTCTTTTTTGCTTCATTCACAAAATCATGTATTATTAAAAAATATCCTGCAAATCCCATCTGTTTTATAACTCTGAATTCATAAGATATCCTTTTTATTACTTCATTTTCACTTTTCTCATCAAAACTTTTTAAATCAATTCCAAATTTTTCTCTTAATCCTTTTTTTATAAGTTCCTCAAGGTACTCATCTGCTGTTTTATTTTCCGGTGTTTTAAACTTTGGTAGGTGGTGTTTATCAAAATCTATCACAACATTGCATTTTTCACTTATTTCTATTGTTGAATTAATACCTTCTGGAATATCAGAAAAAAGTTCTATCATTTCTTCCGGAGCTTTAAAATATATCTGGTCTGTTTGGAATCTAAACCTCTCTTTATCTTCAATTTTTGAAGAAGTTTGAATACATAACAATACTTCATGAACAAATGAATCTTCTTTATTTAAATAATGACAGTCATTTGTAGCAACAAGTTTTAATCCTGTCTTTTTGCTTAATTCAATCATTAATGGAATTATCTTCTTTTCTTCTTCAAGTCCTAACTTCATAATTTCAAGATAAAAATTTTCTTTTCCAAAAATTTCTGAATAAACACCTGCAATCTCAAGTGCCTTCTGGAATTCATCGTTTTTCAAATACCAGTTTATTTCTCCATGAAGACAACCGGAAAGACATATCAAACCGTCTGAATATTTTGATAGAATTTCTTTATCAATTCTCGGTCTGTAATAAAACCCCTCAAGATATGATATAGTAGAAAGTTTCATCAAATTTTTATAACCTATTTTATCTTTTGCAAGTAAGGTAATATGAAATGAAGTAATTTTATTTTCCGGTGTTTTTCTATCAAATCTTGTTTTTGGAGCAATGTACATTTCACATCCGATAATTGGTTTAATTCCATTTTCTATACATGATGTGTAAAATTTTATAACACCTGCCATTGTCCCATGGTCAGTAATAGCAAGAGAATTCATTCCCATTCTATGAGCAATTTTAGTAACCTGTTCAATTCTACACATTCCATCAAGTAAACTATATTCAGTATGTAAATGAAGATGATTGAATTTTTTCATTTTTCTTTTTGTAATTTTTTTACTGATTGATATATTTTACCTTCAGTTTTTACACTTGGAGCAATAGCAATTTCAACGAGTTGCATTTCTTTAATATTTTTTACTCCAAGAGATGCCATAGATAATTTTAAAGCACCAATTAAATTTTGGCTTCCATCATCAACTTTTGCAGGACCAAATAAAATTTCTTTTAATGTTCCTGTAGTCCCTACTTTTATTCTTGTCCCTCTTGGTAAATTTTCATCACTTGTAGCCATTCCCCAGTGATAACCTTTTCCAGGGGATTCACTGGCTTTAACAAAAGCAGAACCTATCATAACAGCATCAGCACCACAGGCAAATGCTTTACAGATATCTCCACTTGTAACCATTCCACCATCAGTTATTATGGGAACATATCTTCCTGTTTTTTTAAAATAAAAATCTCTTGCAGCAGCACAATCAGCAGTTGCAGTTACTTGAGGAACTCCAATTCCAAGAACTTCTCTTGTAGTGCAGGCAGCTCCTGGCCCAATTCCTACAAGAACCCCTGAAACGCCTGTTTCCATCAACTGATAGGCAACTTCAAAAGTGACACAATTTCCAACTATAATGGGAACTTTTGCTTTTTTACAAAAAGAATAAAGGTCAAGTGGTTTATATCTTGAAGAAATATGTTTTACTGTTGTTACAGTTGACTGAACAATAAAAATATCAACTCCTGATTTTTGAGCAATATCAAGATATCTTTCAGCATTTTGTGGTATACAACTAACTGCACAAATAACTTTTCCTTTTTTTATTTCTGATATTCTTTCTTCTATTAATTCTTCTTTTACTGGTTCTTTATAAATATTTTGAATTATCTGTGTAGATTTTTCCTGTGGAGAATTAATTATATTTTCAATAAGAGGGTAGGGGTCTTTATATCTTGTATAAATGCCCATAAGGTTTAAAACAGCAATCCCACCGAAATTTCCAAAAAGAATTGCAAATTTCGGGTCTACAACACCATCCATTGCTGCTGCAAAAATAGGAATTTTCAATTTATAAGGACCTATTTCTGTTGATAAATCAACTTCTTCAGGGTCTAAAGTCACATCTCCAGGAACAAGAGAAATATCATCAAAACCATAACAAACTCTCGCTTTTCTATTCACACCTATCCACATTCCCATTTTATCCTCCTTTCAATTTTTTAACTATTTTGTAAAGAATATATATCTCTTCAGGTAAAAGTTCTTCAGCCCTTTTTTCTTTGGAAATCCCATTTTTTACCAATTCTTTTTCCAGAATTTCTTTTTCTATTTTAAAAACTTTTTTAATCACATTTGTTAATTTTTTCCTTCTATAACTGAAAATAAGAGGAAGAAAATCAAAAAATTTTTTTTCATTGTCTATTTCTATTCTTGGTTTTTTTAACGGTATAATTTTAACAACAACCGAATCAACTTTTGGTTTTGGGTAGAATACATTTTTATTTAAAGAATAACATATTTTTGTGTCTGTGTAAATATATAAAAGAACAGAAACGGAACTATATTGTTTACTTCCCGGTTTTGCTACAAACTTTTCTCCTACTTCTTTCTGAACAGTTAAAAGAGCAAGTTTAATTTTTTCCTTAAATTTTAATATATGAAATAGAATTGGCATGGACAAATAATAAGGTGTATTACCTATAACCTTAACTTTTCCTCTAAAAGAAAACCAGAAATTTTCATCTGTTTGAAGAAAATCTTTTTTTATAATATGAAAATTTGGGAAATTTGAAAATCTTTCTTGCAGAATTTTACAAAAAACTTCATCTATTTCAAAACCATAATATTCTTTTACTTTTTCCAAAATCCCTTCTGTTAAAGAACCAAGTCCAGGTCCTATTTCCACCACTTTATCTTTCTTTGTTAACTCTGCAAATGAAAGTAATTTATCCCTTGTATTTCTATCTATTAAAAAATGCTGTCCAAGATATTTTTTAATATTTATTCCTTCTTTTTCAATAAGTTTTTTTATTTCCTTTAAAGTTAAAAATTCCATTTTTATTTAATAAGTTTTACAGCAAATTCATAAGCACAGATAAAACTCTTACAATTCCCCTTATTTTTATAAGCAATATCAAATGCAGTTCCATGTCCTGGACTTGTTCTTATTAATCCTATTCCTGCTGTGAAATTTACAAGTTTATCAAAATAAAATGTTTTAAGTGGTATAAGTGCTTGGTCGTGATAAATTGCTATTATTAGGTTAAAATTTTTCCTATAAATTGTGTCTGCTGGCAAAGGGCCTTTAATATTTATTCCTTTTTTTCTTATTTTTTCTACTGCTGGTTTTATAATTTCTATTTCTTCTTTACCAATAACTCCATTTTCTCCTGCATGTGGATTTAGACCACAAATTCCTATTACTGGATTTTTTACTTTTAACTTTTTTAAAAACTCATAACCAATTTCAACTTTTTCAATAATCAAATCCTCATTTAAAACTTCTAAAACTTTTTTAATAGGAATGTGAGTTGTTAAAAGTAAGACCTTGTATTTATCAGCAATCATAACCATAGCATATTTTTTCTTATTCAATTTTTCAGCAATCAATTCTGTGTGCCCTGAATATTCATAACCTGCAAGAAACCATGCCTTTTTTGAAATAGGGAGTGTAACGAGAGCATCAATTATATTTTTTTTCCATAAATTTATTCCATTTATTACATAATTGAAAGAGGCATTCCCACATATTTCATTATCAGTACAGATAGGATAATTTTGGTCTTTAATAATTTCAGGAGAAAAAACATTTAAAAATTTTTCATCTATGTCCTGTCTTTTTTCTATCTTTTTTATCTTTAATTTCAATCCAAGAATCTTCAGGTTTCTTTCAACTACACTTATATCTCCAATAACAAGAGGTGTAACATTTTTTATTTTTTTAATTATATTATATCCCTTTAGTAAAATTTCAGGCCCTATACCTGCAGGGTCCCCAATTGTAATTCCAATAATTTTTTCCATCAAAGAATTTTAATTGGTGTTAAATTTTTAAGTTTTTCTATATAATCCTTATAAAGAGTAGAGTATTTGATCTTAAAAATTCTATCCTTTGCTTCTCTGGATATTTTATATTTATCTATTTCAAGTGGTATTTTTTCTTTTAAGTATATCACAATCCACTTTCCTTTTACATTAAATGGCTCTGATAAATTCCTTTCTTTCATATATTCAATTACATTTAAAATTTCTTCAATAATCTCCGAACTTTTAAGTTTTGCATAGTCCATTTTTTTTAATTCATCTTCATTAAACTCTTTAATAAATTTTTCGCAAGTTTCTTTATTGTCAAACCATTTAAAATAAAACTCATATTCGTAATATTTTAATTCAATCTTTTTCATTTCTTCAGAGATTTCAACGGGTGTTATCTGTATTTTATTAATAATTTTTTCTCTGATAAGTTTTTTTATTTTTATACTATCTGCGACTTCTCCTTCAAACTGGGAAATATTCATTCCTGCATTCTTTAAATAATTATAAAAATCTTCATATTTTGAAAAACTTCTTTTAATCCTCTCAATTTCATTTTTTATCTCCTCATCTTTTACTTCAATATTTTCCTTTTCAGCCCAGTAAAGAAGTAGTTTCTCCTCTATGAGTAAATTTAAAGATGTTGAATAATCAATATTTTCAATCTTGCATTTTCTTATTACATCACTTTCAAATACTGGCTTATTTCCAACAATAGCGACTATTTTATTTTGAGTAAATAAAGGTAAAAAAACTAAGTTGAATATAACTAAAATTTTCCTCATTTTATTCTCTCCTTTATAATTTCAATCTTATCGGAATACTTTACTATTCTGCTTTTTTCTTTTAATTTCTTCATCAAATTTTCAACCTCTACTTTTTTCTTTTGTGAAAGAAGTAAATTTTTTATAATTGGAGTGGCTTCTGAAAGTGTAAGTATTCTTTTTTCTGTTCTTCCTGTAAGTTTTATTATATGATATCCCATTTCTGTTTTTATTATATTTGCAAGTATTTCTCCTGGTTTAACCTTTGAAAGAAGAGAAGTTACTTCAGGATTTAATTTTTCAACCTCTATCCATCCAATTTCTCCTCTTTTTTCTCTTGTTGGTGCAATTGATTCTTTCTCTGCAATTTCCTCAAATGATTCTCCAAGTTTCAATCTATTCAATATTTCATCTGCTTTTTCTTTTGTATCAACAACAATTTCTGAAATTTGAACCCTTTCTGGAATAACGAACTCATTTAGGTGATTATTATAATAATTTGAAATTTCTTCATCTGAAATTTTTATCTGATTTGAAAGTATATTTTCAACAAATGCATGAGTTAAAATTTCCATATAATAATTTTTCATTTCATTTTCTATTTTCTTCCTCAATTTTCTTTCATATCTTTTAGCATACTGAAATAATAAAACCTGATTTATATAATCATCAATTACTGAATTGGGGTCTAAATAAGCATATTCTCTGTAAAATTCAGGGGATGACTTTATTTTATTCTCTATATCATCAATTGTAATCTTATAGCCATTTACAACTGCGACAACTTTTCTTTTTTCAACTAAAATATATAATATCGTTGAAATAATCACAAAAAGGATTAAACTTCCCAAAATAATTATAACCCTCCATTTTCTCCAAAAAAACTTAAATTTTATAATTTTAATTTTCATGATTCTCTCCTGTAAATTATCTTCTTTTTATTTCTATCATACCAGACAACTATTTTCTTTTCTCCTATTATTTCATTTTCTTCTATTTTACCATTATTATTCTTATCTTGCACTTTTTGTCCAATTGAAATAATTTTGAAAACATTGCTCTTTGTTGTTATAAGATTTATAATTTTAGAAAAAACCATTTCCTTTTCTTTTTTAGTGTCAATGAATAAGTCAAGGTCATTATCTTTTAAGTCAAATCCATATTTTGTAATTTCCTCATTGAGTTGGCCTTTAACACCACTTCCTTTATAAACCCCTAAAACTTCTGAAACATCATAAAATGGCCTTGCAGAGATAATTTTCTCTGCAATATTTTTATCAACAAGTGGTAAGCACTCAAGGACTTCTTTTGATGCGGTATTTATGTTTATTCTCCCATAAACATTATCATCAATTTTTTTATAACATGTAAAATAATCAATTATTTTTTTATCCTCTCCCTTCCAGAAATTTAAAGTTTTCCAGTGTTCCATTTTATGAATAAATGACAACTCTCCAACTGTTGAAAATTGATTATTTTTGACATAAAAACTTGATGGCCATGCTATAGCCCAGTTTGCTATACCAAATTCTCCTCCTATCCAAGGTTGAAAATAGACATTCAAATTTCCAGGACTAGCAGGACCTATAAACCAATCAGTTATACCTCTCATTCTTGGATCATTCTTTTGAACAGTTGTAAAAGGTGTATCTGCAAAATATTCACAAAATTCTATTAGGTTTCCTTTATTATCATAAAGTTTTATTGTAAAATCAAGTCCATGATTTGCCAGAAGAGGTATTGCACTTAGAAATCTTGCTATAAAACCAAGAGAACCTGGATTTATTGCAAGAATTCTTTCATACTGTTGTGCATTATCAGGTTCCCGGGTCGGCAAAGGAAGAAAAATAACTGAAGGAGGGTCAGGAATTACCAAAATACCAATCCTTAATGTATCTCCAATAGTATAAAATGAAAGAGGATTAATTTTTGTGTTTGGAGGTATATTAACAGTTGTAAATCTATCAATAAGTTTACCAAGTTTTGATGATTTATCCTGAAGAAATTGCGTCTCTCCTTTTGTTGCATCATTTAAAATATCCTGGGAGGTCTGAAAAGTTTCGTTCCAGTTACTTGAATATAATAGAAGTATTCCTTCAATTTTCCACCCACTTATATCTATAGGTTTTGTATAGGGATTAAAAATTTCTACAAATTGACCTCCTATTTCTTCAATAAATAATACACCGTTTGGTAATAATCTCTCTCTCCATTCTTTTACAGCATCTATTTCATTTAAATAAGGGACTTCCTCAACACCAATTATATAAGAGTTCCCATTTTTTACACAAGTTGGTATTGAATCTTTATCCCTGTAATCAATTATATTCAAAGCAATTTGTATTGATTGTTTTTCAGAATATCCCTGACTTTTAAAAAAATCAAGAAGTGTCTGAAAATCAGCAATATTCAAATCAATCCTTTTCTCCTCATATCTATTTAAATCTCTATCATAGGAAAATGTCGTTATAAAATTTCTTATTTTTTCATAATTTTTTTCTCCAAGACCAACAACCATTTTTACTTCTGAAGGTGAAAAATATGGTCTATCATCTCCTTTAGGTTTTATATAATAAAATTCATCATCTTCATCTATTCCTTCATCAGGTTCATCTATAATTTTATTTCCATTATTATCTATGCCATCTAAAGGATTTAAAAAAGAATCCATATCATCATCAAAAAATGCTCTTCCCGGTTTTCCATCTCCTCCATATCTGAAACTTACAATGTTATAATAGAGCGATTTTCCAAGTATATTTTCAAGGATATTTATTTCAAAACAACTGTGACCTTCATTAAAATTTGTATTTAAATTACCATTTGCATTAATATTTATTTTACCTGATTCATCCTCTACAAGGACAGCATATCTTCCAATAATATTTCCTTTCTTATCATTTACATAAAACCATTTTGAATCATTTTCTCCATCATTATTTAAATCAACTTCATCCCCTTCAAAATTTTTTCTCCAAGCATCAAAAAAAGAATCACATTCTCTATCGTCCTTATCTATTTCCCATATTGCATTTTCAATCCCTATTTTTGCAAAATTTTTTGCCTCTTTTCCAAAAATAATTTTTCCTGTTGTTTTTGTCCAGAAATTAAAAAGTATGAGCATCGTTGAAGTAAAAAGGAATATTAAAAGTAAAACTAAAATAACAAGGACTATAACATCGCCTTTATTCCCATCCAACTTTAATAACTTTTTTAAATTCTTTTTCAATTTCCTTCCCCTCTATTTTCCCTTTTGAAACAATTATATTAATCTCAACAAATTCTGGCAATTCAGGATTTAGCATATTTTCAGTATCCCAACTGTCAACCCAGTTTTTTCCATCATAATACCTTAATTTAAACAATTTTACATCCTCTCCAAGAATCTGTGCTCCGGGGAAACCTGCAAAAAAAGTAAAATCAGGATTTTTATTGTCAACCCTAACCATTTCTGCCATTATTTTACCATCTTTATAATAAATCCCAAATTTCACCAAATCATTTTCTTCCCCTTCTGAAAAAGGGCAGATAAACCTCACCCAGTCATTCTCTCCTTTAAAATTCATTCTGTATTTTCCGCTTAAATCATTAACCATCGCATTTGAAATTCTCGTCTCAATAAATTCTGTAATATTAACAATTTCTTTCAAAATATCTTTTTCAATTGCTTTTTTTCTTGAAGATAGGAGTGAATTTTTTAAAATCAAAACTGCAGAAAGGCAAACAAATGTGAATATAAAAATTGCTATTAAAATTTCAAGTAAGGTTATTCCTTTATCTTCTCCTGAGTATTGAAACAAAATATTTCTTTTCAATTTTACCTTCCTTTTTCCAGGATATCTCAAGTTCAACCTTATATAAATCCTCTTTCTCTTCAGTAAAAACTACTTTATATTTATAATCAGGATACTCAGAAACTACATCTTCAATTGAATCAGGCAAGGGAACTTCTTTTTTACCATATTTCTCCTCAATTTCTGTGAATATTTTATCTGCAATAAATGAAACATTTACTGAACTTTTACTCCTTTCACTGAGATTCATAATTACAGGATAAACCCTGATTAAAGTTATAATTCCTCCTGCAAGAATAAATAAAGCAATCAAAATACTTATTAAAGTAAAACCTAATTTTCTAAAACACATTTGCCTGTCACATTATGAATTTTGATCTTTTTTTCTTTTTTTGTAATTTCATCCATTATTATTAAATGTCCTGCTTCTTTTGCTGTTCCATCGGGTAAAAAAATCAATGGGTCAAGTCCTTTTGTTTTTTCTTTTATCTTTACATAATCTGGAAATTTTATCTCCTTCCATACAATTTTATTTCCTTCTTTAAGTATTTTAAAACTTCTTTCATCAAAAATAATAGAAAAATTGCATCTTTCATTTATTGCGCTCTCCCTTGCAAAATTTATTCCTTCAATGATTTTTTCACAGGAAGATGATAAAAGATATTCTCTATGGTATTTCTGGACAAAAATTGAAACAGGAATTAAAAAAAGAGAAAAAATGAAAATTACAATCAGAATCTCCAAAATGGTAAAACCTTCTTTTTTCATATCAATGAACAGGAGAGAGAAATATTTTACATTCTTTTTTAACTTGATTAAAATAATCCAAAAAAGAATTTGCAACTTCTTCTGATTCAATTAAAACACTTGTTTCATTATCTTTTTCAAGAGCATAATAATTTAAATTGTGACTTCCAATAAGGACATATTTACCATCAATAATAAAAAGTTTTGCATGAGTTGTTTTTTCTTCTTTATCAAAGTAAACATTAACTCCATTTTCAGCCAGAAATTTTGCTGTTTTTAAATTTTTCTCCTTTACATCTTGATATTTTGACCAGTCAAGTATTATTTCAACAGTTAAACCTCTTTTTTTAGCATTAACCAGTTCCCTCAATATCTGATTTGACAAACTTTCAGCATATTCTGAATAATAACCTGTCTGAAACATAATCATATATATGGACTTTTCAGCCTTTTTAAGATAGGACAAAAGAGTAACTCCATATTTTTCATTAAATAAAGGAGTAACAAATGCTTTAAACTGAGAATAAGATGGTGTTAAAATCAGAAAAAATAAAATTAATAAAAATTTAAACTTTCTGATATTTCTCAATAACATTTTTTAAATCCAGTTTTTTTTGATAAATTGCCTTTCCTATTATAACACCTGTTGGCGGAAATTGTAAAGAATTAAGTAAAATTAAATCTTCTTCCTTTGAAATACCTCCGGCAACTATTATTTCCTTTATATCCCTTAATTTACAAACTTCATTTAAAATTTTCTCTATATTTTTTATATCAACCCCTTCAAGAGTTCCATCACTTTCAATACTTGTTATAATAAATCTTTTGAATCCCATCTGTAAAAATTTCTTAATTGTATATGATGGTTTTAAAGGAAGAGTTACCTCCCATCCACTTAAAGCAATTTCATCATTCATATAATCTATTGAAATGATAATTCTGTCTTTTATCTCCTGTGGGAGACGGTCAATTAATTCTAAATCAGGCACTTCCTTTTCTATTAAAAAATTTTTACCGCATCTCTGATAAAAAAATTTAATATCCTGAATACTATATCCTTCATTTAATGCAAATGGAATTAAAAAAGCAGTTCCTATAATTATATAATTAACTCCAATAGAAAGAAATTTATTAATCTGTTCTTCTGTTCTTATTCCTCCTCCAAGTTGAATTTCACAATCATCCCTTTCATTAATTTTTTTTATCTCAATTATTTTCTTTATCTGTTCCTCTTCCTCTTTTTCTATTTTACCGGTTTTGGCTCCAAATAAAAAGACAATATGTATCCTTTTTACATTTGCCTTTAAATAATCTCTTACAAGTTTTTCTACTTCAAGGTCATAATAAGAAATCTTATCAAATCTTCCTTTGTATAAACGAACGACTTCTCTTTTTTTAAGGTCTATTGCTGGAATTATTATCATTTTCTTCTATCCTCTCCTTATAATCACACTTTGGATAATTTGAACAACCAACAAAAAGTCCATATTTTCCTTTTATTATGGTTAATTTCCCCTCACACTTTGGACATTTTTTATTTTCTAGTATAATTTCATTTAAAACATCCCTGTTTATAATCTGATTTGCTCTATCAAGGGTTGGTTTAAAATTACTGTAAAATTGTCTTAAGAGTTCTATCCAGTCCATTTGCCCATTTGCAATTTTATCAAGGTCTTCTTCCATTTTGGCTGTAAAATCAATTTCAATTATCTCTGGAAAAAATTTTTTTAATACTTCATAAACAATTCTTCCCATTTTTAATGGATATAGATATTTCTTTACTCTTTTTACATATTTTCTTGTAAATAAAATTGAAATTGTTGGTGCATAAGTTGATGGTCTTCCAATCCCATATTTTTCAAGTGTTTTTATTAAAGAACTTTCTGTATATCTTGGTGGTGGTTGTGTCTGTTTTTTTTCCTTAAAATATCTTTTCACATTTAAAATTTCACCTTTATCAAATTTTTCAATAATTTCATTTCCTTTTTCTATCTTTAATGGCCATAATTTCAGAAAACCATCAAAAACAACAAAATTTCCTTCTGTCTGGAATAAATAAACATCGTTTAAAGCAAAAACCTTTATATTTTTAATTACCGCTGATTTCATCTGACTTGCAACAAATCTTCTCCAGATTAAATCATAAAGTTTAAACTGCTCTTCTGTTAAAAATCTTCTGATCTTTTCCGGAGTCCTATAAACAGATGTTGGTCTTATTGCTTCATGTGCTTCCTGTGCAATTTTTGATTTTGATATATAAATATTTGGTTTTTCAGGCACATAATTTTCTCCATAAATTTCCTCAATAAATTTCAATGCCTGATTCTGTGCCTGTTTTGCCACCGAAGGAGAATCTGTTCTCATATATGTGATTAGTCCTATATTTTTACCTTCAATTTCAACTCCTTCATATAATTGCTGTGCAATAAACATTGTCTTTGAAGATGAAAAGTTTAAGATATTATATGCTTCCTGTTGTAATGTGCTTGTAATAAAAGGAGGAACTGGATTTAAATTTTTTATTTCTTCTTTTTTTTCTGAAATTATAAGATTTCCTGATTTCAATTTATTTATAATTTCATCAACTTCTTTCTCATCATTCAATTTTTCTTTATCCAATATTCTTTCACCAATTTTAATCAAATTTAAAATAACTTTCTCCTCATCTTTCTCAACCTCACATTTAATAATCCAGTATATCTCAGGGACAAAATTTTCAATCTCCTTTTCTCTTTCAACTATCAATCTTAAAGCAACTGACTGAACTCTTCCTGCTGAAAGTCCTGCTTCAAGATGTTTACCAAGTAATGGACTTATCGTATATCCTACAATTCTATCAAGTATTCTTCTTGCCTGCTGAGCATTCACAAGATCCATTGATATTTTCCTGGGATTTTTAAATGCCTCCTTTACCGCTTCTGGAATAATTTCATGAAAGGCAACCCTTTTTACTTCATCTATATTTTTATTAAGGAGACATGTAACATGCCAGGCAATTGCTTCTCCCTCTCTATCTTCATCTGTTGCAAGATATATTGTTTGAGTCCCATTAGCAAGTTGTTTTAATTTTTTAACAACATGTTTTTTCCCTGGAATAATTACATATTTTGGATTAAAATTATTTTCTATATCAACCCCAAAGTCCTTTTCAGGTAAATCTCTTATATGTCCCATGGTGGCAAAAACAATATATTCTTTACCAAGTATTCCACCAATTGTCTTTGCCTTTGTCGGCGACTCCACAATCACAATTTCTTTACTCATAAAATTCCCTCCCTGTCTCTTTGATTTATTATAATACTTCTGATAAAATAAAAAAACAAGAGGTGAAAAAATGAAATACATGTGGGAAGGGAGATTTAAAGAAAAAACAGATATTTCAGTCATAGAATTTACAAAGTCAATAGATATTGATAAAAAACTTGCCATTTATGATTTAATTGGTAGTATTGCACACACAAAAATGCTTTTTAAGGTTGGATTAATTACAAAAAAAGAAAAAGAGGATATTTTAAAAGGTTTGGAAAAAATAAAATCTGAAATTAGAGAAGGGAAATTTGAAATATTACAAACAGACGAGGATATTCACACTGCCATTGAAAGAAGGTTGATTGAAATTTCTGGTAAAAGCGGAGAAAAATTGCATACAGCAAGGTCAAGAAATGACCAGATTGTTCTTGACGAAAAATTATATTTAAGAGATGAGATAATTTATATTCTTCAATTAATAAATAATCTGCAAAAAATATTTCTTAAAAAAAGTCAGGAATACCAACAAACAATTATCTCCGCGTATACACATTTAAAACAAAGTCAACCGGTTTTACTTTCACATTATTTTCTTGCATATATTGAAAAACTTGAAAGAGACAAAGAAAATTTCTTATCAGTTTTTAAAAGGGTGAATATTTTGCCTCTTGGAGTTGGAAGTTGTTCAGGAACAACTTTAAACATAGATAGAGAATATATTGCAAAACTTCTGAAATTCCCTCAAATAACAAAGAATAGTTTAGACACTGTTTCAGATAGAGATTTTCTTATTGAAACATCATTCCATTCTGTAATGACTTTGTTACATTTATCCAATTTCTGTGAGGATATGATTATATGGAATATGGATGAAATCAATTATGTAAATTTACCCGATAAATATTGCACTGGTTCAAGTTTAATGCCACATAAAAAAAATCCTGATATTTTTGAATTAATAAGAGGTAAGGCAGGAAGTTGTATAGGACTTCTTACTGGACTTTTAACAATTATAAAAGGATTACCACTTTCCTATAACAGGGACTTACAGGAAGATAAAAAACCACTTTTTGAAATAATTGAAACATTAAAAAACTCCTTAAAAATTTTATCCAAGGTAGTGGAGGAAATTGAATTTAATGAAGAAAAAATAAGAAAATCAATATCTCCATTTACACTTTCAACAGATATTGCAGAATATCTTGTAAAAAAAGGAATTGCTTTCAGAGAAGCACATGGAATTGTTGGTAAAATAGTAAATTATTGCATAGAAAATAAAAAAGAATTAACTTCCTTAAAAATTGACGAATTCAAAAAATTTTCTGTGGTATTTGAAGATGATATTTTTGAAATCTTAAATTTTGAAAAATCTGTTAATTTAAAAACTTCACCAGGTGGAACTTCCTTAAAAAATGTAAAAAAGGAGATTGAAAGATGGAAGAAAAATTTAGAGAAATCTTCTCTACATATTTTGAATTTAAAGAGGGAATATTCCATATTGAAAATGTAAATTTTGAAGAAATTGTTAAAAAATTTGGAACTCCTGTTTATGTTTATAGTTATAATTTCCTGATCAATCAAGTAAAAAAAATTAAAGAGGCATTTTCAAAAATCAATACAAAAATTTGTTTTTCTGTAAAATCAAATTCAAATTTAGCAATATTAAAAATAATGAAAGATAATGGACTTGGTGCAGATGTTGTTTCAGAAGGAGAATTGAGAAAATGTTTAATGGCTGGATTTTCTCCTTCTGATATAGTTTTTGCAGGTGTTGGGAAAAAAGAAGAAGAAATTGAATTTGCAATTAAGAAAAATATATTCTGTTTTAATGTTGAAAATGAAGAAGAATTAAGTATCATTGAAAAATTTGGAAGAAAATATAGAAAGAAAATTAATGTTAATTTAAGGTTAAATCTCAATATTGATGTAGATACTCACCATTATATAAAAACAGCAAAAAGTGAAAACAAATTTGGTATTGATATTGAGGATGCGGAAAAAATTTTGAATATGAAGTTTGATTTTGTAAATATAAAGGGATTTCATTTTCATCTCGGTTCCCAGATAAAAGAAGTTACTCCATATTTAAAAGGTATTGAAATTGTAAAAAATTTCTGCGAAAAAAATAATTTTTCTCCTGAAATAATTGATATAGGCGGAGGTTTTGGAATACCTTATACTTACGAAGACAAAATTATGTTAATTGAAGAATTTGGAGAAAAAATTACAGATGCAATTAAAGATTTTAAAATAAATTTGTTGATAATTGAACCTGGAAGATTCATAGTTGGAAATAGTGGAGTATTAATTTCAAAAGTTTTATATGTCAAAAAGAAAAAGACAAAAAATTTTATTATTGTTGATGCTGGAATGAATGACCTTATAAGACCTTCTCTTTATGGAAGTTATCATTTGATATATCCTGCGTATTTAAAAAATGAGAAAAAATTGAAATTTGATATAGTAGGTCCGATATGTGAAACTGGGGATTATCTTGGAAAGGACAGGGAATTTCCCTCAAATATTAAAAGAGGAGATTATATAGTTGTTATGAGTGCAGGTGCATATGGATTTTCAATGTCATCAAATTATAATACAAGATTAAGACCACCCGAAGTTCTTATTGACAAAAATAAAATTAAATTAATAAGAAAAAGAGAAAAATATTCTACTCTTTTTAATCTGGAGAAAATTTAGGAAATCCAGAAGAAGTATAAATTTTCCCATTTTTATCTATTATTAAACATTCAACATCCTTTAATTTATTTATAACTTTTAATCCTTTTTCAATTCCAAGAACAAAAATACCAGTTGCAAATCCATCAGCAATAGTGCAATCATTAGCAATAACTGTTACACTTGCAATATTTTCACCCGTAGGAAGTCCTGTCCTGGGATTAATTATATGACCTATCTTCTTTTTCTTAATTTCTAAATATCTTTTATAATTTCCACTTGTTGCTATTCCCCTATCTGTAATTTCAAAAATTCCAATTATTTTACTTTCCTCAAAAGGATTCTCTATTCCTATTTTCCATTTTTCTCCTTTTTCGTTAAAACCCCAGCAGTAAATATCTCCTCCGGCATTAATAAGTCCATTTTTTATGCCATTTGATTTTAAAAACTGAAATGTTTTATCAACAATATATCCTTTTGCAATCCCACCAAGGTCTATTTCCATATTATCCGATAAAATTACAAAATCATCTTTAATTTTTATTTTCCTCCATCCAACATTTTTCAAAACCTCTTCTATTTCTTTTTCTGCAGGGGTTTTATTCTCTTTACTTTTTTCTTTATAAAGGTCAATTATTGGTTTGCAGGTTATATCAAAGGCACCATCTGTAATTTCAGAAATATAAATTGCTTTTTTAATAACATTTAATAAATCAGAAGAGACCTTTAATTTTTTGTATTTATTAAGTTTTGAAATTTCACTTTCCTGTTTAAATATGCTGAACCTATCCTCAAAATTTTTTATAAGTTCAAAGGCAGAATTTAAAATTTTATCACTATCTTTTACTTTCTCAATTTTTATCTGAATTACTGTTCCAAGTAAAAATTCCGTCCTTTCAACAAATTTATTGAAAGGAGAAGCAAAAACGAAAAAAGAGAAAAGAAATAAAAAAATTTTCCTTGACATTTTTAACCTTTCTGGAAAAATATTATATCACAAAAATGGAGGAAATATGAAAAAAATTATGATTTTGAATGGAGGTGAGTTTCATCCATATAATCAATTTGTTAATATTTTAAAGGAAAATTTTAAAAATTATGAATTTGAAGTTTTTCAGGAAAAAAATATCCTTGCCTCGGACAAAATTTTCAACTATGAAGGGCTTTTAATTTATACTGATACAAAAAATTTCACCAAACTTGAGGAAAAAGAAGAAAAAAATCTCATTAAGTATATAGAAAACGGGGGAGGTTTATTCCTTTTACATTCCAGTATTGTCTGTTTTGATAAAAATGAAAAAATCCAAAAGATTATAGGAAGCAAATTTATCTCCCATTCACCAGTATTTGAATTTGAATTAAAATCAAGTAATTCCCATTTTATAAATAGAAGAATACCATCAAATATAATTGAGGATGAATTTTATTTTATTGATATTTTTGAACAAGTAAATATTCTTTTTCAAGGATACTGGTATGGTAAATTGTTTACTCTTGGTTATATAAAAAATTATGGGAATGGAAGAATATTTTATTTTTCCCCTGGACATAATTTAGAAACATTTGAAAATAAAGATATTTTAAAAATTATAAAAAGAGGGATTGACTGGATAATAAAAAATGAAAAAGAGGAAAAAGAAATAAAATGTGGAATAATTGGATATGGTCCTGCTTTTGGAATGGGGAAACATCATGCCGATTTAATTAATTCCACTTATGGAATGAAGGCAATTTCATTTTACGATATAAATAAAGAAAGAGTAGAGCAGGCAAAAAGGGATTTTCCTGAAAGCAAAGTATATACTGATTTAAATAAATTTCTAAATGATAAAGAAATTGAACTTGTGGTTGTAGTGACTCCTCATAATACACATAAAGAACTTGCAATTAAATGTATGGATGCTGAAAAAAATGTTATTGTGGAAAAGCCAATGTGTATAAAATTGAAAGAAGCGGATGAAATGATTGAGAAAGCAAATAAGAAAAATCTAATGTTAAATGTCTTTCATAATAGAAGATGGGATGGGGATTTTCTCGCAATGGAGAAAATAATAAAAAGAGGAAAAATAGGTAAAATTTTTAATATTGAAATTTTTATGGGTGGATATGAAATGCCAAGAGAGTGGTGGAGAAGCGAAAAGGAAATATCGGGTGGAATATTATACGACTGGGGAGCACATTTTCTTTACTGGTTATTATTACTCATCCCATCAAAAATAAAAAGTATTTATGGAATTATTCAAAAAAGAAAGTGGTATAATTTTTCAAATGAAGATGAGGTTAAAAGTATAATAACTTTTGAAAACGGAGAAATTGCAGATGTTCAATCATCCTCAATTGCATCCATTCCAAAACCAAGATGGAGAATACTTGGAGAAAAAGGTGGTATAATTCAGACAGATACAATAAAAGTTTATAAATATGAAAATGGAATGAGTGAAAAAATAGTTCCTCCTCTCAAAACAGAATATTTCAGATTTTATAATAATATTGCAGACCATTTGATATTTAAAGAAGATTTAGAAATTGATATTTTAATAGCAAGGAATGTAATAGGAATTATTGATAAAACTATTGAATCTGCTGAAAAAGGGAAATTGATAGAGTTTAATCCTTAACAACTTTTTCAAGAATTCTTTCAAGCAATGTCTCTTCGTCAGGAATATTTTTAATATCAAATTTTACATTTTTAAAGGCATCAATAAATACCCTTATTAATGTATTTTTTGTAATTCTTTCTTTTCTATATTGTGGCTCTCTATTCTTATGTATTTCTCTTATAAGTTTTTCAAGAAATTCAAGTTGGTCTTCTCTCAATAGGGATGTTAAACGGACTTCAAATGTTTTATACTTTGGAATCTTTTCTTTTTTCTCTTCTATAATATCTTCTTTCCCCTTTTCTTCTTCAACTTTCTCTTCTTCAATTACAGTTGAATTTATCCAACTTAACGGATCTTTTCCAAGCCCTCTCTTTTTCATTTTTTACTCTCCTGTTTTATTACTTCCTTTGCGAGATTTTCATAATCTTCTGCTCCATAACTATTTTCATCAAAATCTCCAATTGCCTTTCCATAACTTGGTGCTTCTGCAAGACGAACATTTTCCCTTATTCTTGTTTTAAATACTTTATTTTTAAAATGTTCCTCAACTTTTTTTTCTACATCCTTGCATATATTTTTCCTTTTATCATACATTGTTATTATAATTCCTGAAATTTCAAGTTCTGGATTTATTCTTTCCTTTACTATATTAATTGTCTGAAATAATTTTGTTAAACCTTCAAGAGCAAAAAATTCTGCCTGTATGGGAATAAAAACTTCTTTTGCAGTCGTTAATGCATTTAGAGTAAGAAGCCCCAAGGAAGGAGGGCAATCCATAATTATATAATCATACCTTACTCTATTTTTTTCAAGTATCTTTTTCAGAATTATTTCCCTGCCAACTTCATTAACAAGTTCAATTTCTGCACTTGCAAGGTCAATTTTAGAAGGAATTAAATATAAATTTTTATAATTCGTTTCTTTCAAAACCTCTTTTAAATCTGTCTGATTAAGAAGAAGATTATAAAGTGATTTTTTAATTGAAGGAGGTTCAAATCCAAGATGAATTGTAGTATGTGCCTGAGGGTCAAGGTCTATCAGTAAAACACTTTTACCAAATTTTGCAAGATAATAACCCAAATTTACTACTGTTGTTGTTTTTCCAGATCCTCCTTTTTGATTTATAACTGCTATTTTTCTCATTTTTAACTTCCTAAGTTCTTAATTTATTCTAATAGAAAAAAATTTAAATGTCAAATTTTGTTTTTAAAAGAAAAGAGGTTATAATCTATAAAAATGGAAATAAAAGGAACAACAAAAATAACAGGTGTATTTGGATATCCAGTAAAACATTCATTATCTCCTATATTTCAAAATGCTGCGTTTGAATATCTCGGACTTGATTATGTTTATATTCCATTTGAAGTAAAACCAGAGGACTTAAAAATTGCTACAAAATCAATAAGAATTTTTAATATGGTGGGTGTAAATGTTACAATTCCTCACAAAAAAGAAATAGTAAAATATATTGATGAACTTGATGAAACATCTGAAATCCTTGGAGTTGTTAATACAATTCATAATATTGGCGGAAAATTAAAGGGATATACAACTGATGGAGATGGTTTTTTAAAATCACTCAAAGAAGATGGAAAATTCAACACTGAAAACAAAAACATATTTATTCTTGGAGCCGGTGGTTCTTCTTATGCAATATGTGGTGCTTTAATAAAAGAAAAAGTGAATTATATTTTTATTACAAATAGGACTTATGAAAATGCCTTAAAACTGAAAAAACATCTGAATAAAAAATTAAATTTTAAAAATGTTGAAGTAATACCTTTTGAAAAAAGAAATGAAAAATATATTTGGGAAAAAATTGACCTACTTATAAATACCACATCTGTTGGAATGAAAGAAAATGACCCTTTACTGATAAAAAAAGAAAATATTGAAAATGTGAAATTTGTTTATGATATTGTATATAATAGAAAAACTGAATTAATAAAAATGGCGGAAGAATTAAAAATACCAAATCTTGATGGTCTATCAATGCTTGTTTATCAGGGAGCAGTATCATTTGAAATATGGACAGGGGAAAAAGCACCAGTTGAAATAATGAAAAAGTCCTTATGCGGTAAAGTTTAAACTTGACTTTATAAAAAATCGGGTTATAATATAAATATGATTAAAAGAAAATTGTTTGAAAAAATTAAAGAACATGTTATTAACCAGAAGGAAATTACATTTATAGTAGGGCCCAGACAATCAGGAAAAACAACATTAATGCTACTATTAAAAAAACATATTGAAGAAAAAGGAGGGAGAACTCTCTTTTTAAATTTGGATATAGAAACACACAAAGAATTTGTTACATCTCAGGAAAAATTAATAAGAAAAATTGAACTTGAAATAGGAAAGAATAAAGGGTTTATATTTATAGATGAAATACAGAGAAAAGAAAATGCTGGCCTGTTTTTAAAAGGAATCTATGACCTAAATTTACCCTGGAAATTTATTGTATCTGGCTCTGGTAGTGTTGATTTAAAAGAAAAAATAAAAGAATCATTAGCAGGTAGAAAAAGAATTTTTGAGTTATCCACTATAAGTTTTGATGAATTTGTAAATTTTAAAAC
>Ga0272449_1001503_pt1 | contig 23679 bp, 28 predicted proteins | sample YNPCB0241_FD_198679 | JGI IMG/M metagenome (GOLD analysis project Ga0272449, IMG submission 198679) | Hot spring sediment microbial communities from Yellowstone National Park, WY, United States - YNP-CB-024-1 | ecosystem: Environmental > Aquatic > Thermal springs > Hot (42-90C) > Sediment... | reverse complement strand
TACTCAAAAACCATATAGTGGTAGATACCAAAACCAGAGGGGTCCAACCATACCTAGAATTTAACACTGAATCCTCTAATACATCTATTCTAAATCTTCTTGAGGGCCACCTTACCATGACCTCTACGAATGTAGTCTTAGGCTACATATGGACTCCAAGACATCTCTAACAAACTTTATAATCTCTTCTCTCATATCCTACACCATCTTACATTATTTATATTTGTCGGAAACGTCTAAGACTACAATCTTCCTACTATCATGAACATAATACCATACTAGGTCTCCGAACTTCCTCATATCCATCAAAGCCTCCAGTAGGTCGCCTACATCCAAACCATTATTCCTCAAATACTGTTCAAGCTCTTCCAAGCCAACCTCAACAGTCCTTACCCCCTGAACAACTCCCCTGCTTTCAAGAGCAACCCTAACAAACCCTTTAATCTCCCTAGTAACACTCTCCATAACATCACCACACCGTCTGCAGATACTTAACGCCTAAAACTCTACCTGAACTATCCCGTATTACGCTATCCATGTTCGTATCAGGTGATAGCAGGTCTCTCCTCTCAACCCCCTTCTCCCTCAAAGCCAATGTAACAAGGGTTGAAACGATATAAATTGTACCTTCTCTTTCTGGCGGGATGTTTTCAACATCACCGTACACTACTCTTCTTACGGGTATTCTTACACCCTCGACAACCTCAATCGTTCCTACTACTTCGGACTTTATTGAGACTCTGGGTATTGGAGTATCCTCCTTTGGTGGAATGGATAGGATTATCTTTCCCTCGCTGTCGTATATATTGAGTTCATGTGGCGTTAAGTTAATTATCCTCACTCTTTCCATCCCCACATCACCCCTTTGAGTAAACATTATCCATAAACCCTAGCTTAAACATTCTAGACCATAACATCAAAGTTTACGGATAAGCTTCTCAGCTTCATATACAAGCTCACCTACTGGAAGGCTCTCCAACTCTCTAACATACAACTTAAGCTTATTAAACATCTCCTCAGCATCCTTACTCTGAAGAACGTTCTCAAGTATTTTCTCGCCTCTCTCAGTAACCCTATAAACCCTATCAACATAACCCTTTCTAGATGTTATCTGGGTATCCAAGAAGCCGAAAGCTACCAATACACCGACATCATCCTCTAGGTCGTCAGAGTAAATTGATAGAGGACTCTCATACCTCAAGTTAAATGGCACTCCATACTTATACTTCAGAATATAAATAATTTTATGTAGTCTGGATGCTGAAACCCTGCCACACATCTTGACAACCATCAACAAAATAATAGTATCTGATATAGGCATTATCCCATCATCTCCCTCTAATAGCTTCCATTATAGTCTCATCATTTACAATCTGCATATACCAGTTCATCTTCTCAAAACTATCAATACTTTTAATGTTATCAAGAACCTTTAATGTGAATCCCTTATAGAATATCTTATTCTCGCTAGGTCTGTCTGAGACATAAACGTATAAGTCATCATCAAAAGCCTTCCCTATAACAACCACATTATAGCCCTTAGACCTAAGCTCGCACATCATCCTATAGAGGAAACATATATTATCTATCAAACCCTCTCTACACTTATGATATACGTGGTCTATATCTGCTAGAACCTTCAGCTTCCCATCCTTAACGTAAAGGGATACCGCTCCTGGATGGAAGATATACTTCTTCACATCCTTCAAGACACAGTAATTACACTTACTAGGCTTAGTATCAGCCTCTCCTACAGTCTCCTCTTCAACCTCTACGGTCTCCTTCTCTAGATACTCATCCAATGTATAGTATTCATCTAGGGATGTCTGGCTATAATACTCCATACCAACCCACCTACGTAACCTCTATTATCGCTCCACACTTCACACACTTTATCGTTACGCCGAATATCAATATCTATAAGCTCATAACTATTGAAGTCTTCAGCATTTATGATTGCATGGCATTGGAGACACTCAATCCCCCCAATATTAGCCTCAACCCAATAGGCATTCTCTCCCATAACCATCAACTATTAATTCTCAGCCAAGAATATACATTCTAGGCCAATCAACCATAAAAAATACAGGGGTATGAAGATTAAAAGGGTAGATGCTACCTGCGTCTGCGTAAAGCTTTTAGTGTCATCCTAGCCCTTTCAAGGTTATTCTCCAGTATCGCTTTCAAAACTTGGAGAGACTCGTGAGAAGGAAAGTAAGCCCCGCTCCAATTGTAAGCCCCCTCATTCTCTTCCACTACAACGTAATGCTTCCACTCTTCTAGAATCTGTTTCTGCTCCTCGCTTAGATTCAGGTCTTTCTCATTTTTATCACCTATAATTAACGTGGCTCTACAGTCCCATACATTGACGTACACATCTTTTGAGCCGATGCCACATAACATTACCACTTTAGCGGTGCTACCTACAACTTCAGCCCTAATCATCAATCCATGATGGCTATCTTCCAGTCTTCTAACTTCTTCCATAAATGATTTAAAGTCTCTATACTCAACAACAAATTCTCTCTCGCTTATCATTTCAACTCAATTATATGTTCCATCCTCTAATAAAGTTTCTAGACCATTCCTCATTTCCAGACCATTATTCTTAACCCTTCTAGGCTTGCTCCTAAGCCTCAAACCACATCTAGGGCAGAGCTTAGAAACAGTCAGGAATGCCTCCCTACATGAAGAACAATACCTATAACCTTTGTTATATCTCGGACTCTTCATACCTATAATAGTATTCAGTAAGCCTAAGTCTGGAGTATAATCATCAATCATTCTCTGACCAAAATCAAAAATCTCTACGCATCCATTCTCCCTTCTAAGTAAAAGCCATAAGTCAACATAACCATTCTCTGAGCCATTAAATAGATATGATACAATGTTTCTAGGTATATGCATTCTAACAGTCTCATCGCATACCAGTGTACCCCTATACTCCATCCCCTTAAGATAGATTATCGCCTTGCACGTCTTTTCTAAGCCTGCATCCAACCCTAATAGTCTGTGAGCCTTCATCTTACCGTTTCCATCACAATCCTTATAGACTCTGAATTTAGCATAGAAGAGGTTTTCAGATAGCTTCATCCCGTATGGTCTGATACCGTCAAGCCTAGCCTCATACATACGTTGATAACAATCTTTGAGCATCAATAAATCTCTTAGAGACTATGATGAAAATGGGGTAAAGAATAAAAATGCATGGTGAAAGTGGAGGATGTTTATCTTCATCCACTTCTATCACCACCATAATAATCTAGAAACTCAACTTCTTCTATCCCGAAAGTGTCTAGGATGCTTGAAAGATTTAAAGCAACCTCTAAAGCTCTAACAATATCATCTACTCCACATTTAAAGTTGTCAGCAAGATACGATAGATACTCCTTATTATCTCCAAATCTCCACTCCCACTCCGTAAACTTGCATCTGGAACAATGACTCCAGAGACCATTAGGAGTTGCATAAAGGAAAACCGTACCCTCTCCCCCACACTCATTACAATCCTTCCCTTTACCTACTCTAACCATCAACATATATCACCATCCATAGAATCAGCCTCAAGATAAAGGCTCTAGGACTATAGGTTCTACAACCGACCAGCATGGCTCATGGAATACTGCTAGAACGATTATGTCCCCGCTTACTGGCTCTTCTGGGAGAGTAATTATTATGCACCTCTCCCTAGGCATTATTACTCCAGAGCAATGCCTACACCTTGCGGGATGGTTTAGATAAGCTTCCCTAACGCTTAGAACGGTAACGTCCATACCATAAAGTAGTGTCTGGAGAATATTAAACATTACAGGCCCGCCCCCTCAAGAGTAGAATCAACCAATACTAGGCATCCATCCTCAACCCTTGCGTTATACCGATAGTTTATCTTCAATCCTTTCTTAGGTCGGGTTGCTAGGCTTACAGCACCCCCATAGTATCCAACATACCTCGCTAACGCTACGTAGAAGGGGCTTCTACCATACATTCTATACCTAGTCATGACGTTTCCGTCTAAGCCATATTCTCTCGCAAGCCTAGACAGGTACAGTATCCTGAGCGGATGCCTTATGGAAGGAGACTCCACAGTATGGTATGACTCGGATAGAAGATAGAGACCTTCACAATACTCATAAAGCTTCCTTACACTCTTAACCTGCTCCACATCCATGTCTAAGGTGTCCAGTAGGTCGGGGGTTATCTTGGCAACCCCCTCAGAAACCTCGTAGTCTTCCATGATATTCTCAATCTTCCCCCGCCTTATCTCTATCTCGCTACGCCATCTACCCTGAATTTCATCCTGAACTTCAGGTCTAAGTATAACCATTATAAGCTTTCCACCGCCAAGCCAGTAGGCATAGAGCGGGTTCACGATTCTGACAACCCTAACACCAGCATACCTCAACCCCTCATCAAGTATTATCCTATACTCTATAACCCTCTTGTAGAAGCCTTCCTCAATATACTCTCTGAATACTCTGGATGGGGGTGTATTATCAATGAACATGTATCCAAGCTCCACGCCTCTAGGCATAAGGCTCTCCAACTCATAGATTGTTGGCTCATGCTGTATTGATGTTAAATCTGAAATCTCCTTAACATACCTGATATTCCATAGAATATACTCCCTGAACTTCTCTGGACTGTACATCCTCAACCCGTTATAATCCATGTCTGGCTCTCCCAATGGGTCTGCTGGCTCTGAGACTGGTATCACAACGTATATGTATCTACCGAAGCCAATCAGCCTAACGTATGCCTCGCCACCTGATATGTACGACTCATCATACTGTATGCCTTCTCTCTTCAAACCCCTCAAGAATCTTTCCAGCTCTTCTGGGAGTGGAAGCGTGCTCTTGAAGCTTGGAGGCTTACTGAAAGATACCTTCTCAACCCCAAGCCTCTCCAGAGCATTAATCATCCTAAGCCTAGCAACCACGTCCTGCACCTGCTCCACCAAACTAGCGTCTATCCTGCAAGCCTTAACCGACTTCTCAAAAGACCTCTCAACGCTACGCTTCAGCTTCCCGATTGACACAAACTCAAACTCAGACATCCCAACCACCTAGAAAAATCTCAAACAATATTAAACATTCTGGGACTTGAATCCTTCATGAAGCCTCTCCCTGTCAATCACTACCAAGAATCCATCCTCAATCTTCGCATCACATGGATACTTTACCTTTAGATTCTTCTTAGGCTTGGCTACTAGACTCCAAAATCCATAGTAGTATAGTAGGTCTCTTACAAGCCTAACATACCTCTGCCCCTTACCATGACCCCTACACTTCTCCACTACCTCTCCATCCAGACCACAGTCGCTGGCAAGCCTAGAGAGGTAGAGCATCTTCAGGGGATAGTGTATAGACTGCCCAATAGTCCTAAGGTGAGAGTCATTTATTAGATATAGGTCGCAGTAATCATTGAGCTTCCCAACCTTCTCAACAATCTCACGCTTATCTTCCTGAACATCTATTATTTCTATTATTCGTAGAAGCTTCTCAAAAGTTATCTTCACTATGTCTCCCGATAATATGCCTCCTTCAATTGCCTCCTTCAAATTACCTTCTTCGATAATCTCCCTTAACCTACTGTTTCTAAGATCCCTCTCTTCCATCTCCCTGACCCGTCTAGACTCTACCTCTTCAGTCTTCTCAGGCTTTATCACGGCTACAAGCATCCTGCATCCCCCCTCATCTCTCTTATGGGTAACCCATTCCGAATACGTCAGGTATAACGTTCTTGCAACCTTCAAGCCCATAAACCTCAACCCCTCATCTCCGATAATATCGTATCTATTATATTCATGATAATAGTAGTATGTATTGGTCTGGCATGGTATCCAGATGTAGCCAAGCTCATCCCCTCTAGGCATAATTTTCTCAAGCTCAGAGATGTGAGCCTCAGGATTAAACCCATGTATCTTAGACAAAACCTCCTCGATATACTCTCTACACCACTCAATATATTGTCTGAACCTTTCAACGCTATACATTTTCAACCCATTGTAATCCATGTCTGGTTCTCCTAGAGGGTCTATAGGCTCTGAGACATTGATGATAGCATATGGCTCTCTTCTAAGAGATGATATTCTCACATACGCCTTCTCTCCAATCCTGTATGCTCCGCCCGTCTGTACATCTTCCACCCTCATCTTTCTATAGAATTCCGTAAGCTCTCTTGGGAATGGTGGCTGGATATTAACCGCATTTAATGGTCTATCATAGGATATGTAGGATACCCCCGTATTTGAGAGAGCCTTCAGAACCCTGAGCTGTTCGGTCAGAGTCCTAACCTGGTCTATAAGCCTCGGGTTTATCCTGCAAGCTTTTACAGCTCTCTCAATCCTCTTCTCTACTTTACGCTGTAGCTCCGATATAGGAACGGTTTTAACCTCGGACATCCCCACCACCTAGAGCCTTCGACAACCCCTCCAAATCTACAGATACAACGTATCCATCCTCAATCCTCACATCGCATTTATACTCTATCTCCAAGTCTCTCCTAGGTAAAAGTATTATGAAGAATGATGGTATTCTACCATGCTCACTAACCCTGCTGTAAACAGCCCTGTCTATCCTGACAGCCATCCTCGGTAGCGGTTCTCCATCGAAATCCCTTCTAGCTATACGTGCTTGGACATCCCTATCCTCAAGAATCCTTAGAAGGTATAGGAGTCTTAGAGGGTGTCTAAACGACCTTCCTGCTCCTACATAAGAATAGCAGACGTTATTGTAAAGCTCATCAACAAGGTATACCTTCTCACAGTACCTCTCCGCTACCTCTACTATATGCTCAGAATTCTCGAACCCATTGCTAGCCAGCACTTGCCTAAGCTCATCTAGACTAATCTCTACATGGTGGTTTCTACGTCTATTCATAATATTCTTCCATGTCTCCTCAAACCTCTTCTCCCTCTCCTTAATCTCTTCCATCTTCCTAATGGATTCCTCTAGAATCTTCCCAGCAACCTCTCCACTATAAAGTATATAGTCCATGCCGTGAATCGTCAATGCATTATGTATGAAAAGGCTCTTCTCACCATGTGGGTGGGAGTCGATAGGCTCCGCGATAAACTTTTCTGAGCCGAACTCAACCAGTAACCGACCTTGGCACAACTCCTTCTTAGCTTTCTCGTAAGTCCATACCCCGTCCCTCACTACTGCTGATGCCCCCTCAAGCTTCCCCAACAGTATCGGTATCTCCCTCAAACCTTCCTCAACGATACGTATATTGAAGAGCGTCTGAGCATCCCTATAGTTCTCCAATAGGTAGAGGAGATACCTTGAGACGTTCTCAGGCTTGTACCCCTGAACCCCGTAGAAGCTCTCCACATCGCCCAGAATGCTCTTAACGTCTGGAATGGTGCAATCAGTTACAGCATACAATGGTATAAGGTTATCTATATCGTAGCGTAGGTAAACCCTCGACTCGTGAATGAATGCTGAGGATGGCTTCAGCCCAAGAGAGCGATATATATGGTCTGCTAGCGAGATAGCCTCTCTAGGTATAAACATAGCTACATTAGCTCCCACTGGGAAGGTAAGCTCGACATCAACCCCTATGCTTTCAAACATCTTCAGAGCCTTGAGAGTAACAAAGTATATTTGGTGTCGTGTAACCATGTCTGGATATATCCTGCTAGCTTTGAGGATACGTTTAACATCTCTTTCATACTTCCTTATCAATTTCTCAATATCCATATCCATCACTAAATTGATAGTATGAGTGGTAGGATTAGGTAGAGTAGCATGAAGAGGGGTGGGATTATTATGAGTAGCAGGGATGCACGGCTCAGCATACCTCGCACCTCCTATCCTCTCCAGACTCGGAATCCCTGAAGAAGCATACCCCATCATCTAGATAGTATAGTGTTATATCGTATCTCTCAACCTCGTTTCCTATCTGCTTCAGCAATCCCTCAATCTTTTCCTCATTGAGATTAGAAGACCAGTTTACATGGCAGAAATAGTATATCCCGTCCTCATATTTTTCATTGAATGCTCCGTACCTCACTGAGTCTACGTCTGCTGGAAGCTCAAGAGAACTCTTTATCCTATCTATCAATAGTCTCCTCTCTTCCTTGCTTAAAGAATCTTTAAGCTTGAAGCTCCCAACAACAAGCGTCTCCCAACTCATGTAGAACACCTAAAGATGATTTGATAGGGGGTTGAATAAACATTCTAGGCCACCTTCAATGCACTCTCCAGAGCATTCCTATCAATTATGACTAGGTATCCATCTTCAAGCCTTGCATGGGAGGGATACCTTACCCTAAGATTCTTCTTGGGTCTAGCTGTCAGGGAATACAGTTTTCCATTTACGCTAAACAATTCTTCCAGAATCATCACGTAATATTTCCTTTTTGCTTGCAGAGTCTTACTCTTAGCCGTGATCATCCTCCCGCTGAAACCATTAGTCCTGAGAAGCCTTGATAAGTATAGTATGTTAAGGGGTAGCGATGGGTCTGGGTCAACATAAGTGTATTGGGAGTAGTCTGCTAGGTATAGCTCTCCACAGTACCTCTTGATAACATCTATAAGCTTTCCATATCCAAGCTCTTTGATTCCACTCTCATGTAAAGCCTTAACAAATCTCTTTACAGGTAGCCTAACGAACCCCTCATTACTCCTTATAGGTATTAAGCTTCTCAAGAGCCTACTCATAGTCCTCAGATACTCCACCCAAGCATTGTACCCCGACTCTACCTTTTCAGCAGTCTTTTCGCCTACCACAGCCATTATGAACTTACCGTCCCTGCTTAGAATCCACTTCAACTGCTCTGGTATTGGAATCCTCTCAACAACCCTCACACCCCTATCCCTTAAAACATTATCATTAATTATATAGTAGCCGTCTCTGAAGTATATTGCTTGCGTGTAAGCATCACCGCAGAATATGGGTATGTACCCGATAACATCCCGCCCATCCAAACCATCAAGATAGCTTCTCAGGCTATCCACAAACCTCCTAACCTTCTCCCCACTATAGTAGTTCTGAACATATTGTATGCATCTGTGGATGTACTCCTTGAACCTCTCAATACTATATATCTCCAGTCCATTGTAGGTTACGTCTGGCTCCCCCAACCAGTCCTCTGGAGTACTAACGTTCCTAACGTTCGGCACGACCACGTATATCCTGAATCCTGTAGCTAAGTCCTGCAACCTGACATAAGCGTTTCCCTTGCTCAAGAAAACTTTTAGAATGAGTACGTCTAGACCATGACTCCTAACCTTACGAATAAATTCTATAACCTCTTGGGGATATGGATGTTCTAGCTGAACAGCCCCTCTAGGCGGGGTTGAGACTACTTCTCTAACGCCTAACTCTTTCAGTCTTTCTAAAAACCTCTTAACCCCTATAACGGTATCTATGTTGGAGAGCAAGTCAGGAAGTATCCTCGAAGCATTGACAGTCTTCTCAAAACGCTTCTGATACCTTCTAATCAAGTAATCAATATCCATCCACCTCACCTACACATAAAAACATAAAAAATAGGGGAGGTGGGGATGGTTCATGGCGTTACTCCTGCTACAGCTTAATCCACGAAGCCACTACCCTGCCATTGATTATTAGTACTGGGTCTCTCGGCCTCGGTACTTCAACCTGAATATCTATGTTCGCTCCATGCCTCTCAGCAAACTCTATGATGCTCTTGACGGTCTTCGGGATACCTGCATCCACGCCCTTCTCTTTAAGCTTCTGTTGGACAACTTCTACAAGGCTCATAGCATAGAATCAATAGTCAAGGGGTAGGATAAACATTCTAGGCCACTCAGGAGAGTAGGGAGCTATATAATGTTTACCTAGTATAGTTTAACTATCCCTGAGAGTATAGCTTTAACCTTCATAGGTATCTTAGCCTCAATGCTCCCATAAGCATAGACTATGTAAAGCTTTGCTATCTTACCTTCTCTAGGTCTCATAATTCTTCCTTTACGTTGAACAAGCTGTCTAACACTCATACCTGAAGCTATCATAACAGCTATACCGCATTCTGGAACATCTATACCCTCATCCAAAGCCCTGCAAGACAATAGAACATTGAATTCTGCACCCCACCTCTTGAATATAAGGTCTCTAATACTCTCTGGCTTATTACTATGGTATGTCTCCGCCTTCACCCCCTTCTCTAATAGGTACTTCTTTAGAGCCTCGATACTCTCTATACTCTCAGAGAAAACAAGCATCCTCTCATTTGGATGCCTTAGAGCAATATTATACACCGCTTCCTTCTTAGCCTCAAGCCTACTCAATAATATTCTCCTCTGGTTTATGTATATCTTCAACTGCCTCTCAAGCCTCCTCCTCTCCTCATCATCCTCGCTAGGAGTCTTCAAAGCATTCTTCACATTGCTAATCTTCCTCTCTATCTCTGTGTACTCCCTCCTCTCCCTATCGTTCATATCCACTCCTATGGGTATGACTTCTACAGGTGCTACAAGCCTATGCTTTATCGCCGTCGCTAGGTCTAGACAGTAGACAACTGGTAGCTTAGACATTATAATCATGTGCCTCTCATCCTCACGTTTCAGAGTCGCCGTTAGAGCCATAACCCTATGACCGTCGCTAAGCCTATGTATTATACTGCTGAATACCTCGCTACCCGCATGGTGAACCTCATCCAAGACTATGAGATTGAAGCTATCCAACAGCTCTGGATGAATCATCGATACAGTATTGTATATCGTTACAGTTATTCTACTAATCTTCTTAGAACCGCCATAGAATGCTGAAGCAGAGAGGCTAAACTTCTCCCCAAGCCTCTCAATCCACATTTTAAGGATACGTTCCGTTGGACACACTAGAATTTTGAGATGAGTTCAATAAAAAGCAAACGTTTAAATATCTTTCTGTTTATAATCATCATTATGTAGTAATGAAGAGGCAAGAAGAATTAAATGATTTGACGAACAAGCTTTACTATTTAGCCAACAAGAGAATTAGCAGAAGGGAAGCTTTGTCCACTGCTTCTAAGATTGCGATTGCTGCTACAGCTGCTTCTTTAGCTGGAGGTTTTACTGGCTATTTTTTAGGGTCTTCTTTAAGAGAAGAAGCTACAAGAACTTTAACTGAAACTAAGTATGAAACTCAAACTGAAAGGATAACAGAAACTGAAACAAAAACATTAACCACTACCACTACAAAAACTCAAACCACTACAACTACAAAATATTTTGAAGAAGAAGCTTTAGAATGGGCTCAAAATAACACACCGTTAACTTATGATTCCTTATCAAAAAAATTGGGAAAGGATCTTAAGCGTATAGGGGGAAAATTTGTTATTTTAGCTAGAAATTCTTCCACAAGCTTTGACCAAAAAGTTTTAAGCAAAGAGCTTGATAGAGAGTATGCTAATGGTATTGATTACCATCCAGAATTTGTGTATTTTTCTGTTCATGAGGGCAAGCTAAAAGGGGATTTCGACCAGGATGGATTACCAAATGAGCTCGAATTCTTTTCTCCTTCTCTAAATCCTTTATCACCTGACTTATATTATCCAGCTTCACTTTCTTTAGCTTTACACGCTTACCTAAATAAAATTTCGGAATTCAGAGGAAAATTGAGTGAATATGTTTCTAGAGTCAACGAGCTTAGGAGAGAAAGAGGAAAAGAAAATTTAGAGTTTGTTGTAAACAAGTGGACTCAAATAGTTAACGATCCTTCCTACAAAGCTAGCACAGATTCGGCTCTTAAAAGCCTTAGAGAAGTTTTGGCAGAAATCGAAGAAATGAAAAAGGCTTTGTCTGCGTTGAAGAACGGAGAATTGGAAAAGGTGAGAGAATATAACGAGAAACAAATTAATTTGACTTCTTCAACTTTATCCGGAAGGCCTCAACAAATTTTAAGCTTATTATCTCAAGGGCTTCAAACAGATTCTGCCAGTATTCTTCTAAAGAGGTTAGAAGGTATAGCAATTCTTCATGCTGAGCTTTTAGATTTGTACAGCAAATTGTTAGAAGGTAGAATAATTTCACATTATTGGAAGAGGGTAGGTAATGATAAGGTTCCATGTTGCGATGGAGTTTCAACTTATTACAAAGAGTTCATGAGCATGCACCAGTGGAACCAAACTCCAGGAAATGCCCCTGGAAGATTGGGAGAAAGGTTTGTTAATTGGTCGAATGTCTACTTCAACTTTCCAACTTATGAGGCAATGTTGGAAACGGAGGCAATTTCTAAAGAAATAGATAAGCAGCTAGATTTGAGCTTGAGCGAAACAAATGAAGAGATTTTACTTAAACCAAGGATAGATTTGGATAGATTTCCAGCAGTGCTTCCGGAATATGAAGATTCTTTCATCACATTTTTTGATTCAAACGAGCAAGAAATATTGAAAGAAGAGGCAGAAAGCAAGCATGCTGTGTTAAACTTTATACTGAGAGAAACTGAAAATTTAGAGCCGAAGTACAAAAACATGCTTAAAAAAGCTATAGATCTTTATGAAAAAAGAGGAATTATGGTAAATGCTGAAGGCATTTTGAACATTTTAAACTTACCGGCCACTTTTAATAGATGTGCTGTGGAATATTCTATATATCCACCGACTAGGGTTTGCTACAAGCGATATGATGAAAAACTTTTAGACTTGGCTGAGCAAGAGATCAATTCTATTAGGCAACAGTATGGAAAAGAGTTGATAGACGTCACGCCAAAAGATATTTCTCAAATTTTGGCGAATGAAAATTATGTTAAAAAATATGGGATTTCTTATATCGAACACTACCTGTTAGAGAGTTGGATTTTTAGACTATCAGGATATCCTGTCAGGGGTTATCAAATAAGTTCCGCAAATTCTCTTCTTGTATATATCACCTATCCAGCCTACTGGGATGGAAATTCATATCGAATACCTTCATATCGAACTAGCCCTTACAAAGGATATACCCCTATAGAATTTGATATACCAATTTCTATTGGTGAAAAGACTTACATACATGGAGTAATGGCACTGCTTAAACCTTCTTTAAACGGAACGATTTTAACAGATTATTGGAGTATGGTAAAAGACGGAAAACATCTTTAAACTTGGTGATGCTAATTTTTTACAACTCTTTTAAACCAAAAAAATTTAAGGCCAAAAAAGAAATAAATATTGATGAAAAAAGGGCAAATGAAAATAAATTTTAAATACCTTTATTTAATTCTGCTTTCCCTTTACTTTATCTATTTCTCACAGTTTCTCAATCCTTACCTTTTTGCTCTAGGTTTGATTTGGATTTTTTATTCTTTTTTAATAACATCAAACTCGATCAAATTTTCAGCTTTTGGTAAAAGCTTTCTTTTAGAGCTAACAAAAAAAGGAAGGAAAAAATATTCTACTATTTGCTTCTCATCACATTCCTCCTCACATATTTCGTTTCATTTCCAGGAAAAACTACGTTAATCCTGGCGCAAACAGGAACTACAACCACAACCTTACCTTCCTGTCCTTATTACTGCATGGATCCAACTCAATGTGGTGACATAGGTGGATCTTGCAACTCTAGATATTCTTGGGCGTTAAGCTCTGATTGTTGTTGCCAAGTTTCAACCACAACAACTGTAACAACAACCACCACAACAGTACCATCCAATACAGGCTGTCAAAGTAATGAAGATTGCCCTAGCGGCTATGTATGTAATAATGGTATTTGTGAAGCTGAAAACAATAAAGCTTGTCTACAATACAACAATCAAACCGGAAAATGTGTACAGTGGACAGGGGTCTACGATAACGCAAAAGATGCAGCCTACTACGAAACTTGCACAAAAACCCCACGCCTTTGTGATAAGTGTAAACAAACTGCCAAATGTGTTATTGACCCTAACACTGGGTATTGTTTAGTAGACTATAATAATTCTGCTAAAGGTAACTACGCTGTTTGGGTAGATACAGATGGCGATGGCATAGCAGACACGAGTGTAGTTGGTTGGTCAGGAGGTGGAGGTGGGGGAGGTGGTACTACAACTACAACACAGCCAACAACCACAACAACTGCACCACCTGCTATCACAACAACTCGAACAACAACTCCTACAACAACCACAACAATACCACTCTGCGGCAACGGCTATTGCAACTACCCAACAGAAAACCAGAAGAATTGTCCCCAAGACTGCTACACAACCCTTAAAGTCTACACAGAAAAAAATGAAATCGTGACTCCAAGCACAACGCTACTACCCAACCAAACCTTAAGATTGGTCTTAACGTTCAACGACTCACGCTACGATTCAAGCCAAGGCTTCAACTTAAAGCTTTTCGCTACTATAGATGAAAATATTTGGGATATCAGCAACGGCTGTAAGGCTTGCGGCAAAAACTTGGAAGAAATGGGTTGTGATGCAAGCAAAAGAGGTCACAAGAAACATTGGCACAGCGATTATCCATGAAAGCTTCAAGGAATACCTACTTGCCGAATACTACTATGAAAGCATAAAGAGCGGCAAGATTCATAGGCTTAACGTCGGTCTCCCAAGCATGGAAACAATGGAATTCCTGAAAGGGCTTATAGAAGTAAGCAATAATGCTGAGGCTAAAGAAACACTTCAACAGGTTGAGGGGGAGCCACCTACAATCTTCGAAGAGGTTGATATAATAGCTGAGAATGCTAAGAAGTTTCTAGAAGATGAATCATTAATCCTAGCCAGCTCCATTCATGATGAGGAATACTGGAAAATAGCTCGTCCCGGCCACATCAACTACGAACATGTATGGATGTACAGGTGGATTTCCCTATGCATACTAAAATGGATAAAACCCGAAGAAAAATTGATATAAAGAAAATTGAGCGAATGATTAAATTAACAAGCCATAATATTCCTGGATATCTTAAGGTGTTAAAAGAGGCGTACCTCGTGAGAGCAGACCTCATTGGAGCAAACCTCTCTAAAGCAGACCTCCCTGGAGTAGATCTTTCTGGAGCAAACTTAGTAGATGCGAAGACTAAAAATGTAGTGGTGAATGAGGAAACAAAGACTAAGGGTATAGTGTTAGTGCCTAAGTATGTGGAAAATAAGACTTCATTCAAGAAGACTTTACTCAAGAAGGCTCTCAAAGCAGTTGACCCGGGCCTCAGGAAGATAATCTTGAGAGACAATCCCAATCTCCGAGAACTCCTCCACTAATTTCTTAAGGCGCATCTCTAAACCTCATATCTTAAATCTGTGATTATGGATTATTGCTACTAGGGCTTTAATGTTAATGCGGACCTCTCACACCTTATAATTATCCTCCTAAAGTAGTTCCTAGTCTATCTAAAGAGTCTTTCTATGGTTGTCCTACAGCCAGTTATGAATAATAAAGCTTAACAATCTTTCACTCACAATCACTAAGCTCATAAACTTCTAAAGAAAGCTAGGGAGGGAAACTTAAATAATTTAAAGGCGGCTTTTATCGTAGAGGAGGATGAAGAAGCAGGAGAGATTTAATAATTCAATGAATGAGCTTTACTTCCTAGCTAATGGAAAGATTAGTAGAAGAGAAGCAGTGTCAAGAACTTTGAAAATTGCGATTGGCGCTTCCGCAGCTCTTCTCTCAGGAGGTCTGGCTAGCTACGCCGTAGATTCTCATATTAAGAATTTGGCTACCAATTTTCAAGTAAAAATCAGCAAGTCTTACAATCCTCACGCAGAAGATTATGAGATTGGTTTAAAAGTAATCGCTCCAGACCTAGACGACTTGAAAGCATACTATGAAAACGCTAGCATTAAAGGAGTGCTAGACAAATCTTCTTGGTTAAAAGAAAAAGAAGGTATTTTCCTCCATAGCTACTCTTCTGCTTTCTTTACGAGAAGAGAAATTGGCAGGCAAAAGATTAGGGTAGAAGTAGAGAAGAATGGAGTTAAATCTGCAAAAGTTTTTCTCGTTAACGTTGCGTTAAACGAAGATGAAATTTCTTCCAATCCTTTAAAAAGAGAAGACCTTAAACTGCTTTGGACCGATTTACTGGAAGATGCAAAGCTAAGCTTTGACAGAGAAGATTTATTGAGGAAAGAATGTGAAATAGTTGACGCTGCAGAGATAAAGAAGGTTTCAAGACCTAGCTCGATTTATCTAAAAGAACTTACAAGTTACTTGTTATCTTCAAACCTTGACTACAGAGATGTTTTAAGAGGGATAAGCTTACTCGTGCCAGCATTGAATGCAAGACCTTGGATTTGCTATGGCAATTTTACTGAAGATATAAACAAAGCAGAATTTCTTTTGGATGAAAATGAAGCTTATTGGTTAACTAAATTTTTAAGCGAGGTTGATGTAGATGAAGCCCATTTCTATGCAGCTAGAGCGATAACGGACCAAATGGTATTGGTTTCAGACTGGTTGAAGATACATCCTTTAGATGTTGTAGAATATAAAGGGAGAAAACTTCAGTTGTTTGATTTGATAAAAGAGTTGGCGAAAAAACATTTTGCTTTTGAATCTCAAGGAAAGAGGGAGAGTGTAAAAGATTTTGATTTGGTGGAAAGGTGGAGTGATAGAAGTGAAGTAAATAACAATAGGCATATTTATTATAATTTAAGGCAGGTTCAATTACCCACTTCAGATATCGGATTGTTTGGAGTAGATCCTATCAACAGAAAGTATGTTTGGGAGAATGATAAAAACTTCTTTCATAACAATAAAGTTTATGTTGATAAAGCTTTGAATATTTTGTCAATGTGGGTCGAGAATTATGAGAAATTTAATGAAGAGTTAAACGAGATTTTAACTGATACAAATAAGGACACAAATTCTTCTGTTAAAGCAATAGAGGGTTACATAGATAACCCAGGATGGACCGAGTATTTCCCCAATTCAATCATAGAATGTAGGAAGGATATCTATGACACCCTCTTATTTAGAGGCTCAAAAGAAAGTAAAAATCCTCTATTACTCTACGGTCATTCCCTCTTTACTACTTTTTTTCTCCAAACTCTCCAAGGATAGAAGAAGTTAGAGTTGAGCTAAGTATGTGTTATGGGAGTATCACAGGATACCCCTTTTACAGAGAAGACTTTAATTATCCGGAAAGCAAACGGCCTGGTTGGAATCATGGTGAACCTTCTTTTATTATTAATAAAAATGATGAGAATCTGCTCCATGAAAGAAGCACTGATGAGCTTTTATTGGATAGAGAAAATACTTACACTCTTAATTTCATTGCTACTAGAAAAGATATTGCTAGAAAAGATGGTATTATTAAAGTTAAAATATACCTACCACTGGGACCAAAAAAAATTGAATGGTAACTTATACCTATACCTTAAGAATTAAGAAAATTCCTAACACCTTTTACACTTTTAATCTTTCTTTTTTGTATTCTTGCATACAAAACTAGATTTACCAAAAATATAATGAGAAGAGAAAATTTTAATGAAATAACAATTTTGCTAAAATTTTTAAGCCCACAAAACAAAATATTTTTGATGAAAATTCGAAAAACAAAAAATTTTCTCTACTTACTCCTTATCTTACCATTCTCCTATTTTTTCTCTAGAATAATTTTCATTTTTAATTCTGAACATATTCTCAACCAATCCATTTCCCATCTTAGTTCTCGCATGGCTCCTCTCGCTCTTCTCCTCTATCAAAAACACTTCTGCCTTAACAAAACAAATTTTCTAAACCTTAGACTTTCCACACTACATTTCCTTCATTATAATAATTATTGTTAAATGAATAAAAAGTAAGAAGAAGCTTTGAGTAATGATATGAGACTTGCGGACACTAAGCTAGAAAAAGGTGATAGACTAGTCATAGTAACTAAAGTTGTAGTATTCCAAAAATTAAAGCTAGAAGATAGAGAACGCGACAAATAGCTCAGCAATTTCTTAACCTCTTCTTCCAGAGACATCTATAGATAGTTGTCTAGCCTGAGATAAAAGGACTCTAGACCTCCCTGAAAGTGTAAAATGGATGCTGGGTAAGCCGCCTATCTTATCGTATCCATCTCGCTGTACGTTACGATTAAATCTCTTGCCACTTCTAGAACAGAATCTAAATGAGGAATCCCTATCCCCATCTCGATGAGCTTCTCCAAGGCCTCCCTAGAGAAATATGTTCCATTAATCATCCGTAGAACGTATTTCTCTATAATGTTTTTCTGCTCCTCAGTTAGATAATGCCATACATCGTCTGGGCCTACGTGGATTCTTACCGCATAGTAGCATGGCTTCTTCCAGAAGATTAAGTCTACGCTTGCATTCAACCACCATGGCTCCTTAGTCGGCACTTTCTCTATCTTTTTGTTTAGCTGGCTGGGTATATCTGAGAGTAACAATGCAACTTCTCTTCCAGAATCTGTAAGCTCTATCAATGCATCAACCAATTTTCTACCTCCAATAATGTCTATCCTAACAAAGCCCGCCCTCTCCAGAGACCCTAGAATGAATAGTAAAGTCTCCAGGGAGAGCCCTAGACTACCAGCTAAGTATCTTGCAGAGACCCTGTAGTTTTCACTTTCTCCTATAATCTTTGCTATCTCAGATAGTAGTGTAAGCGGGATTGAGTAGATATTGTATGGTGTCAGCTTCTCCCTAACATCGAGCTGTCTCTCGAAGAGTTTGTCAGCATCAAGAATAATCTTCCCAAAGACTTCTGGAATATTCTTAACCATACCCTTCCAAGCCATGACCTGTAGAGGCCTGCATCTCAGGATTAGCTCGCATGAATCAATGTAATCAATCAATATCTGATTCGGCTCACCGAATATTGGCAGTTTATCGAATTTCTCCCTTGGCATTCTTAAGATTACATAGTCTCGGTCGAAGTCCACAGGCTTCTTGGCACCGCTTAGAAGCTCTCTATAGTATCGGCGGACAAGCGGGGCTAGTTCTTCTTTAATTGTGAGAGTAACATATCCTTTCGATGGCATCCAACACACTCAAAAGACCCCTCTAGTTATAAGCATTGCTTTAACTCAACTTACCCTGGAATCAGAATAGCAATGTAGCTTTCTATGCTATTGTTACTCCCTCCTTATCTTCTCTTATCAAGCCTATTGTTTTAAGCCTGTTCAAAGCTTCCCTGAATCTCTCAGAAGAGACTCTTGTCCCAATCCTTTTAGCCAGTATGTGTGGCTTGATGTAGAACCCCCTCCTCTCCTCCAAGTACCTGATTATCCTCGACTCCATAGGCGGAAGCCTCACTTGTTCTTTTACAGGTTGTATCGGTTTCGATATTGTAAGCTTCTTCAAGGCTTCCTCCAATGCTTCTATAGCCTTCTTTATCGATGACCCAGCTATGCTGTATGCTTCCTCCCTAGACTTCTCAGCCTCAATTCTAAGCCTTCTCTCCTCTGCAAGCTTCTCTTCAAGCTCTCTAACTCTTGACTCAAGCTCTGCAAGCCTTACAGCACCTTCTACAAGCTCTGGCTTGATATACTTCTTGACAGCTTCAGCTATCTTAAGCTCAGACTCCATAGCCTCTATCTTCTCTTCATACTCTCTGACCTTCCTCCTTAACGCTTCAAGCTCACTCTCCTCAGCCTCAACCTTCTCAGAGATCTCCCTAATCTTCTCAGCAACTTCTGCGAAATCCACTTCAATAGGCTTTATGGACTCTGGGCTTGGCGTCTCAGCTGCATGACTTGTAACCCTCTTCCTAACCTTGACTCTTCCTAGATACTTGAGGAGTTCTGGGCTGTATAGTATTGCTTCTCCAGACTCAAGCCTTGGAAGCTGTGAGATTATCTCTCTAACATCATCAACCATTACTCCTGCATAGTCTAATGTCTCCCTGACTACTTCAAGGTCTCTGGGAGATATTAGCCTGAAGAATAAGTATATGTCTGATTGTGATAATGCATCCTTGCTTACTATGGCAGGCCTCTGAGATATTATCGTTGCACCTAGACCGAATGCTCTGCCACGTCTAACCAATGCTTCTACGGCTTCTCTCGATTCCGTAGACTTCGACTGGGGTACGAAAACATCAGCCTCTTCTAATACAATCATCCTAGGTGTTCTGGATACTTCTAGGAGCTTCCAGCATAGGTCTTTAACAAACCTCTCCTGCTGGATTCTACTAGCTTCTGAGAGGTCTACCACGGCGCTCATGTTTAGACTGCATAGCAGCTCAGCAATGCCTCCTCCAACCCGCCAGTCTACGACGGCATCTCTGAACGGCGTCTTAGCTCCACCGAGTATTAGAACCCTGTATTTCTCTCTTATCGTATAGTGTGCTTGCATAGGGTCTAAAACTATGAATGGAATGCCATTCTCGGCAAGCTCTTCTTCCAGGACTCCTGCGAAGTAAGTCTTCCCTGAACCCCTCTTCCCTAAAACGGCTATGACTGATGTCGCAACACCTTCAGGTACTTCCCCATCAACCCACAGTCTTAAACCCATCTAGAACCCTCCTAGAAACTATTTCCTTCCCACCACTCAGCTTCTTATACACGTATCTATATCCACTCATCGTCTTTGAACCCTTACCCTTAAGCTCTTCTATGAAGTTTCTAGGTAGCTCGTCGGCGAAGCACCACTCACCTTCACCACTTGGATATCTTCTCCAATTTGCCTCTGATAATATTGCTGGAAGCTCAGCATCGGATGGCTCTATACTTAGCTTTTTAATCCTGTATTCTAGGAAATCTCTAAGTATCTTAAGATACTCGATTTCGTCTTGAAGCTTCCTAATCTTAGAATCTACATAATCCATGATTATTTTAAGCTCTCTCACGCTCAATCTATCTCCTCCAGTATATCATATACTCTTAGATGTAGTTTCCCATCCAGTCTCACTAATGCTCCCAGTACCTTCAACTCCTTACCCTTCTTCCACACGCTCCTAGATGCTGAAGGCGCATCATAGAAGTCTAGAGGTACAGATGCTCTAAAGCTATCATTCACAACCACCACGGCCACACCTGGATATATCTTCTCAACGTATACCCTGTATACTTTCGCTTCACCATCATACATGCCAATCCTCTTCTTCTCAATTATCTTCCTCCCAGCAGGATACAGCTTACCATCCTCCTCCATTATGGCACCGGACTGTGCAAGCTTCTTAATGGCTCCCCTAGCTGTTCCAGGGTCTACGCCCTCATACTCCAAGTCTTCCATCAGCAACGATATTGAGATTCCCTTCTCACCTGCCTTCAGGACACGTCTGTAGATATACTTTGCCACTCCCTTGACTATCGTCTGGAAACTCCTGTATCTTAAACGCTCCTCCTCAGGCTCGATTACCGATATCTCTACAGGCTTAGCTTCTTCGACTATCTCTTCACTCTCGGTCTGCTCTTTGAATACTTCTATAGGAGATTCTATCTGTCTCTCTACAGATTCTACCTCTATAGGCTTAACTTCTTCTCTCCTCTCTATCTTGGTCGCCTGTTCAGTCTTTCTAGCTTCGATTTCTTCGAATTCTTTATCGGCTTCTTCTATGTATTCTGCCTGTATTGGTCTCGGCTCAGGCCATACTCTATGCTTCACTTCTCTGAGCATCTTGTCAAGCCTGTCCATGACAGACCTCATCTTCTTTAAGCGTGCTGTAGCACCTGTTAGGTATGCCATGTCTAGAGTCTTGTCTGCTACCAGTATTACGCATCTACCTACCTTGACCCTTCCAGTCCTACCCCTCCTCTGGATGAATCTAACCTCGCTTGGCACTGGTTCGTAGAATACTACGAGCTCTACCTGTGGTATGTCTAAGCCTTCTTCTCCTAGGCTTGTCGATACAAGTATACTCAATTTTCCATTCCTGAACTTCTCAAGTATCTCAAGCTGCTGCTTCTGCGTTAGCGTTGGAGATACGTCAAGCCCCTTCTTCCTACCTCTCCTACCCTGACCCACGAATATCTCCGCCCTGAAACCGTTCTCCTTCAAGACATCGGCTATGTGCTGAGCGCTATCCCTATACTGTGTGAATACTATTATCCTGCTCTCAGGAGCTTTCCTCAGCTGCTCCCTTACAACATCTACCAGTACGGGTATCTTTTGATGTTCTTCAAGCTTCTCACACTTCATCCTATCTAGAAGCTCCCTCCATCTAGGGTCTTTCGCCAGCCTCCTATGACTCTGCTTTCTCTTCTCCTGCGAGACCTTCTCTAGGAAGTTTCTGAATGCATACTGTCCTTGGCTTAACAGCAGGTCTATTGCATGGTATATTATTAATGCCATGCTCTGGTGTACTAGTAGGCTCCACATTCTTCCACGCTCTTCGTCGAGCATGTTCACTCCTATCTCATACCTCAGCATGTCTCCTATCTCTAAGAGGTCTCTCCTGAAAACGTATTCTGGGTCTTTCTTTATCAGGCCAGCCATCATAAGCTTGGATAGCTGCTCGTTGAGCATCTCCCTCATTATCTTGACGTATTCTCCGTAGCTCTGAGGCGGGTCTACAACCTTATACTCAGTCTCAACACCATGTATGTATGGTTTAACGTCTGGGTCTATCTCGCTGCGATACTCTATATGCTCTATGTACAGCTTCTCTATTATCTCTCTAACCTTCTTATCCTGGCCTCCAGGTGAAGCGGTCAATGCAAGTATCACTGGGCATGGGCTCTGAGACATGTATGATTCCGCTACCCTGGTATATGCGTATTCTTTCCTTGCCCTGTGGGCTTCATCGAATATTAGTAGGCTGAATTCTCTAAGGCTTAAGCCTAGCTCAAGGTCGTTCCTAACGACTTCAGGTGTTGCGAAGTATATCTTGATGTTTGGGTCGCTCCACCAGTAAAGCCTATACTCTGGCTCAAGCTGCCCAGTAAGTATCTTCGCTTCCGAAGGCTTAACCTTCAACAACTCCAGTATCCTCTGGTAGTGCTGGTGTACTAGTGGTCTAGTGGGAGCCATCATCAATATCTTCTTCCATGGATAATTGTATAGGTAGTATGCTGCAACGTATCCAGCTATAACTGTCTTTCCAAGAGCTGTCGGTAGGACAACCAAGGTGTTTCTACCGAGAGATGATTCAGCAATCCTAACCTGATACTCCCTAACCTGTACTCTATCCCATCTAATCAGCGGGTTTCCAAGTATAGGCGATGGGAATGCCGGTATAATCTGCCCAACCTGTATCTGTCCCCGATGGATGGCTTCAGCCTCAACGGATTGGTGCATGGATATTAGCTGCTTGGCTTTCACAAGCTCTTTTACAAGCTTTATGTGTTTACACTCCTGCCTCCTGTAAGCATAGTGTGGGCACGTACACGTATAGTAGTCTTCTGATATTCTCCTTACTAGGTATTTTACGCCTGGTCTGCTGTCGCTTGGAACAGCCCACGTAGACAAGCTTTACCGCCTATATCTCGAATACTTCTCCGCCAGCTTCCCTCTTCCTAACTACGCTGCTTCTAGGGTTCACTTCATCTATCTTATCCATCAATGTTGTTAGCTTCTCATCGTTTATTAGTTTCCTGAATTCTTGAAGCTCACTGCTACTCCTCAGTACGAGGCCTCTCTTCTTGGTTGGTTTTCCAAGCTCGTCTACAGGGTTCAGCTCTACAGCTAGAGATGCAGGTCTCTTACCATCCGATGGAAGTCTCAAGACGAATATTCCGGGAACCGTCGTAGCTCTACGCTCCCAATCCTTACCATTCTTAAGAAATTCTAGAAGCTTCTCTTCAGGCATTAACGTTACACCTCTCAAGATAGAATTCTATAAGCTTGTTTATTATCTGGTCGTATGATTCACCCTTCCTCCCAATGTTTTTAAGCTTATCCCTCGTCTCCCTCCTAAGCTTAATCGACGTTAATTCATCC
>Ga0272449_1001502_pt1 | contig 23700 bp, 22 predicted proteins | sample YNPCB0241_FD_198679 | JGI IMG/M metagenome (GOLD analysis project Ga0272449, IMG submission 198679) | Hot spring sediment microbial communities from Yellowstone National Park, WY, United States - YNP-CB-024-1 | ecosystem: Environmental > Aquatic > Thermal springs > Hot (42-90C) > Sediment... | reverse complement strand
TCCAGATTGTTTTAAGTGAAAAGAATACTCAACATTTTGTTAATGTTTTAGACAAGGCAAAAGAAAAATACAAAGAAGAAGTTGAGAAAAGAAAAAGCGAATTAGTGTTCGTGGAGAATTGGAATATCCCAGAGTCATTAACTTATGGAGAAAATGCTGTCAAAGAAGACAAAAAGAAATCTATAATGCAACCGTTTTATAAAAAGGGGGAGTGGAAGTCAGAGGCAGTTTTTATTGATTTTTTAGAAAAATCGTCAAATGTTGAATGGTGGTTCAAAAATGGAGACAGAGATGCAACATTTTTTGCTGTGCCTTATGAAGATAATGGAGAGCAAAAACCATTTTACATTGATTTTATTGTGAAGTTGAAAGATGGAAGGATTGGTTTATTTGATACCAAAGCCGGATTAACAAAGCAAGTTGCTGGTCCAAAAATCGATGGCTTATATAAGTATATTCAAAGCGAAAACAAAAAAGGCAAAAAACTTTTTGGCGGAATAGTTGCTAATACAGAGCGAAATTATCACGGGCGATGGATTTATTTTGGCAAAGCGAGCAAGGATTTTAAGGATAATTCTTTTGAAAATTGGGCTGATTTGATATTATAATATAAAAAAATAGGTGGCTTGCCTGCTCGTTTTAGTCGGGAGGAGGGTGTGTGTTACTTTTGGCGAGGCAGAAGTCAATCAGAGTTTTGTTCAAAAAAGGTTCGTACTTCGTCCAGTAATTGCGACCATATGAATAAAATAAAAATAAGGGCACATCATTTTTTATGCATAGAGGGTTTTAAAGGACTTGGGTATTCAAAGGATTTTATTGAGAATATGAAAAAGGTTATTTTGAAACTTAAAAAAGAAAAATCTGCTATAGTTATCAAAAGTGTTGATGATATATGTAGTAAATGTCCTTATCTTTGCAATAGAAAATGTCAAAATCCTTATGGAAGAAGTGTTATTGAGATGGATAAAAATGTTATAAAAAAACTTGGTTTAAAAAAAAATGATGAGATAAACTATTCTATACTTAAAAGAAGGATATACACAGTCTTTAAGAAAAAGATAGATCTTTATGAAATATGTGATAAATGCGGATGGAAAAGTGTTTGTGATTTCTATATATCAAGACAATAGTCTTGAAAATCTTTATTTTTATGCTATAACATAATTAAGGAGCTTTTATGATGAAAAAGCGAAGGTCTCAAACAACAATAGAATATCTTCTCTTACTTAGTATGACTGCAGCACTTGCAATTATGTTTATCATTTTTTTTCATAGAAAAGCTATAGGGATGTTTTTTACAGTAGTTGGACTTGTATTGGGAGCTGGTACCCCGAAGTAGGTTTTATGAATATAAGGAGAAAAGCACAGCTTCTCTTACCTTCAGTTCTTGTAATACCAACACTTCTCATATTTGTTTATCTTCTCTATGAGACAACAAAGATTTCAAGAGAAAAAATAAGAACCCAGTTTGCATTAGACTCTGCTGCATTTATTCAGATGCAGGACTACACAAATTTCTTAAACAGAACTGCCTATGTAAATGGGGCATTTCCTTATAGGATATTTAAGCAAGAGTGGGACTGTAAAAAACAAACAGATTACCTTCAAAGAACTGATGATAATGGCCAAGTTTGTCCATATACAATGTTTTGGGAGGTTGGGGCATTTCCGAGTTATGTAAATGATGCAATAGGGCATGATGCTGATGAATATAAATATCAGTTTGATAATGCAGATAAGTGGGATATAAGGTATAATGAAAATCCAACAGAACTTGTGGAAAATCCAAGACAGGCACAGTTAAATTCCCCCAATCCCAACTTTGGGGAAGAACTTACATTCATCACTCCCGAGCAGGCTCACAGGATATATATATTCTGGGATCCTTCGCTTAATTATTATAGATTTTATGCTCAGGTGTATCTTACACTTGGGACAATTGAAGAGTCTCAGTTTGCGGTTTTTAAGAGATTAACTGAAAAAATGAATTTTTTTAGAAAATCATTCTATCTTAATGCTGCCACTCAGAAATGTCTTGATAATCCGGATCTTTGTGGTGAGGATGCTCTTTATGGTTCTGGATTTAAAACATGGCAGAGAAATACCGATGTTAAGATTCATTATATAAAGAGAATGAAGTGGTGGGCGAAGTATTATGTTGGTGGGTTGCGAGCTTATGAGATTGCAAAAACCGATCCCCCTGTGGAGTTTCCAGATCCTGGACTTTTTCAGCTTACAACTATTAATACTTCACTTCTCAGACAAGTAGGTTGGGGTTATGAATTATATCATCCTGTAGAACCAGGGAAAAATTATTTCAATGTTGATTTTACAAAATTTGCCTGGCAGGAGTGCAAGGATAAGGGTAGACCTTGTGTTCATGCTCTTATTACTTCTCAGTGTCCTGACCTTACAAATATGAATAACTGCGTCTGGCCCTATCCTACTCCTAAATATCAGACAAGGCTTTATCCATAGTTATGAAGAAAAAAATTTTTAATATAGCAAAAAGAACTGGTCAAGCGATGACCGAGGTTGTCCTTCTTTTTCCTGTTTTTATAATAATCCTTTATTTTACTGCAAAAATATTTTCACTTCTTGTTTTAGTTCAAAAAATGGAGATTGCTGCGTATTATGCTGCAAGAAAATGGCAGCTTGAGTCACACATATATAGTGGCTATGCGACTGGCTGGGATGAAGCGGTTCTCAAACAAACAATAAAGGAGAGAGTGGCAGAATATATCGGGTTTAATTCTCCTGGTATTAGAAGATTTTTGAATTTGAAGGATAACGGGCTTGAACTTGAGATAACAAGAACTCAGGTCTGGAATGTTGTTACTATAAGGGTTCATACAAATCCTAGTGGTATAAAACTTTTATGTAAATATCCGAAACAAGCAGTCTGTGTTGATCAGTTTAAAAATCAATACTGTGAAACAGGTTATGATTTTGTGTGTACAAGCGGTAAATCACTTGAGGTTATAAAATATGTCCCAAACAGGGACAGACCTATAGCCTTTGTGTTACCCGGTCTTCAAAAAGATTAAAAATGTTCTGGCAAAAGATTAAAATTTTTATCAAGAAAAACTGGATAGCTGTGACAATAGGTGTTCTTATTGTTATTTCTGTTTTTCTTCCAATAATTTATCTTTCTACAATGGAGGCAAATACAAGGCGGTATATAATTGGTATAAATATGGCTTCAATGCCATGGATGCTCATCCAGACAGTAATATTTGTTGGTCTTCTTTATTTTTTGCAATATAGTGGTGGTTTTGCCAAGTTTAAAAAAACCAAAATCAGAGCAGAAAATGTAAATGTGAGATTTTCAGATATAATAGGACTTGAACAGGCAAAGCGTGAGGCATGGGAAGTTGTTCAATTAATAAAAGATAGGAAAAAAGTCAAAAAAATTGGTGGTAAGATAATTAAAGGAGTTCTTCTTATAGGACCACCGGGTTGTGGAAAAACAATGCTTGCAAAGGCGATTGCAACTGAGTCAGGAGTCCCACTTCTTTCAGTCGCTGGATCTGAGTTCGTTGAGATATTTGTTGGTGTTGGAGCATCAAGGGTAAGAAAACTTTTTAGTCAGGCAAGAGATATTGCAAAAATACATGGTGGGTGTATAATATTTATAGATGAACTTGAGGTTATAGGTAGGAGAAGAATTCTTTATGATGCTTTTGGTGGTGGTGCTGAAACAAACTCAACACAAAATCAGTTGCTTGTTGAAATGGATGGACTTAATGATGATGACTCAAATGTAATAGTCTTTGGTGCAACAAATGCCCTTGAGGACATACTTGATGAGGCATTACTAAGACCTGGAAGATTTGATAGAAAAATATTTGTTGGAAGACCAAATCTTATTGAAAGGGAACAGCTATTTGCTTATTATCTTGGAAAGATAAAATATGATCCATCAATTGATATTGGAAGACTTGCAAGAAAAACTGTATATAAAACACCTGCTGAGATAGAAAACATAGTAAAGGAATCGGCTTTAATTGCTGCAAGGAATAACAGGGATATGGTAATGTATGAGGATATAGTTAGTGCCATTGAGAGAATTGAGTTAGGTTTTGCTCATAAACTTGTAATGACCAAGGAGGAAAGGGAACTTACAGCATACCATGAGGCAGGGCATCTTGTTGTTTTGTATCTTACACATCCTACAAGGGATGTTTTTAAGGTCTCAATACTAAATCGTGGTGGTTCACTTGGTGTTGTTCATTCAATACCTAAAAATGAGTTTTACACTCAGAATAAGGAAGCCCTTCTTGCAAGTATAAGGGTTTCAGTAAGCGGATATGTATGTGAAAGGATAAAGTATGGCACTGTGAGTGATGGTGCAAGCGATGACCTTAAAAATGCCACGATGATAGCACATAAGATGGTATGGGAACTTGGAATGGGAAATGATGGATATGTTGCAAATTTCAGTATAATTCCAGAAAAAAATATTTCTCCTGAACTTTCAACAAAACTCAACAAAGAAACGATTGAGATCATAAAAAAAGAAATGATAGAAGCAGAAAAAATCCTTAAGGAAAATTGGAACAAGGTTGAGGAGTTTGTTAAACTTCTTCTTGAAAAGGATGAACTTGAGTACGATGAGATAGTGGAAGTTTTTAAGAAATATAAGTTATCTTGAAATGGTGGTTTGTTCTGAAGTTTCGTTTTCTGAGTAATGTTTTGCCTGGGAATATATTTCTTCAAAGTTTTTGTTGAAAAATTTAACATAATCATTACCAAGTATTATTGCGTTTTCCCAATTATAATTTTCTGCATTGTTCGACCAATTAAAAGAACCAGTAATTACAAACGAATCATCAAATATGGCATATTTATTGTGCATCATTCCTTTATTAAATCCATCTGAAACTTTTATATTAAAGTTTTGTTTATAAAGTTTTTTTATAGTTTCACTTTGAGTTGATTGTAATCTGTCTGTAACTATTCTTATACTTACTCCACGTTTTTTTGCTTTTAAAAGCTCATTGTATATTAAATCATCACTTATTGAATAAACTGCAATATCTATTTTTTTCTGCGAGTATGAGATTAGCTTTATGATATTGTTACGAATGGTATCTATCATTGTAAAAAGTGTTTGTGATATGTCTGATGGAAAAAGTGGTTTTTTTGAGGTTGTATAAATATCAGATCCTTTTTGCCACATTGTTTCAAAGTATTTTATATATGAGATAACATTTGAACTTTCACTTACAAAAACAACATTTTCAAAGTTGTTATTATTTGCTGCAAAAGTATAGTTGTAAGAACCTGTTATAAGAAGAGATGAGTCAATTATCATTATTTTATTATGCATTATTCCATAAAGCCCGCTTCCTGTGAGTGTTTTTATAGATATTTTTTCATCAATAAGTTTTGAAATGGCTGGATCTATTTTGGATGTGTTTATTTTAGAGTATTCTATAATTATTCTTATTTTTATACCTCTTTTTTTAGCTTCTATTAAGGCGTTACTTATATTTTCATTTGTAAGTGAGTATATTGCAATATCTATTGTATTTTTTGCGTTGTTTATTTTTTTTATTAGAAATGCGGAGATATCAGATGTATTTGAAAAAAGACATATATTATCTAAAATAGGTAAACTTTTTACTGATGGTATTTCAATATCATTATTAACTTTAAATTGAAATTCATTTTGAGAGAATAAATTTATATTTAGCAAAAAATAAAAAAGAAAAACAATCATAATTAAATTTTAACATATATAAAAGATATATCAAAAGTTGCTTGCATTAGGTCATAAGTTTTGTCCATCAAGATATCTGGATAGTTCAAAATTATGTCCCTAAACGAAATATAAAAGATTTCAATTATTTTAAATCCCGCTTTTTATTTCCCCCTTTGCAAAAGGGGGACTAAGGGGGATTTATTGTAGTTGCAAAAGTTTGCTTTGCCGTTATAGTTTATAGTAGTTGTAAAGTTTTATAGCCATGCTCTGCAACCCTAAAGGGTTGCCCTACCTATTTTTTGTAGGGCAATGCTTTAGCATTGCTTTTGCAAAAGGGGGAGTTATAGGGGGATTTTGATTTGTTTTATTTTTATCTGCAAAAATTTTATATAAAAATCCTGAGATTAAAAGAAAAGAAAAAGAGTAAAATAATAGAAGAGTTAGAAATTTATGCATAAATTTCAGGGATATTTTTTGATCTAACAAATCTTATTCAGGAACATTAAATTTTGATCTAATGCCGCAAAATCGGGAAGTTCCTTTTTGTTGCACGCGCATTGGAAGGGAGAGACAATACCTTTTCAAGATTCCAAAATTGTAAAATGGCGGAAGGGGAGGGATTCGAACCCTCGGCCCCGCATAAGCGGGACACAGGTTTTCGAGACCTGCGCCTTAAACCACTCGGCCACCCTTCCAAGTTTACATATTTATATTTTATCATTAAATTCAATGATATTTTTTCTGTATTTTTTGGGGACTTTTTGAAGTTGAAGTTTTTTGTTTTTTCTCTCAGTAATTTCAATTTTGTCAAAAAAACTTTTCCAAAGTTTTATTATTTCTTTTTCTTCATGACTTTCAGTATATTTTATGTCTATATCATATAATATTTTCATTTTTTTATTCTTTTTTATAGAAAGGATTCTTCTTTTTTCATCATATATCATAAAATCTTCATCCATTCTTTTTTGAAAATGATTACTAAGATATTCAATTATGTTGTTATCTGGAGAGATTTTTGAAAAATATGTTTTTTCATCTATTTTTGAAAATCTTGTAAATCCTTTAAATTTATGAAGTTCAGAAAAAAATCTTTTTTTTATTCTCTCAACTTCAAAAACTGATTTTTCAAGAATATTTTTGATATCTTTAAAATCTCTTGATGATAAATATCTTATGTAGTTCATTGCAATATTTTCAAAATCTTTTGTTTCTGATAGATATAAAATTTTTAAGTTCTCGTAAACATATGGAGATTTTTCTTTTATCCATTTATCATCATATTCTGTTTTAATTGTTATATTTGTATCGAGCGTTTGAATTTTGGAGATGGATGTAATAGTTGGGTTTTTAATTGAGTATTTAAGAGCAGTTAAAAAACCATAGAAACTTCCATCATATATAGCATTCATAACTCACCTGTATTTGCAGATTGATAAGTAATAGAAAAAATATTATCATCAAAAAGTCCTTCTTGTTTTATTTCACAAAGAATATATTTTAACTTATCAGGATTATCAGTTCTAAATCCGTAATATTTTCCATTAAATGTTAAGAAATAAATTGCTTTTTTGATAGATATTTTTAATTTTTTTAGATCTGAGATATCAAGTTTTGAGAATTTTCTTGCTTTTATTATTTTTGATGCACCTCTTAATCCTATACCTGGAACTCTTATTAATTGATGATATGATGCGGTATTTATTTCTATAGGAAATAGATTTATATTTTTTAAAGCCCACTCAGTTTTTGGATCGAATGAGTAGTTTAGATTTTTATCATTATCTATGAGTTCTTCTGGTTTAAATCCATATACTCTTATAAGCCAGTCTGCTTGATAGAGTCTGTGTTCTCTTAGAAGTGGTGGATTATTAATTGCTGGAAGTCTTTCATCATTATTTACATTTATAAATGCTGAGTAATAAACTCTTTTTAGTTTAATTTTTTCATAAAGATTTTTAGCAAGGTTTATTATTTTATAATCTGTGTCTGATGTTGCACCAATTATTAGTTGTGTTGATTGCCCACCATAAGGTCTCTCTTCGTAAATATTTTCTATGATTTTTTTTGCTTTCATCATTGGACCTATAATCATTTCTCTTTTTTTATCTGGACATATTAAAGGTAGTTTGTTTGAATCTGGGAGTTCAATATTTACACTTACTCTATCTGAATAAAGAATAGCTTTTTTTATTAACTCTTCATCGCTTCCAGGTATTATTTTGGTATGAAGATAACCGCGAAAATTATATTCTTTTCTTAATTTTTCTATTGTTCTTATCATAAGTTCCATTGTAAAATTTGGATTTTTTATTATTGAAGAGCTTAAAAAAAGGCCTTCAATATAGTTTCTTTTATAAAATTCATTTGTAAGATAACATATCTCATCTGGGGCAAATATTGCTCTTTTTATGTTGTTGCTTTTTCTATTTATGCAGTATGCACAATCAAACTCACATATGTTTGTTAAAAGAATTTTTAAAAGAGAAACACATCTTCCATCACCAGACCACGAATGACATATTCCAGCAAATTTATACTTTTGATTTAATAATGATTTTGATGATGCACAACTTGCATCATATTTTGCTGAGTTTGCAAGTATTTCAAGTTTTTCAAGGATTTCCATAATTTTATTTTATAGACTTTTTGTGGTTTATTATAAATTATATAAAATAAAGATTATGGCTAAAATATTTCCTGATATTGATGATATTGGTTTTGTATCAAGCATAAATAGAAGTGAGATTGAATTGTATAAAATTTTAAAAAATAGTTCTGATACAAAAAACTGGATGATATTTTATTCAAGTAGATTAAAGATAAATCCAACAATAAATGAGATAGATTTTATAATTCTTATTCCAAATGAAGGGGTAGTTCTTCTTGAACTTAAAGCAAATAATCCTATTGAGTATAATCCATATCATTTTGTGTATAACTATAACGGACAGAATGTTACTTCTGAAAATCCATTTAGAAAACTTAAAAACTTAATACCAAGATTTAAGACATATTTAAATCTTACTGAGGAAGAAAAAAATAAAATTTTTGTTCATTATATGCTTATTTTCCCAAATTTTAATGGAGATTTTGATGAAAAGATATGTTTTAGTAAGTCAAATTATATAAACTCAAAGTTTTCAGATATTCCATCTGCAATAATTGCAAAGTTTAATAATGCAAAAATGGAATTTAAACATAGAATAGGAGCATCTGCTTCCAAAGATGAGATAAACTCAATTATTGAAAAAATAAAAAAAGAACTTCTAAAAAGTACAACTTCAATTGAGACATCAAGTATTAACTTTGATGATGCTTTAAAAAAATCAAAAGATATTTTAATTAATTTTTATTTACTTATTTCAAATTTAAAAAGAGTATTTATAAGCGGACCTGCTTCAAGTGGAAAAACATTTTTTGCACTTCAAAAAATTATAGATAAAAACTCAGAAAATACTATTTCCTATGTTTGTAATTCTAAATTATTATTTGAAAAAATGAGATACTCATTTCATAAGGTTAAAAATGTTGATATTGCAAGATATAATGCTCTTTCTAATTTAAAAAAACAAAAGTATGATATTTTGATACTTGATGAGTTTGAGATGTTTGATGGGGATATTTTAGTTTTTGATAAGATACTTAAAGGGGGATTTGTTGATGGAAGTTTGATGATTTTATTTGACCCTTATAAAAGAAATAAGAATATTAATGATTTTCTTGAAAAATACAAACTAAATGATTTTAGAATTAAACTTGATTCGAATTTTAGGAATAATTCAGCAATTTCTAACTTTATAAACAAATTATATGATACTCAAATTTATCGGAACTCTTTTCTGGAATATTACAGTAGTATAACAATTAAACCATTTGATGACTCAAATATAGGCAATCTTTTTGAAAATACAATATCAGATCTTGTTGAGAAAGATAAGTATTTATATTCTGATATAAAAGTAATCACATCAAAAAAACCAGAAGAAAGTTCTATCTCAAAGATTATCTCAAAGAAGAAATGGTCTTACAAAATAGATTTTGTTTTTCTTGATGATTTTGATGGGCTTGAGGGAAAAGTTGTAGTTTTTATTGTAGAGGAAACATCACTTCCACTTGAAAATATACTTTATAGAGGGGTAACAAGATCATCGCAGAAGCTTATAATTCTTTCTAAAAACAATCTTTATGAAAGGATAAAATCATATGTATAAAAAAAACATAGGAAGCGGTGATGATGGAACAACTGATTTTTGTGGTAGAAGAATAAAAAAAACTGATGATAATTTGCTTCTTCTTTCAGTTATTGATGAGTTGAATTCTTTTATAGGATTAATTATGGCAAAATATGATATTGATATTTTGAGAAAAATTGAAGATATGAATATGAGTGTTATGGGATTTATGGCTGGCTATGTGGATTTAGAAAAAATAAAACAATGTATTTGTTTTGTTGAAGATGAGATTAAAAAAAGAAATAATATTGATATAAGAGAATTTGTTAAATTTGATAAAGATGAAAAAACATCTCTTTTAAATATCGTTAGAACTAAAATAAGAGTTGCTGAACTCTATGCTTGGAGAATGGGACAAAAGGATGTAGCAAAGTATTTAAATAGATTATCAGATCTTATTTTTCTTATTTCTTTATCTGAAATTATTTAATTTATTACATTTTTTGTGGAGCAGTTACACCAATAATATCAAGTCCTTTTTTAAGGGTATTTTTAATCCCTTTAAGAATAAAGAGTCTTGCTGATGTTGTGGTAAGGTCTTTTTCATTTATTATTCTGTTTTTCTCATAATATGAATGGAAATCACCTGCAAGTTCAATAAGATATGTTGTTATATGATGTGGTGAGAGGTCTTTTAATGATTGATTTAATATCTTTTCAAACCAGAAGATTTTTTTAAGAATTTTCTTATCATCATTGCTTAGTTTATAGTTTTTAAAACTACTTATTTTATTAACATCTATAATATCTTTTGCTTTTTCAAATATTGAAGCAATTCTTGCATGTGCATACTGAACATAATAAAGAGGATTTTCATTTGTTTGCTTTTTTGCAAGTTCAACATCAAATATTAAATGAGTATTTGGATTTCTCATTGTAAAGAAAAACTTAACACCATCAGGAGATACTTCCTCTATCAGATCCCTTAATGTATGAAACCTCCCTGCTCTTTTTGACATTTTAAGAATTTCTTGTCCTTTTTTTATTGATACAAGTTGATGAATTATAACAGTAAATTTTTTTTCATCATATCCAAGTGCCTTTATTCCTGCTTTCATTCTTGGAATGTATCCATGATGATCTGCTCCCCAAATATCTATTATCCAATCAAATCCTCTGTCATATTTTGTTTTATGATAAGCAAGGTCATTTAAAAAATATGTCTTTGCCCCATTTGATTTTACAAGAACCCTTTCTTTATCTTCTGAGTTATCCATCTTTAGCCATTTTGCCCCGTCTTTTATCTCAACCATGTTTTTTTCTTCAAGAATTTTTAAAACAGTATCTGGAAGTTTTTCTTTATGAAGTTCTGATTCAAAAAACCATCTATCAAATTCAACTCCAAGTTTTTGTAAATCATCCTTTTGGCTTTGAAGGATTTCTTTTATAGCGAAATCAGAAAACTCTTCTACAATCCACTTTGATGCATCAGAGGGAAGTTTTTTAGCAATTTCAATTAAATATTCTCCATGATATCCATTTTCTGGTGGCTCTTGGCCAAGAAATCTTTTCATAAGTGATTGCCCAAGAAGTTCAACCTGATTTCCGCAATCATTTACATAGTACTCTTTAAAAACATCAAAGCCAAGTTCTTTCATTAAATTTGCAAGTGAGTTTCCAAGCGTTGCACCGCTTGCAGAAGCAAGATGAAGAGGACCTGTTGGATTTGCTGAAACAAATTCTATTATGACCTTTTTGCCTCTGTATCTATCTTTTACAAATAATTTTTCATTTTTGTTGAGTGTATTTATATATTCCTCATAGATTCTGTCTGGAAATTTTATATTTATAAAACCTGAGACAAGTTCCAGTTCAAATCCTAATCTGCTAAGGACTTCTCTAATTTTATGAAAAATTTCTTCAACTGACTTTTTTGTTTTTTTTGAGATTATAAAAGCAAAGTTTGTAGATGCATCAAACTCTATATGTGGTGGAGGGATAGAAATTGAAAAAAGGTCAATTTCTTCTTTGAAACTTTCTTCAAGTATTTTTTTAAGATTGCTTTCCAAAATGGTCGGTGTCATTTCTTATTTTTAGTTCTTTTTGAAAAATTTCTTTTCTGCCATCTGATCTTCTTACAATCAATATATATTCTATCAAGCCCATAAAAATCCCTCATATTTGGCTCGAATATATGAACTATTACACCACCATAATCAAGGACCTTCCAATTAGGTGATTCTATACCATCTCTATGAATTATATATTTGTTCTTTTGTTTTTTCATTTTTGTTATGATTTCTTCTTCGATTGTTTTTAGATGAGGAAGGGAGACAGAATTAATTAGAACAGCATAGTAAAAAATGCCTGTTTTTGCTTCAACATCATATACGGTTATGTTTTCTCCTTTTTTTGAAAAAGCAATCCTCGCAATTTCTTTTGATAAACTTAGATAATATCTTTTGTTTTTCATATACCTCTTTTTCTGGTTTTTAGTCTGTTATAATAGTATTCGTCCTTATTGCGATATATTTTCTCAACACCAACAGATGCTATAAAATATATTGTATTAAATATTGTGGTGAAATCGTTAATCTCATTTTTACTTAAGGTGCTTTTTGATATAAAAAGAATTACCGCAGTTACCTTTTCTTTCACTTTAATCGGCATTATATAAGTTCTGTTATCTATCCAAAGTGCTTCAGTATATTGATTTATTTTAAGATCTACATTTAATTTACTATCAATTTCTTTTATCTTTTCAAATTCTTCATTAAAAATGTTATAAATATAACCTTCTATTTCCCAGTTATCAAAATAAAGCGAGATTTCATCTGTCAAAGATGATATAAAATCTTTTTCCTCAATATAGTCGATGCTAAGATTTTTGGATATATCGTATAATAGGGTTAGTTCCTTTGATGTATGTAAGATTCTTTCACTCAATGTTTTTATTATAAATGAGAAGAAGTTAAAAGAGATCTCCGGTTCGTTTTTCATTATTTCAAAAAATTTTTCTTTGGTTATTTCTTTTGCAATCACTTGAGTTAAGGCTTTTGCTCTTGCTGTTCTTGGAGTATTTTCAAACAAAGATATCTCACCAAGTATATTATAATCGGAAATTATTGCAAGGTCCTTAAACTCAGTTTTTTCTCTGTTTGTTGCTTTTTCAATTAAAACATCACCTTTCTCTATAAGATAAAGCGAGTTTGAAGTGTCTCCTTCATTAAATATTATATCTCCTGGGTTGTATCTTTTTTCAATAAAAAAGTTTTTCAATTTCGGATTGTTTATTATCTCTTTTATATATGACATCTTATCCTCCAACTAAAAGTTTTTTGAATGTTTCTTTATCTGTTGCTTTTGAAAGGGCTTCGTTTATATCAACTAAATTATTTTTTACTAACATTGCAAGTGATCTGTCCATTGGAATCATACCAAATTTTGCACCTGTTTCAATGGCACCATATATCAGATGTGTCTTTCCTTCTCTTATAAGGTTGCTTATTGCAGGTGTCATTATCATAACCTCTCTTGCTGCAACAAGACCTTTGCCATCCTTTCTTGGAAGGAGTATCTGGGAGATTACTGCTCTAAGCGATGATGCCAACTGTATCCTTATTTGCTCCTGCTGATGAGGTGGGAAGACATCTATTATTCTATCAACTGTTGTTGCTGCATCCTGTGTGTGAAGTGTCGCAAATGTTAGATGTCCTGTCTCTGCTGATGTCAGGGTTAACTGGATCGTTTCAAGGTCCCTCATCTCCCCAACAAGAATTACATCAGGATCTTCTCTTAGTGCTGCTTTAAGCGCTGTGGCAAAACTTTTTGTATGCTGTCCAACCTCACGCTGCCTTATTATTGAGTTTTTATTCTCGTAAACAAATTCTATTGGGTCCTCTATAGTTATTATATTGGACCTGTATTTTTCATTTATTAGATTTATAAGGCAGGCAAGTGTTGTTGATTTTCCTGAACCGGTTGGACCGGTTACAAGTATTAAACCTTTCGGTGTATCTATTAGCTCGGTTATTTCTTTTGAAAGTCCTATTTCCTCAGGTCGTGGTATTTTTGATGGTATAATTCTTGCTACCGCTTCAATACCATTTTTTGTCAAGAAAACATTCAATCTAAACCTTGCCAGTCCCCTTATCGCAAATGAGCAATCAAGTTCAAGGTTTTCTTCAAACCTTGCTTTTTGTGAGTCGGAAAGAAGTCCATAGATTATCGATTTTGTGTGTTCGGATGTAAGGATTGTATCGTTTGTTATTGGTAATATATCTCCTTTTATTCTCATCATCAGAGGTTTACCAGGGGTTATATGAATATCACTTGCTCCCATATCAATTGCTGTTTTAAACATGGTCATTAATTCCATTACTCCTCCTTGTAATCTTTTGAGATTATCAGAGTAACATCACATATAGAAGCTCTTTTTTCGATTATTATCTCCTTTTCAATATTCAAGATGTCCATAATCTTTTTTGCTTTGTCATAATCGTTTATGCTCTTTATTATAACCTTTGTCTGGGATACATCTGCATTTTTTTCTTCAAGTATGTCTATACCGTTTTCCTTAAGTATTGATTTTACTTTCTTTATAGTTTTTTTATCTGCACCGCTTGCTATAAGTTCCACTGTGATATTTTTTTGCAATTGTCCGGCATTTTCTTTAGTTTCCGTTTGTGATTTTATAAATAATACCTCCGATGGTTTTGTGTTTATCAGCAATGGAAAAATTGTTATTCTATCAAATAAGGTTATATTTGTTTTTATCCCCATAAAGTATTTGATAATATCTATCAAGGATTTTATATTATGTTTCCATTGCGGTATCTTGTTTATAAAGTCCGTGCTTTCTAGATATACATAATGAACATTTTTTATTTCCTTTTCATTTTCAAGATAAATCTGATATGCTTTCTGATAGATACTTATATTTTTTTCAAATTTTGGTTTCTCTACAAGTTTTAATGATATAACCTTAGAAAGAGGATTATAGATAAGTATTCCGTTTTTTGTGCCTAAAAAAACTATCTTTAAATCTTTGTTTCTCATAATTTTACCTGATATAGGCTGTTTTGCAAAAATCCAGACAATATATATCAGTATACCTATTATTATTGCCAGTAATATTCTCGCTTTATTCATAAATATACTTCCCTAACCTGATGAGATAATTCCTTTTGAATTCTTTGGCCTTTTCAAATGCTTTGTCAATATTTTTGAAAGACATCTTTCTTATCATCTTTGCTTCAATAAAATTCCTGTCATCACTTGCAAAATCAGATACATATATTATTTTATCTAATAATCTCATATTTTTATCCCCTGTTGCATGTTTTGATATTGCGGATATGACTTCTTTATCCTTTATGTTTAATTTTACCATTGCATATAGGCAGCTCGCCCATTGATGGAGTATCTGTGGTGCCTTTTTTATAACAGTATTTAGTTTTCTAATCTTTATAGAAGATTTTCTTATTAGATCTATTTGCTTTTTTATATTGAAATCTTTTGTAGCGTCATGAAGTAAGGCACCTAAAAACGCTTTTTTTATGTTTACTCCATATACTTCAGCAAGGTCTAAACTGGTTTTTATAACCGATAATGTATGTTTAAATCTTTTTTTTGAGGAGATTTTTTGGATATGTTTAATTAAGTCAGTGTAATAAAGTTTGTTTTTTATTATGTATTTTTTTATCGATTTATCAATATGTATAAATTTTAAAACAAGAATTTCTTTCCTTATTTGTGTTGATGATAAATTTTCAAAAGATTTCTTTAAAATCACAGGTTTATACTTTTTTATTTTTTTAGGATCAATATCAAATCCCTTCCTTTTTGCAACAATTATTATGAAAGTCCTTAATACCTCTTTATACTTCTTCCATCTTTCTATATTTTCAAATGAATCACTTCCCATCAGAAAATAAAGAGTAGAATTTGGATACTTTTGGGTTAGGTATCTGGCAATCTGATATGTATATGTTTTTCTATTTCTTTTGAGTTCAAAGTCATCTATTTCATATTTTATCCTGTTTTTCTTAAGAAGAATTCCTATCATCTTTTTTCTATGAATATACGATGAAAAGTGTTCTTCTTTAAAAGGTGAAAGATATGTTGGAATTATAATAGTTTTATCTGGTTTTATTTTCTTTATTGCTGATTTTAATATTTCTATGTGATATTTGTGTGGTGGATCAAAACTTCCTCCAAATACTAAAATGGAATGATTTTTCATAAAATTGTATAATTTATTATAGTAAATTATGAACAGAGAAAATGCAATAATATATCTTGTCTATGCACCTAATGTTGATTATATTTTTGAGGAACTCAAAAAATCTTTTGGGGTTGAAAGGGCTTTAAACATAACTACAGAACTCTATATAAAAATTTATTCCAAACTGGATAGATATGAAAATGCTATAAAAATAATTTCTTATTCAAAAGACTCAAAACATCCAGATCTCAGGTGGCTTAGCAGCGATGAACCAGGTTTTCTTGATATAACTTCAAAACCTTATAATACCGCTTTTTTATTAACGGCGGATTTGGCATTTAGGGTTGGTGCAAAAAAGGTTGTATGGGTTAACCATCTTGCACCTACAGTATCATTAAATGATATAGATAAAGCATTTTCGGATATAAACGATAAAAATATAGTTATAGGTCCTTCAAAAGATAATGGAGTATATCTTTTAGGATTTGCCAGTTCTGCACTTAGAATTTTTGATAATTTCTATTTTTTAAGGGATAATATAAGGAACGAGATTATTGATAAGATAAAGAAGTTTAAAATGAGTTTTAGCGAAATTGATGAAAAATTTGTGGTAAAAGATGAGGAAAGTTTAAAACTCTGGATTGAAAGCGATGAGTATAAGCCTTCCATTAGTGAATCAAAAAAAGAAGAGATGAAACATACTCATAAAAGAAAGAAAGAAACACATACAACTCAGAACTTGCCTTCTGGGGAAAATACACCGAATGTGGATGGTAATGTTTCAAAATAATTTTTATTTGTTCATTTAAAGGGGGTTTCAATGACCGAAGAAAAAATAATAGATTCTATTTTAAAAAATACAAAGGGTTATGATTGCCATATAATCCTAACATCATATACAAAAAATCTTACAAGGTTTGGTGACAATGAAATATCACAAAATGTTTCCTCAACTGATATTTCTGCAAATGTAAGAATAACTGATGGAGAGAGAGTTTATAAGTTTGTAATATCAAAGTTTGATGAAATATCAATAAAAGATGCAATTTCAAGAGCAATTTCAAATATGAAGATGACTAAAAAAGCTGAGTTTATTCCACCACCAACTACTTCAGTTATAAAAATAGATTCTGATAGATACTTTGATGAATCTGTAAGTTCTATCTCACCAATAGATAAGGTATCAAGAATTAAAAAGTTTTTAAATTTTTGCTCTAAAACAGGTCGGCTTTCCTATGGAACAATATCAAATTCTTATGGTGTTTTTATTGTAGCAAACTCAAATGGCATTTTTCAAAGACAAAAAGAAACATCTTATGAGTATGAGATTACAGTAAATAAAGATGGAGCATATGGAAAGGCGGTTGGATATTCTTTTAAAGATGATATAAATATTGATGAGATAAATGAAAAAGCACTTAATAAGTCGGATCTATCAAAAAATCCAATTGAGATAAAACCATCTAAGTATACTGTTATTATTGAAGGGCTTGCAGTAAGTGAATTTTTGCCGTTTTTTGGCTATCTTGGATTTAATGCTCTTGCTTTCTATGAAAAGAGAAGTTTTGCAACTGATAATCTTGGCAAAAAAATATTTAGCGAAAAACTTACGATATATGATGATCCATCTGATATTTCTTGCCCTACTCTTCTTTTTGATCTGGAGGGAATGCCAAGAAAAAAGATTGTTCTTGTGGAAAAAGGTGTTCTTAAAAATCTTGTAACAGATAAAAAGACATCAAAACTCTGTAATATGCCATATACTGGCAATTCTGTTTTTGAGCCAAATACAGTTGGTGCTATTCCATTTTCTCTTTCAGTTGAAAGTGGTCAAAGAAGTTTACAAGATATAATAAAAGATACTGAAAAGGGTATTCTTGTAACAGAGTTTCATTATACAAATGTTCTTAAACCAAAAACGATTGAGATGACCGGAATGACAAGAAACGGAACATATTTAATAGAAAGCGGAAAGATAAAAAAAGCAATTAAAAATATGAGATTTACACAGAATATGGTTGAGGCATTAAATAATATTGAGGAGATTTCTAAGGAGAGTTATGTTTTTAAGGGATGGAGCGTGATAAAAACTCCAGCAATTAAAATTAGAGATTTTAACTTTACATCAAGCACTGAATTTTAAAAGGGGGATTTATGAAAGAGCTTGCAAAAAAAGCAGTTGAGATAATGAATTTTAAAAAAGTTAGTTTTGGTGATGTTAGAGTTATTGAGGAAAGAGTTCAAAATATTAATATGAAAAATACTGAACTTACTGAGATGAGAGATGATATAACACTTGGTTTTGGTGTAAGGGTTCTTTATAATGGTGGGTGGGGATTTGCTTCAAGTAATATAATGAAAATATCAGAGGTTGAAAATGTTGTAAATAGAGCGATAGAAATTGCAAAAGCATCATCAATGATTAGAAGACAAAAAGTCAAACTTGCACCTGAACCATCATACAAAGATATATGGAAAACACCTGTTCTTAAAGATCCATTTGAAGTATCAATTGAAAAGAAAATAGATATCCTTTCAAAGATAAATGAAGGTCTTTTGAGAAATAATTTAATAAGAATTGCAAACTCAAAAATGACATTTATAAAAACTCACAAGATTTATATGTCAACTGAGGGTTCTGATATAGAACAGATACTTTATTATAGTGGTGCAGGATATAATGCAACAGCAATAGATGGCAATGAGGTTCAGATAAGGTCTTATCCTGGTGGGCATGCATATATGCTTTCAATGGGTTGGGAGTATATAGAGAGTTTAAATCTTCTTGACAATGTTGAGAAAACAAGCCAAGAGGCAGTTTCTCTTTTATCTGCGCCACCTTGTCCATCTGATGAGATGGATTTAATAATTTATGGTGATCAATTGGCTCTTCAAATTCATGAATCAACTGGACATGCCACAGAACTTGATAGGGTCTTAGGATATGAAGAATCATATGCTGGATCAAGTTTTTTAACAACAGAGAAACTAAATAAATTTAGATATGGAAGTGATATAGTAAATCTTGTTGCAGATACAACACTTCCTGGAGGGCTTGCAACATGTGGTTATGATGATGATGGAGTTAGAGCACAGAGATGGCATATAGTTAAAAATGGGATACTTTCTGGTTATATGACTAATAGAGAGTTTGCACATACAATAGGACATAAGAGAAGCTGTGGAGCTAACAGAGCGGATTCGTATAGAAGCATCCCAATAATAAGAATAACAAATTTAAGTCTTATGCCAGGTGAGTGGGAGTATGAGGATATAATTAGAAGCACAAAAAAAGGAATAATAATGGAAAACAATAAATCATGGAGTATAGATCAAAAAAGATTAAACTTTCAATTTGGATGTGAGATCGGCTGGCTTATTGAAAATGGAAAGATTACAAAGATGGTAAAAAATCCAGTTTATCAAGGAATTACGTATGAGTTTTGGAGAAACTGTGATGCTATAGCAAATGAAAAATACTGGAAACTTTATGGTGTTTCAAATTGTGGAAAAGGTCAGCCAACACAGATTTTTAAGATGTCTCATGCTTCAAGTCCTGCAAGATTTAAGAGGGTAAAGATCTTTTCAAGATAGAAAATTAATGAGAATTAATAAAAACTGGTTTAAAAGTTTTTTTAAAAAGGACTTCTATAATTTTGATTTCATTCCTCAAAAAAGAACTCTCCAAGAAGTTGATTTCATAATAAAAGAATCAGGAATAAAGAAAGGCGATAAAATTCTTGATGTTCCTTCGGGGGTTGGTAGACATTCATTAATTCTTGCAAAAAAAGGTTTTTTTGTTGTTGGTGTGGATTTTTCAAAAGAGTATCTTTCCGATGCGATAAAGAAAGCAAAAAAGATGAAACTTAAAAATATAGAGTTTATAAGAAAAGATATGAGAAAGATTGGTTTTAAAGAAGAGTTTGATCTTGTTATAAATATGTTTACTTCTTTTGGATATTTCGATGATAAAGATAATTTCACTTTTCTTAAAAAAGTTCACAGGGCATTAAAAAAAGGTGGGAAGTTTATAATAGATGTAAAAAACGGAGTTTTTATAAGAAAGAATTTAAGTGAAAAAAACTGGGAGATTGTTGGAGATGTTATAGAACTTCAAGAATTTGTTTGGATTGATAAAAACACTCTTAAAAATACCTGGTATAAGATAGAAGATGGTAAAATGAAGAGAAGGACATTTTATCTTAAAATGTATGATAAAAAATCGCTTTCTAAAATTTTAAAGAAGGCTGGTTTTAAGGTCTTAAAAATATACGGTGGTTTTGATTTCTCAAAAGTTACTGATAAATCAAAAAGAATAATTGCTATCTGTAAAAAAGTTTAGTTTTTTAAAATGGAAATTCGAGACGCATTCCTATATATGTATATGACATAGAAATTTTTTGAGAATTAACTTTTAAGTTTATTTGATCCTGTAGAGCTTTTGAATTATTACCAGCGCTTACATCCCTTTTGAGTTTAGCGAAACTTCCATACTTAAAATCTATTGATAAAATATGGGATCTAAGTATATTTTTTTCTATTCCAACCCCAACGCTAAAACCTGGAAGATAATATGTTTTGTCGTTATTAACAGGTATATTAAAAACTCCTGAGGATGATGCAGTTTCATTGGAATAGTATATATTTTGCTTTGAAGAGAGAGAATTAAAGTTTGCGCCTATCTCTGCTTTAATTCTTGTTTTGAAAATGAAATTTTTCATCCATCCATATATCATCTCAAATGATGTTATTGATTCGATTGTTTCTGTTATAACTATGTCATATATAAGATTAGAACCACCATCTGTTATTAAGTATTTGTCTAATATTAATTTGTCAAGAGGTTTTGAGTTATTCGCTGTTTTTCTAAAAGCAAATTTTCCATAACTTTTTCTTGAGTAGTTATGCCTTAACTCAACTCCAAAACTTGAGGTATTGAAATTTAATTTAGAAAAATTTATTTTTCCAGCACTTAAACCAAAATAATTTTTTGAAAGGTTTGATAATTCTCCTTCCTTAATTATTTCCTGTTTTTCTATATTTATGCTTGATGCAGCTATTATCTCTGCAGTTTCAGGATTTACTACCCTTGCATTTACTACAAATTCGTTATTTGCAAGCGAGACCTCTCCAACCACAATCCAATCAACTCCAAGAACAATTCCAATTCTCTTTATATCTTTTTCATCTATAACTCCAAGAGCGCTAAGTCGTAACTCTTCAAGAATTCTATCCAATCGATTTCTTTCAACAGTTATAAAATTCTTATCGTTTGCAAAATCATTTGAGAGTTGAGATGATATTATATCTCCTGCTTTTGAGTTAAGCGCTTCGTCGCCTATATTGGTAAAATTTACAACAGCGATTTTTATAGGTCTGTGTGAAATTTTTTGAAATATCTTTTTTGTAAGATCGTTTTTAAGTTCAAGCGTCTGGTCTTTTAAATCAGCATAAAGATTAGATATCGTAAAAACTAAAATGATATATATTATTTTTTTCATAGTTTCTCCTTATAATATAAATTTTCAACATCATATACAATTATATAAAATATATTTGTAGAAAGATTATTAAGGAGGATTTATGAAATTTGAATTTAAGAAAATTATTGATTATAAAAAGCCAAATGTTAAATATAGATTAATTACAAAGGATTATGTTAAGGTTTTTAAATGCGGCAATCAGAAATTTTTAAAAGTTGATCCGAAAGGGCTTAGTCTTCTTGCAAAAGAGGCATTTAGAGATATTGAGTTTTTATATAGAACAGAACATCTTAAACAAACTGCCTCTATTTTAGAGGATCCCCAAGCAAGTGATAACGATAAATATATAGCATATCTTTTTTTAGAAGATGCAATAATTTCAAAAAATTTTGAACTTCCATTATGCCAAGATACTGGAACTGCAACTGTTATTGCTAAAAAAGGTGAGTTTGTTATAACTGGTGCAGATGATGAAAAATATATATCAAAAGGGATACTTGAGACATTTCAAAAAGAAAACTTAAGATACTCTCAAACTATACCACTTGATATGTATAGGGAAAAAAACAGCGGAACTAATCTTCCAGCTCAAATTGATATATACTCAAAAAAAGGAAACGATTATGAGTTTCTTTTTATAGCAAAAGGTGGTGGTTCAGCAAATAAAATGTTTTTATTTCAGGAAACTCCTGCAATACTTACACCAGAAAAATTAAAACCATTTCTTGTTGAAAAGATGAAATCAATTGGTACCGCAGCATGTCCTCCTTATCATCTTGTTTTTGTTATAGGAGGGACAAGCGGTGAGTATGTTTTAAAGACAGTTAAACTTGCATCAACTGGATATCTTGATAACATTCCGACAACTCCTAATGAAAAATCTTATGGATTTAGAGATCTTGAGATGGAAGAATTTCTCCTAAAAGAGGCATATAGAATTGGTTATGGTGCTCAGTTTGGTGGAAAGTATTTTGCTCTTGATGTAAGAGTTATAAGACTGCCAAGACATGGTGCAAGCTGTCCAATTGGAATTGGACTTAGTTGTATGGCTCATAGACAAGCGCTTGGTCTTATAAATGAGAAAGGTATATATCTTGAGAGGCTTGAGGAAAATCCAGAGAAGTTTATGAAAGAAGAGTGGAGAAAAAAATATGGTTCTAAAAATGGTATTGTTATAGATTTAAATAGGCCAATGGCTGAGGTTCTTAAAGAAATTTCAAAATATCCTATTGGAACACGACTTCTTTTAAATGGGAAAATAGTTGTTGCAAGAGATCTTGCTCATAAAAAATTTAAGGAGATGATTGATAATGGAAAACCTCTTCCAGATTATTTATTAAATCATCCTATCTATTATGCTGGTCCAAGCAAGAAACCAAAAAATAAACCATCTGGTTCAATGGGACCTACGACAGCGGGTAGAATGGATAGTTATGTGGATATACTTCAATCAAAAGGTGCATCAATGATAATGATTGCTAAGGGAAATAGAAGTGCGGTTGTAAAAGAAAGTTGTAGAAAATATGGTGGCTTTTATCTTGGCTCTCCAGGGGGACCTGCGGCTTATCTTAGCGATAGATGTATTAAAAAAGTTGATGTTATTGATTTTCCTGAACTTGGTATGGAGGCAGTCTGGATGATAGAGGTTGAGAACTTCCCTGTTTTTATATTAACAGATGATAAAGGAAATGATTTTTTTGAAAAAATAAAGTGAAAGGTGAGAATCGTGAGAGATGTTGGATTATGAATTATAAATGATGGATTATGGATGATGAATTATGGATTGTGGATTATGTGGTGGGCGATTTTCTAATCGTCTTGTAGTGATACCCAGATTAATGCTTGGACATATAAAATTTTCTCTTTTTTGCTCAAATAAACTTTTTAGGCAGCCATACTGATGTAAAATTATTTAAAAACAATTAATCATTCTTATTCTATCCTAGGACTAAAGACCTAATAAAAATTTCTCCAAAAGACCCTTTTAATCTAATCTAATCTAATCTAATCTATAATATCCTTGTATGATATTTTCATCCAAGGAGGAAAAATGATAAAGTGGTACAGAAAACCGGAGAATAGTAGTGTATCAGGGAGATGTATAGCTGTGAT
>Ga0272449_1001501_pt1 | contig 23713 bp, 22 predicted proteins | sample YNPCB0241_FD_198679 | JGI IMG/M metagenome (GOLD analysis project Ga0272449, IMG submission 198679) | Hot spring sediment microbial communities from Yellowstone National Park, WY, United States - YNP-CB-024-1 | ecosystem: Environmental > Aquatic > Thermal springs > Hot (42-90C) > Sediment... | reverse complement strand
GAGAAAAGATCATGGAGAAGATAATTCTTGAAAATGAGAAAGAATTGAACCGATCTTATACTTTGGTCTGGTTGGCCAAGAAGTATTATCCTAATGTTGCAAGATTGATGATACCCTTCCTTAAGGACAGAGCTGTATCCGCTGTAAAAATATTCTCTGGAAAGAACGATCCTATAAAAGAAGTGAATGCTATATTTGTACGTTATGCGAAGTATAAGCCAAAGCCAATCTTTCTGACCATAGATTCAGAAAGTAAGCTGATGTCATTGGTTTTTGATCATTGTATAGACTTCATACCTTATGTGCACAAAATTGGTGCCAATGAACCAGATTTTTTCATTCTTGACCTTGATGCAGGAACAGAAATATTAAAGAGCCAGAAAGCCTTTGATTTCATAAAATATGTTACCTTTGAATTGTCAAACCTTCTTATAGAGTTAGAAGTAGAACCTATGGCTAAGTTCAGCGGATCAAGAGGCTTTCAAATATGGGCTAGCTTTGATAATAGAGAATTAAAGAATAGAGGGGATTTGTTCAAGACTTATAGAGAGATGGCTATTAGTATTCAAAACAAATTGGAGGAAAGGCTTCAAAATAAGATTGATGATTTGGTTTCTATTTTCCCAGATATTGTGCATCGTGGAAAGCAGATAACGACTTCAAAAGTTGCTCATAAAGATGAAAGAACATCACAAATCTTGGTGGATTGGTCATCTTTGAAGCTTATGGGGGATGTTAGGGCTCCTTTTTCAATTCATTACAAGACTGGATTAGCTTCATTGCCTATTCCTATAAACAAGATAAATGATTTTGATATTAAAGAAGCTCATCCGTTAAGAATCATTAAAGATCTTGGCAGATACGAGAAAGCAATTGAAATAAAGAAGTGTAGCCCTCTAAAACTCGTCTAAAATCATTTTTTCTTTGTGGTGTCTTTTCTTAATATTCCGTAGGGTGATGAGAAACTTTCTCACCATCACAGATCCAATAATGTGATAAAAATTCTGAATATTCAACTGCACGATTATGTAGCAAAGCGTAACTCACGATTTATTTATATTCTTGATGCAAACTATGCTTTAAAGGAAAGTATAACACATGAGCACTTACGATTCTCCCATACTTGAAGTTTTTAACCTCTGGAAGAGCTACAATGGGCATCAGGCAGTGAAAGGACTTGATCTTAGCGTTAAAAAAGGCGAGATATTTGGGTTGCTAGGTCCTAATGGGGCAGGTAAGACGACTACGCTAAAGATCATAGTAGGATTATTAAAGATGGATAAAGGAATTGTTAGAGTCAATGGTGTGGATATATCTGAAGAACAGTACGGTTACAAGAAGCAAATCGGATACCTTCCTGAGAACCCTACTTTGCCTGAGTACTTGACAGCTGAGGAATTTTTAGGATATGTAGCAAAGATAAGAGATCTCCCATCAAATGAAATCAAGGATAGAATCACTTATTATCTTGATCTCTTTAACCTTGAGAAGAGAAGAAAAGATCTTATTGTCTCATTCTCAAAAGGAATGAAGCAGAAATTAGCTTTATCGGCTGCCTTAATTCATGAACCATCCCTTTTGATCTTGGACGAACCTCTCATTGGAATAGACCCAACAGGGCAACATCAAATCAAGATAAAGTTAAAAGAAATGGTAAAAGAGGGTCGATCAGTTCTTGTTTCGACGCACATGATTGATACAGCCGAGAGGCTTTGTGATAGAGTAGGCATAATTCATAACGGTAAAAATGTAGCCTCTGGTAATTTAGAAAAGCTAAGGCGCATAGCAGAAATGGGTGAGGATTCCACTTTAGAGCAGATATTCCTTAAACTAACTAAAGAATCTGAAGAATTTTTTGAAGAGAAACCTGTAAGAAGAAGGCTCTTTGGTCTGTTTAGGAAGGGAAGATAATGGGAAAGATCATAACAGTCTTGGTCTTTAAAATAAAGCAGTACTTTGGTCCCCTTAGATCATCAAAGGCTAGCCTTCTTTTCGGTATATTGACATTTTTAGGCTTTAATTCTATAGGATTTTTCTTTGGCATGAATTTGCCTGACACGCCTTTCTGGACAGAGCCTGATCGTCTTATTGAGATACTCTCAGCTTTCTTATCTGTATTCCTTGCAATAAGTCTAGTCTTGAGCTTAAGAGGAGGTATTACGGCTTTTCAAGCAGAATTAGACTTCTTTTTCACCTCAACCATAAAGCCTAGACAGTATATTCTTTCAGACCTAATCTTCCAATTTATAGTCCTTCACCTTCTCTTCTCTCCATTCATTCCTTTTATCATCGGTCTAGCCTTAAGGTTAGGCATAGCTGCTTTAGTTGTCTTGATTATAGCTCTTATCTATGAAATGTATGTCTTTCTAGTATTGTTGAGCATGCAATCTTTTGGCATTCTGAATCTTATTGCTCCTAACAAAAGGACTAAAGTCTTGAGTATAGCTATAATGATTACTCTTCTCTTACCATGCTTGAGCTTTATACAATCTTTTCCTTTAAAATATTCTGATTTGCCCTATCCATCTACCTTTGCAGCAAAAGCAATCATCCATTTGTTGGTGCAAGGTCCTGTTGAATCATTGAATATATATTCTCTTGGAGCTCTCATTACCTTGACTTTTATTTTTCATTATATCGTATCAAGGAAGGACCTTTTTTACTATATTAGACCCACTGTAATGCTATCTTTTTTTGAGAGCAGACCTCAGGCTCAAGCTATTCAGCAAAGAAGAATGCTTGAAAGGTTTGGACCAATGACGACTTTTTTCACTTTAGATCCTACAAAGAGTTCATTGACAAGCTTTATGATAAAAAAGCATCTGATACGTATAATAAGGGATGGAAGCTTGCTCCCACTGATCATATTATTCATAATTTATGGAGCTGTCAGCATGCTATCCTTGAACTTTTCACCAACTTCAAGCACAAGGGAAATTGAATCGGTTCTTTTTACTTTGACCTTTTACAGTGCTTTAGTTCCTTCTATGCTAGCCATGTCATGGAACTCTTATGAACGAGAGAATTTATGGATACTTTTGACTTCTGGCGGGAGAATAGCAGATTACTTCAAATCCTTTTTCGTAGCTCTTTTGCTGCTTGCCCTAATTATGCCTTGGGGTTTCTTAATCATCTCCCTTCCATTTATCGGCTTATCATCTTTATGGCTCATATTAAGTGCCCTTGCTATTGCATCCTTCTCTTCTGCCTTTGCAATTTTAACTTTAATATTAATAAATGTGCCAAAAGAAGGTAGCCTATCCGTTGGTTACATCTTTGTCCTTATCATACCTATAATTGGCGCTTATATCGGGGCTTCACCCTTTTTGGCTATGCTGGCAATAGTTTTAGAATATCCAATACAGCTTCAATTAATATTCGCTGGAATTCTAATAGGCTATCAGATATTAGCATTGTTTGGGCTTTTGAAGCTGATTGAAAGGAAGGCCAAATTCATTAAGATATGGTGCTCATTTAACAATTAAAATCATATCGAGCATACCATCAAGCTCGTTAAGAAAGTTGGAGAATTTATCAATTGGTACTATAGGAACTTTGTCTACAAATAAGACTCTCTCACTATATAATGTGACTATCACAGGAATTACATACGATAAGTTAAACTTTTTGGCTTCATCACTTGTCAGAAGCTTCTCAGCTCTTTTTATCTGGGCTTTTACTATTTTTGATATGCCTGACAATCCCATCGAGCGATACCAGTGTTTACAATCTATCGCTAAACTCTTGCCATCTTTAAATGCCAATATATCTATCTCAATCTTAGGATGCTTAAGCCTAAAGTTATGGTGAACTATGTACCCATCGTAGATCATGATAGTGGCGATGAATTCTTCAAAGTCCTTCCAGCTTAAGGCTTTTGAAACTTCGTCTATGCTTGAACCCAGCTTTAAGGCTAAAACTGAAGTCAATAACTTTGCTCCCTTTTCGAATTGAACAGTGTTAGCATGAATCTTGGCTATGTTCTCCCCTTCAAGAAATACCAATACTTCTTTTAAAACTTCAAAACTTATACCACATCTAGAAGCAATCTCCGCTAAATCGTGCTTACCATTTATAATGAATGGAATCAGTTTGATTAAAGTAGAAGGTCTCGTCTTAATCTCCTCTGCCAGATTTTTCTTAAGTATAATGTAAAAATTTATCTATTTAGCAGTTAAGTTTAGGGCTAGAATTAGGAAATGAATGAAGAAAAACCCCAAAGTAACCAAATTGATAAAAAAAGTTTACTTAGAGCAGCAACTTACATTACAATCATCCTAGTTATAATGGGTATGGTTTGGTTATTACCAAGAGTCGCTCTAGGGACATCTACACCTTTCTTCAGCGTATCAAGCGGGAGCATGATTCCTACTCTGAACGTTGGCGATTATATAGTAGTCAAATATGAACCATTCGATGAATTAAAAGTAGGGGATATAATAGTATTCCATAGTCCAATAAATCCTAATGATATAATAGTGCATCGTATTTTTGATATCAAACTTGTTAATGGAGAAAAAACGCTGATAACCAAGGGTGATAACAATCTTTATCCTGATCCTTGGGTTGTTAAACAAGAACATTATATAGGTAAATATACAGGATTCAAGATTCCTTATCTGGGCTATCTTGCTTTACTTTTCCCTTTTCCTGTTAATTACTTATTCATCATAATTGTAATTGTAATAATATTTCTTATTGAACTATCGTATGAGGAAAAAGAAGACAAAATTACAGCTATTTAAATAGTATTTAAATACTGGTTTTCCTCTTTTATAAAGGAAGCTACTTGCCTCTTACAAAAGCTATTGTGAGTATAGAAAATGTAGTTGCCTCTGCTACTGTTAATCAGACTATCGATTTAAACGCTATCACACGGCTTTTTCCGGATGTTGAGTATCGCCCAGACCAGTTCCCAGGACTTGTATTCAGATTAAAGGCACCCAAGACTGCCACGCTTATCTTTAGTTCTGGTAAAATGGTTTGCACAGGCGCAAAGTCCGAGGATCAAGCCATAAAGGCTGTCAAGACTGTTGTTAGCAAGCTAAGAAAAGGCGGTGTTGAAATAATCAACGATCCTATTATAGAAATACAGAATATAGTAGCCTCGGCAAGTCTTGGAGGAAAGGTGCACCTTGAGGAAGCGGCTAGAGTATTAGATAGATCTATGTATGAACCTGAACAATTCCCTGGCTTGATTCATAGGATGCTCGACCCTAAAACAGTCATACTCTTATTTGCAAGCGGGAAGCTTGTATGTACGGGCGCTAGAAAGGAAGCTGATGTCTATAAAGCCGTTAACAACCTTCATAGCTTACTCGAGGAAAAGGGACTGATGATCTACTAACTCATTTTTATTTTGTTTTTACCATAGCATATATTGCCTTTCTTTGATCCTCCCCAATTATGTTCATATCGTAAAGTAGGTCTGAGAGCTCAGTTATCTTTGCAAGAGCCTTAAGTTTTATATTAAAATTTTCTAGCCTTTCCCTTCCTCCTTCCATCCTATCTATAAGAACCAACGCATCTTCAACTATTCCTCCCTCGCTTCTTATGGCTTCTGCAGTTCTTAGAATTGAGCTACCTGTGGTTATAAGATCGTCTAGAATCAAAACTCTCCAACCAGGCCTTAATAGTCCCTCAACTCTTTTTTGAGTACCATGCTCTTTAGGCTCTTTTCTAACATATAAAAGAGGCTTCTCAAGCTTATATGCTACAGCTGTAGAATAAGTTAAACCTGCAGTAGGTATGCCTCCAATAGCATCTATTCTTTCTATACCTACCATGTTCTTAATGGCTTCGACAAAGGCTTCTGTTATTCTCTTGAAAATTCCAGGGAGGCTAGGCATTATGCGAAGATCGATATAATAAGAGCTCATCTTTCCGCTTGTGAGAGTAAAAGTGCCAAATCTAAGAGCCCCTGTCTTAACAAGGGCTCTCCCAAGCTCCTTGATCAATTCAAGCCTTCTTTCATCCCAGCTCAAAAGAACCACTTTTTCCACATACTTATTTATATGCAGGTAGTTTAACTTTTTGCAAATGGAAATCTGGTTTCCTTATGGTCAAGTTGAGGTTGCCGTCGATATAAAGGCTGAGAACTTGGCAGAAGTATTAGAGCCAAGTTTACAAAAGCTTGACAATAGCTCTATTTATGAGATATTGAGCAGCATTGAGATAAAAGAAAAATCGATGATGATAATATCTGATGTTACAAAGGCAACGCTCAAGATTCTCGAGGCGCTCATAGATTTGCAGATAGAAAAGGGAAGATCAAAAGATTTCATTGTAGCTGTTCAGAAAAATCATCTTAAGGTTGTGAAAAAAGCCCTTAAAGAAAAGTTTGAAAATGTTTTTGCCATTGAAGAGCCTTCTGTAGATTCTGGCATAGCTGATGGCTTCCAAGTTAAATTGCCAAGAATTTTTACAGAGTATAGAAGGATGATTATATCAGAAGTTAGCTTTGACCCACTCTTTGGATTTGGAGGAGGACCTGCATCCCTTATTAGAACTATAGATATTAAATTGGTGGAAGAAGCATTCAAGAGACGTCTTGATGATGATCCTAAGCCTGGTTTAGATACGAATGCATCTTGGTTTGCATCAAGGGTAGTAGAAGAAATCGGAGAATTTACATCTATAGAAGTCTTGAACACAAAAGGTGATGTATCAGAAATATTTCTTGGCAATTTAATTGATGCTCACTTTAAAGCATCAAAGAAGCTTTACGAATCTGCAAAGAAGGTTTTACATCAACCTGCTCGAGCGATATTTATGGGTTTAGGCGACCCTTCAAAGAGCCTGACTTTGTCTTCATCATTAAAATCGCTTTGGAATGCTTTAGGTTGTTTAGATAAAAAGGGTATAGCCGTCCTTTTGGCAGAGTGTTCAGGAGGTCTAGGCTCAGAAGCCCTAAGGCTTTATGTTACGAATAGGTTGAAGCTAGATGAGTTTGTTAAGCATGGTAAGTATGTAGAAGGTCTTGAAGATTTATTATATCTCAAGAATGCTTTGCAATCCCAAAATATTGCGCTTATTTCTACTCTGCCAAACTATTATGTTGAAGCAAAGCTAGGATTGCGAACTTTCAAGAAGGCTAGTGATGCTTTGGATTATGTAATAAATAACCTTGGGGCAAGAGTAAAAATATTTGCAATACCAGATGCATCCAATATTCTTTTAGAAATCCATTGATCAATTCATATAATAGGCGCTAGAAGAATTATAAGAAATATCACAAGTATGAAGATGTATTTTCTTCCTTTTGATATAGGTGTAACATCGTCCAAAGGTCTTATCTCTACTCTTCTTGTAGATAAAATCAGCAAGAGTAGGCCCATTAACCAAAATCCTAGAAATATTAGCGCCATTATACTTATGATCGTAGCTATATCATGCTTTTTTCTTCCTAATACAGCCCTTGCAATATGTCCACCATCAAGTTGCCAAGCTGGCAGTATATTGAGGAAGGTTATAATGAAGCCGAGCCATGCAGCAAAGCCTAAGGGTGAGAGAATTATCTCCTCCTGAGTTCTCCCTGTTATTGTGAATACTGCCATCATCATTAGATTAGTGCTTAAAGGTAGAATTTGTGTCTCGTTTATGGGTAAAGAAGTTGATGGCACAGAAGTTATAGCTCCAGGGACGGCTATTATCAAAGTTACGATAAGCCCTGCTATAGGACCTGAAATACCTAGATCAAAAAGAGCATCTCGATTTAAAGGAGGTTCTCCAGAGGTTATTACAGCTCCAAAAGTTGGCAAATAGCCCGGTAAGCCTGGGATAAAGTATGGGAGCGAGGATTTAACGCCATGCTTAGATGATGCTATCATATGCCCAAATTCATGAGTCCCTACGATTCCTATTACAGCAAGCACATAAACCAATGTAAATAACAAAGGATCAAGATTAAATTCAGATATTCCCATGAAGGATGTCACCCTTAGCCAACCATCGATTGTAACAGTCCCTATAACTATCAAGAAAAGAAGCAGAGGTGTTCTTTTGCTATAATGAATTTTATGCGTAACTTTGCCTACTGAAAGTATTATATCGCTATTCGATTTTCTTAGAAAAGCAATAAAGTCTTTTAACTTAAGTTGCTTTGCTACATCTTCAAAACTTTTCTTTAAGTCTGTTAAAGAATCAATCCTAAATTCTATTATATTATCGCTCCTGATATAATAATCTTTAATAATAAAACGAGAATTGACAATACTTGCAATCATATCATAATCGGATAGAATATTAAAATTTTGACCCCTCTCCATCAAGTTCTTTATATTTTTTGACTTTTAAAAGTTTTAAAGCCTATATAGTATAAAAATTCTATGTGATGGTGTTGCAAAAGCTATCCGTTAAGAAGGTAGGTGATTACATCATAAGAAATTGTAGCGAAGAGGATTTACCCTCTGTCATATCGATAAACCTGACCAGCTTACCAGAGCATTACTCAGACCTTTTTTTTAAAGAAATTTTGAATGAATTGCCTGAAGCCTTTCTAGTAGCTGAAAAGAATGGCATGGTAGTCGGCTATATAATGTGCAGGATTGAGTATGGATTATCTGTCCTTCATAAGTTTGGATTGGCTAGAAAAGGACATATAGTCTCTATAGCAGTTTTAGAGCAGCATCGCAGAAAGGGATTAGGCTATGCTCTAATCGAGAAAGCATTGCAAGCGTTGAAGAATAAAAACTGTTCAGAAGTCTACCTTGAGGTGAGAGTCTCTAACTCAGAAGCTATAAGGCTTTACGAAAAGCTCGGTTTTAAGGTCATATCTAGGCTTAAATTTTACTATAGAGATGGGGAAGACGCATATATGATGGGAAGGGCTTTATGATCTTTAATTTCATAGGAATGCTAGATTCAAAGCTTCCTCCACAGAATTGGCAGAAATTATCTTTTGTCCATCTATAATTGCATCAGCCAATAATGAAGCAACGCCCCCTGAAGACTTTAAAGCTATCACCTTTTTCCTAGCCTTTAAAGCCATGCCTATCTCTGAAAGCGTGCCAGCACCACCACAGACAACTATTATAGAATCGCCAGACTTCACATTTATGGCATTTCTTGCATCACCCATCTCTGTCACTATTCTTATATCAACGTATCTATTGGCTTCATCAGCAGTACCAGGTAATATTCCAACTGTCAACCCTCCCTCCTGCTTTGCACCTTTACATACTGCTTCCATCACTCCTCCTTTACCTCCACAGATTAGAACAGCTCCCCGCTTCGCGATGCCTCTCCCTAATTCTTCAGCCATATCCCATACTTCTTTTGATATATCGCTCCCGCTTCCTATGACTGTTATCTGCCTCATATTAGTAAATAAATAAAATACTTAAATTTCAGTTTTTTCTAAAAGGTAAAAGTTAGCCATTAAATTTAGATTACTATAAGCTTCAAGAATTTTCCCAATTATTTCATTAAGATCATCCATAATATAGAATAGATGACTTTTACACTTTTCTTTACAATCACTATCTCCAAACCCTTTAATGGGCTTTGCGTTTATGTTTGCTATTTCTTTTACAATCTTACACTCATATCTTTTATCACTTTTTGCATAAATTATCATTTTGATGGATGAATGCTTGCTCCTCAAAAGGTAATCGATGTGCCAAAAGCATCTTTTATCTTTCTTTAAATGTCTTTGAATTCTTCCCATTAATCCTCCTGAACTTAAAGCTGAACCAGTGTATATGTACCACCCCTTTTCGAATTTTAATGAGCCTAAACTTCCCACTTTTAAATTAATTCTTTTAGCTAAGTTTATGATTAGAGTGTATGTTCCTTTATCGTTCTTGATTAATTTAGATCACCCTTGCAAAAATTGTTCAAACTCTAATTGGCAAGTCCTTCTCTGGAATTACAACTTTCATATCATCTTTAAACAATTCATAAAAAGCTTCTGGGTGCTCTGTATGAATTGGTATGAGCATTTTTGGCTTAACTTCATTTATGAACCTAATCAAATCTAAAGGGTTTGCATGACCTGAGCTATGAAGGCGATAAACTATTAAACCATGTAAAGCTAAGGAATTGATAAAGCGCTCCTCATCATACTCTTCCTCTTCGCTCACATGTTCAGAAACGCTTTGTATGTAAAGAGAACCCTTTGGTGGAGTTGTATCAAAGACATTGAACCTGCCAGAATCTAACAAGATAGTTCTTCTCTTAGGATTAACTATTGCCTTATCATCAAGGACCTCCATGTCTTCATGCCTATCTAAAAGTTCTTTCTCCCACCCCATAGACTTGCTTTTTACGAAAAGTTTTACCTCATCTTTCAGCTTTGGTATACCATGCATTAACCTTGTTTCTAATCCAGATCGTATTATCTTGTCAAGAATGTAAGCTACTCTAGTAGTAATACTTACAATGCTATCAAGGCTCTTTGCAACTCTTACGAAGGCGTTAATTCTATCTATATCACTCGATTTAACCTCTATTACTGCTAATTTATTGCCCAACTGAAAACTTTTTTCAATTAATTCATGAGCATCTCTTTCAACCTTCTCTTCAGAATCTATGCGTCCTACGTTCATATTTGTGCCTTCTACGATCAACACATCTAAACTCTCTTCTCTTAGCTTATCTTTGAAATTCTCTGATAAAATTTGAGCTGGTCCATGAAATCTGAAGTCACCTGTGTAAGCAACCCTTGCTGACGAGCTTTCTATTATGAACCCATAGGCTCCAGGGACGCTATGATCTACTGAATAAGGAATAATTTTTAATCTATCAGCTTTGACCTCCATGCCATCACGAAAGTTTGAGAACTTTAATCTTGGTTCATCCTTCTTTGGCAATTTCCAGTAAAGCTTGTTCTCTAAAGTCAAATCCTTTTTTGTCTCAATATTTGAAGAGTAGATCAACTCTGACATAGATCCCATATGAATATTCAAATCGCTTCTCAGAAGCGTAATAAAGCCTGAGTGATCTAGATGAGGATGAGTAATGAATATGTGCTGTAATGGGCAATCAATGCTAGGTTCTAATATCTCCGCTCCTTCATAATTAACATACAAAGGCAATTTCTGCCCTTTTGATGTCTTTATCTCTGGCAAGAGACAGGTCTTAACCAATTCTTTCTGGACTGATCTTGTGGGCATAGTGAATGGAAATTGAAAAAACTTTCTATACCTATCAAAATCTTTGCCTAGATCGAGTAAGATCATGGATTCCTTATCTTCTAAAAGTATTGAGTTTCCACCTATTTTACCTGCTCCACCAAAGAGGGTAACATAACAATTTGAAGGCATAACCCTTATTAATTCTTATAGAATATAAAACTTTGAGATAGTCACTGAAGCCATATTCTGTTCTTTTCTCATCAATCTTAGCCTTTTAGAAATCTATTTAAAAACACAAATTTTGAGAACCTTATTTTCTGAATAAAATATTCAATCTTTCTTTATGTCATGATTGCCTGATCTATTTAAATGAATATCTCACTTTGGCTTTGGCCACAAAAAAGTGACGCTTTTAAGGCTTATGTTCTTTAAAATCCAGCTCAGTTTTGGATCGTTTTAATGAACTTATCATTAATTCGTCTTCTTGACGAACCTTCCTTTTTAACTGAAATAAAACATAGGATGAGTTATATCTTCCTTTTTGTCAATATATGTGATATGTAAAGTCCTCTCAGGTTTCATGATAAGCTTCGGTTTTCCAAGAACTTCGAATCTAAAAAGAGCAGATTTGTACCAATAAATTCCAGGATTCTTTTTAATTGGAAACTTAAGCTTTGTTATAAACTTCTCATAATTCACACTTCCATATATCATCGGATACTTTGAAAACCCTCTAATTATATCAGTTATTACACAGTTCGTTCTTGTAAGAATTTTCTGTATATTGATCCATTTTTTATAGGATGCTTCAGCTGTTGTTAGCCCAAAGTAACCTACTCCTTCATCTCTTAGGCATGAGATTCCCCTAGAGATAAAGGCTTTAAGCCCGCTTGTTGTTTCTAAAGGTTCTGAAGAGAAAACATCAAAGTTACCAACTAAAGTTTTTGGTAAAGGGTCTGAAACATTATACTTTTGAAACTCGATTTCTAATCCATAATTTCTATTTACTTTTTTTATGAATTCCCCGAGTCTCTCGTCAACATCTAGAACAAGTACTCTCGATGGAAGCTTTGTTAGGGATAAGGCTACGCTTAATAAGTCATCGTCACCTATCAACAGAAACTCTTTGTTTACAAGATCGTTATAAGATTGCATTAAAGCGACTCTTGCAATCACATCATACTCTCTCATATACCCTTGGTAGAATTCTAAGTTTGGAGTTGGTCTACCCTTAACAATTTCTTCGAACTGTTCTAAGACTTCCTTAAATTTGCCACTAAACAATATCCTCTTTCCTTCACATTTTTCACAGATTCTACTTTCAAAATTTATACTTCTCTGGTCAACTTTCTTTATCCCTTTATCTGTTAAACAGACTTCATCTTTATCTACAGCAATCGACCCTTCCTCGTAAAGATTGTTTATAGTCTCTATGAAGTCCCTTAGCGTATAATGACTGATATCAAGTAGTTCCCAAAAGGACTTCCTTGATTTTGCTAACTCATAAAGTATTTGCATTTCGATTTTCTTCATATAAATTCCTTCTTAAAATCTTCTTTTTAATAACTTTGGGCTTGAATTCTTCAACTAAAAGTTCAAAAGCCTTAAAGGCATTTTCACTTGGGCCGCATGTAAAAATATCTAGGGCAATATAGCCATGTTCAGGCCATGTATGGATGCTTAAATGGGACTCCCTTAAAAGATACACAGCAGAAACTCCATAAGGCTCAAATTGATAGAAATTTGAAGAAATAACCTTGAGGTTAGATTTAGAGATAACCTTATCAAAGATATTGCGAATACTCTCTACTCTTGAAATCTTCTCGGGATCTACCCCGAGAAGTTCGGCAACAATGTGGATGCCCATACTGAACACCCACCACCATTGCCAAACTTTTATAAGTTAGTTGTAGGTTATTGGGCCAGTAACACATAGAGGTTTTGGTCCCCAGTGACTTAGGAATAAGATATAATTTATAAAATTTTCGTAAAAATGTTTCAAGTTTATTAACTTAAACCGTTCTGAAATACTTGTTATGATTGTCCATTCTAGCTAAAACTGATGAATTGTTTAACAGATAGCTTGATTAAACTTATCGTTCAGCTTAATATATTCCCAAATGAACTAGAAATATTTAGACTTTTAGACATGCTTAAAAGATTAATCATAAATAAGTAAAACATTTTAGTAATTCTAAAAGGCGATAGATTTGGATGAAGACTTACTAATATCTGCCATAGACCTCGCCCAGAGGCTTGGTGCAGATTATGCAGAAGCTAGGCTACATAGAACAAAAGAGCTAGGCTGCATATTAAGGAATGGAGCACCAGAACCTGCAGTAATAAGAGATGCTTATGGTATAGGTATAAGAGTAATTCATTCTGGTTCTCTAGCCTTCTCCGCTACTAATGATGTATCTAGAGATAACATAAAAAATATGGTTGAGAATGCTGTAAAAAGGGCTAAAGCATCATTGCCACTCTTAAAGTATAAGATTCTTTTGAGTGAAGAAAAATCCATCAACGCTGATTGGAAGGCAGAAGAGAGAAAAAAGATAGAAAATGTCTCCTTTGAAGATCTTCTTGGTCTGTTAAAAGATATCGATAATCTCATAAAAAACGGAAAGAATGGTGTCTCTTTTCCTAATAGATTATTAGAATCTTCAACTCTTCTTGAAGAAAAGGTATACATGAATAGTGATGGGGCTATGATAAAAAGCAGGGTACCAAGAGTGAGTTTCAGTAGCTACATTACAACATCATATAAAGGTAGGACTGCTACCATAACCATACCTTCGGGCTATTCTCAACTTGGAGAGAGTGGTGGATGGGAGGTAATTGAGAGATTGAAGATTTTTGAATATGTTGAAAATGAGGCTAAAAATCTTTCTTTAGCTGTTAAAAGTGAGCAGAAGCCACCAAAAGAGACATTGGATGTGATTCTTGGTCCTCAAGTCAGTGGTATAATAGCTCACGAATCAGCAGGCCATCCTGGAGAAGCTGATAGAATTCTTGGAAGAGAAGCAGCTCAGGCAGGAGAATCCTATCTTAAGCCTAACGATCTTGGCATCAAAATAGGTAGCAAAGAAGCCTATGTAAGTGATGATCCTACTATCCCTCATTCTAATGGCTTTTACCTCTATGATGATGAAGGGATTCCTGCTAGAAAGAGGAGGCTGATAGAAGCAGGCGTAATTCGTGAATTTTTACATAATAGAGCAACAGCCTATGAATTTAACATCAGAAGTAACGGTTCATCAAGGGCTTCGCATTACGATAAAGAGCCTATTGTAAGGATGGCTAATACCTTCGTAGAACCTGGCGACTATTCTCTTGAAGAGCTTTTTGAAGATGTCAAGCTAGGTGTTTACATAAAATCCTTCATGGAATGGAATATTGATGATAAGCGTTTAAACCAGAGGTACGTCGGTCTTGAAGCTTACTTGATAGAAAAAGGGGAGATAAAAGGGATGGTGAGGAATCCTGTTTTAGAGATAACAACTCCTAAGCTATGGAGTAGTGTTGATGCAAGAAGTAAAGAAGTTGAATTTGTAGGTGCGACTTGTGGAAAAGGTGACCCTATGCAGGGAATTCCAGTCTGGACTGGAGGACCAAACATGAGGCTTAGAGCTATTAGATTGGGTGAGAGGTAGGATGGAGATAATCGAATTTGCCGATTTAGCTTTAAAAGAAGCAATAAAGCTAGGAGCAACAGATGTGTCGAGCATTTGCGCCAAAACGAATGAAAACTTGATAAGGTTCAGCAATAACTCTATCACTGTTAGCAAAAACATAAAGAACTTAGAACTCTTCCTTTATTTGGCTAAGGATAAGAAGAGAATAATGGGCACTACATCGAACCCAGACATAAAAGGAATCAAAGAATTTACTTCAAACCTAATAAAGGCTTGTGAGGCTTTATCTCCAAGTCCTGACTATACACCTTTACCAAAGATAGAAACTCATTACGCTCCACATGGAATTTACGATGAAAAAATAGTTGAAGATGGTATAAAGCTAATAGAATTTGTAAAAGAAGCCATAGATGCAAGTCTATCTAGTGGGGCTGACAGAGTTTCAGGATCTTTGACAGCTTCGGAAGAGGATCTAGTAATTCTCACATCAGGCAATGCTATTGGTGAGGATAGAATGACAAAGATACTACTTAATGTAAGAGCTTTTTCTGGTGAGGCAAGTGGTCACGGATTATCTTGTGCTGCAAGGCTTAAAGACTTTAACCCATATAATGCAGGTAAAGAGGCAGGGGAATATGCAAAGGCATCTGTTAATCCCAATCATTGGGAAGAAGGAGTTTATGATCTTATTACATTACCAACTGTAACTGCAGATATAATTCAGCATGTAGGATCCTTTGCCTCAGCATTCGCAGTAGATTCGGGTTTATCTTTCCTGGCTGATAAAATAGGTCAAAAAGTCAGCATGGATGACTTTACTTTAAGGGACTATGGAGTTATTGAAGGAGGCTTTGGAAGTAGGGGATTCGATGATGAAGGTTTTCCAACACGTGAAAACATAATAATCGAAAAAGGAGTTTTAAAAAACTATCTCCATAATAGCACAACGGCAAAAAAATTCAACACAATTTCAACAGGTAATGCAGGGATCATAGACCCTCATCCTTGGAACCTTGTAGTAGATCCAGGATCTATGAGCTTAGATGATATGATAAGAGAGGTTAAAAAAGGTATGATGGTAACTAATAATTGGTATACTAGGTTTCAGAATCTGAGATCTGGTGAATATTCTACTCTACCTAGAGATGCTGCTTTTCTAATCGAGAATGGAAGGATAAGACATGCAGTAGTGAGCTTAAGGATTAGCGATAGTCTTCCAAGACAGTTGGCAAATATTGTTGGTTTGTCTAAAGAGAGAAAATGGATTGAATGGTGGGAAGTATCTATCCCGACTCTTGCTCCTTCTATGCTCATAAAAAACGTAATGATAACAAAGGCTTTAGGATAATAGAAACTTCATGCTTTTTTGCAAAATGAGTTACCTAATAATTCATTTAAACATCTAATATTTTATTCTAAAATTTAAAAGATAACATAAATACGTAAAGCTATAGAGTTAGCCAAGAATTCTTAACAAAGCATAACTTCAGTAAAATATAAAAGCAAGAATTTTATCAAATATAATGAATTTTGGGTGTAGAGGTGATCTAGATGTCTGCACAAGCTATTCCGGCAATTACTTCAAGTGGGCAGCCCATCCTCATCCTCAAAGAGGGATCCACGCAAACCCGTGGAAGAGAAGCCCAAAGAAACAACATAATGGCGGCTAGGCTTATAGCAGAGATAGTAAGGACTTCCTTAGGGCCAAGGGGTATGGACAAGATGCTCGTAGATACCCTAGGCGATGTTACTATCACTAATGATGGAGCTACAATACTGAAGGAGATCGATGTCCAGCATCCATCTGCAAAGATGATGGTAGAAATTGCCAAGACTACTGATAATGAAGTTGGAGACGGTACAACTTCTGCAGTAGTCCTTGCAGGAGCTCTTTTAGAGAGAGCAGAGGAGCTCATCAATAAGGATGTCCACCCAGCAGTGATAGTAGATGGCTATAGAAAAGCTGCTGAACAAGCTTTAAAGATTCTAGAAAAGATAGCTGTAAAAATTCCTGCTGACGACAGAGAATGGTTGCTCAAGATCGCCAAGACCAGCATGGAGACAAAGATGGTCTCTCAAGAAAGTGGAATTTTGGCAGAGCGTGTGGTCGATGCCCTTCTTCAAGTAGCTGAAAAGACAGAAAGTGGCTACAAAGTTGATATAGATGATGTCAAGGTCGAGAAAAAGGCTGGTGCATCCTTAGCTGAAAGTCAGCTCATAAAAGGCTTAGTGCTAGATAAGGAAGTCGTCCATGCAGGAATGCCTAAGAGGGTCAAGAATGCTAAGATAGCTCTTTTAAATGCCCCTCTTGAGATAGAGAAGACAGAGTTCGATGCTAAGATCAACATAAACAACCCTGAGCAGATAAAGCTCTTCTTAGAAGAAGAGAATCGTATGCTAAAGTCCATGGTGGATAAGATCGTTGAAGTAGGAGCTAATGTACTCATTTGTCAAAAAGGAATCGATGACGTAGCTCAGCACTATCTTGCGAAGGCAGGAATAATGGCTGTAAGGAGAGCGAAACAGAGTGATATGGACAAACTGGCAAAGGCTAGCGGAGGCAGGGTTGTAACAAACCTTGAGGATCTATCGCCCAATGATCTAGGGTTTGCGGAACTCGTTGAGGAGAGGAAGATAGAGGAGGACAAATGGGTTTTCATAGAAGGTTGCAAGAATCCAAAGGCTGTAACGATACTGATAAGAGGAGGAACCCAGAGAATCGTCGATGAAGCAGAGAGATCTGTACATGATGCCCTTTGTGTAACAAGAGATGTTATGCAAAAACCAGCCATTGTAGCGGGTGGTGGGGCTCCTGAAGCTCATATCGCCCATGAACTAAGGGAATGGTCACACACACTTTCTGGGAGAGAGCAACTAGCGGTTCAAAAATTTGCAGATGCCATGGAAGTGATACCTCTCACACTAGCCGAGAATGCAGGACTTGACCCGATAGATGTTCAAGTAGAGTTAAGGGCAAAGCACGGTCAAGGTATGGTTTGGGCTGGCATCGGAGTCTTCGATGGAGGAGTCATGGATATGTATGAAAAGGGTATCTTCGAGCCATTGTCTGTGAAGGAACAGATCATAAAGTCAGCCACAGAAGCCGCCTGCATGATACTCAGAATCGATGATGTCATAGCTGCTGGCAAGATGAAGGAGACGGGAGGAAAGCCAGGCAAGGGCGCAGGCGCAGAAGAAACACCTCCTAGCGGAGAAGACTAAACCCTTCAAATTTTTTTATTTTATTTTGCTCCAAAACAATTATCTATTAGTGTATATTATGCTTTAGACAAATCTTCTGGTGCAAAGATTGCAAAGATATGACATTATTATTGTAGGCGCTGGGACTGCTGGATGCCTCGCAGGCATGACCAGTGCTGAACAAGGTTCAAAGGTCTTGATGCTGGATTGTAAAGATTTCAAAGAAATAGGCAAGAAGATTTGTGGAGATGCAATAGGGGCTCATCATTTCAAGAGCGTGGAGTTAAAGACACCTCCAAATAACGTCATAAGGAGTAAGATCAATGCAATAGTTGTTTGCTCCCCATCAGGCAGGCATAGCTATAAAGTTGAAGGAGAAGGTTACGCTCTAAACAGGTATGAGTTCGGTCGTTGGCTTTTAGATCAAGCCTTGGATAAAGGTGTAGAATTAAAACCAAACACAAAGGTAACATCACCCATAATGGAAGAAGGCAGAGTTATAGGTGTTAAAACTTTAAACAATAGGACAGGAGAAGTTCGATCTTTCTTATGCAAAGTAGTTATAGATGCTAGTGGTTGGACTGGAGTCATAAGAAGAGCCCTGCCTGAATTTCATGGTCTTGTTAAGGAACCAGAATGGGAAGATGTTGCAGTATGCTATAGAGAAGTTAGGAGGCTAAAGAGTAGTGTAGATGATTTAGGATTAGCTAAAATTTACTTAGATACAAGAATAGCTCCAGGAGGTTACTGGTGGTTCTTCCCTCAAGGCGAAGATTTAGTGAATATAGGTATAGGGGTGCAGGGAGGCCGTGGAAACGATCCTAAGATTCTTTTTAGAAATAATCTTTCAAACCTTCCTATACTTAAGGATTCAAAGGTCATAGATGCAGGTGGTGGTGTTGTACCGACTAGAAGGTCTCTCCACTCTTTAGTAGCTTTTGGGGTAATATTTGCTGGAGATTCTGGCTTTACTGCAAACCCTATACATGGTGGTGGCATAGGCTCTTCTATGATAGCAGGGAAGATAGCTGGAAGAGTAGCAACAGAAAGTCTAAGCGAGGATTCTGAAAATACTTTGTGGAAAGTCAACAAAGAATATGTAAAAGCTTATGGCATGAAAGCTGCTGGCTTAGAAATCTTTAAAATATTTCTGCAAGAGCTGAGCAACGACGATTTAGAGTTTGGCATGGAAAAGAAGTTGATAACAGAATCAGATCTAACAAGGCTTAGCTATGGCCATGGAGATTTATCAATAAGAGATAGGGCTGTAAGAATAATAAAGGGTGTAAGAAGACCTAGCATTCTTATGCACTTAGCAACAACTGCTAGCTATATGAAAAAAGTCAGGAAAATTTATGAAAATTATCCTGAAAGAGAAAGTTATGAAGAGTGGTCTAGATCTGTTTATAGTCTTTTTTCTGATTTTAAGAAGAAGATCAAGCATAGCTAAAGCTATGATTCTTTCTCTTACGCCAATCTTACTGGTAGAGTTTTTGCTAACTCCTTGGATTCTCTTTTAATTTTTTCCTTGATCTTTTAGAATTGTTCGACCTGCGTGATCTTCTCACTCTCGATTCAGGCTGAATTTTTTGAGAAATCTTATCCTCATCTTTAGAGGGTTGAATACTTTCAGGCTGAATGGCTAAAGGTTGTATAGAATTTTGATTAGTCGGAATAATCTGAGATGATACAATCTCTTGAGTGGCTAGTGGTTGCACAGGATCGGTTTGAGTCGATTCATGTGGAATATCTTGGGATGGCGTATTTTGTATTACCATGGGCTGTATATTATTAGATTGCTCTTCATGAACAACATCCGGATTCTGTATCGGCTTTTCTATTTTTTCTTCATTCTTTTCAATTATTCTTTGATGGCTAACTTCATTCACTGGCGATGTATTTTGGGAAGGTTCGATTTCTACTTTAGGGATAGCTTCGCTGACAGATGATGTAATAGACAAACTCGGTGCTCTAAAAAACCAGCCTTTTATCTTGCTTATTATTCCCATCTCACGTTAGAATAGCTTAGAATAGATATGTAATGAATAGTCAACTTCTTTAAACAATTATGTTAAATTACTAAGAATGTAGATTAATACATGACTTTTTGAATATGGGTTTATTCTCAAATTTTTATCCATGAGACTAGGAAATATTAATGATAGCTACTTTTAAATACGATTATGAATATATTTGTCTAAAATTGTGGAAAAGGATTCAAACGCAGTTCAAGAAGCAGAAAGGAAGGTTAAACGTAGTAAGAAAGATGGTAGAGCTGGGCATAAGGGTGGGTGAAAATGGTAAGCTTTATGTGGGTGAAGTAGAAGTTAATGATACTGCTATTGCAAGAGCAGCAGGTGTCGATAGACGAGTTATAAAGAGTACAACTAAACAGATATTAGAAAATCCAGAGCTACGTGATATATTCACAAGAATAAAGCCTGTTGGAGCAAGTTTAGTCGATGTAGCAAAAATCCTTGATTATAGCGTTTTAGTGATAAGATCAGATCCTCATAAGCCAGGGGTTATAGCTAGTGTAACTAGTGTTTTAGCAAAACATAACTTGGTTGTGAGGCAGGCTTTAGCCGATGATCCTGATTTAATTCCTGAGCCTTGTTTAACACTTGTAGTAGATGGCAAAATACCCACAAAAGCTATAGATGAGATAAGGTCTTTACCATTGGTCAAAAGCTTAACAATTTTGAAGTAGTTTATGAATTATCATTATTTTTTACTTATTTCTTCCTATCACTTCAAGCCCGTTCATGTAAGGCTTAAGGACTTCAGGTATTCTAATGGAACCATCTTTCTCTTGATAATTCTCCATAATGGCTATCAAAGCTCTCTCCGTTGCTATAGCAGTACTATTCAAAGTATGGACAAATTTTGGCTTTTCACTAGGCTTGTCCCTATACCTTATGTTCAGCCTTCTTGCCTGATAATCCAAGCAATTAGAGCAACTAACCATTTCTCTATACTTTCCTTGCCCTGGCAACCAGGCTTCCAAATCATACTTCTTTGCAGCAACAGTTCCAAGATCTCCTATGCATACATTCATTACTCTATAAGGTATTTTTAGAAGCTGAAATATTTCCTCAGCATTTTTTATCAATAATTCATGCTCTTTCCATGAATCCTCAGGTCTTGAGAATACAAATTGTTCTACCTTCTCAAATTGATGGACTCTAAAGATTCCTTTTGTATCCCTACCATGGGCTCCTGCCTCCTTTCTATAGCAAGGGCTTATCCCAGCATATTTGAGAGGTAATTGCTTGCCATCAAGAATCTCATCCTTATGAAGACCAGCTATTGCATGCTCAGAAGTAGCCAAGAGATAAAGATCCTCTTCTTCAATCTTATAAATTGCATCTTCAAAATCAGATAGGGCAACACATCCAGCCACAACTTCCCTTCGAAGCATATAAGGCGTTTGTATAACTGTAAAACCTTTCTTTTTCATGAATTCTAATCCAAATCTAATGAGAGCAAGATTAAGTAAGACTAGATCTCCCTTCAAATAGTAAAACCTTGCCCCTGCTACCTTTGCTGCCCTTTCTATATCTATCAATCCCAAATTAAGCCCAAGGTCGATATGATCTTTAGGCTGAAAGTCAAAGCTGGGCAATTCTCCCCATCTTCTTATTTCAACATTATCGTTCTCATCCTTCCCTGGTGGGACTGTCTTATCAGGTATGTTTGGTATTATCATCATTATATCATGAATCTTTCGCTCCAAATCTTTGATCTTTGCATCGATCATTGAAATTTCATCTGAAATCTTCTTCATCTCTTCTATCTCTTTCTGTGCATCCTTGTTCTCTCTCTTGAGTTCTGCAATCTTCAGAGACACAAGATTTTTCTTATGCTTTAGCTTTTGGGCTATAGTTATGATTTCTCTCCTTTCTTTATCATATTTTATCAAATCATCAAAAGGTACGCTTATGTTCCTCATCTCTAACATCTTTTTAATCAAATCCTGATTCTCACGAATGAATTTTATATCTAGCATAATCTTACACCAATCTTTTTACATATGTGAATTCAAAGCTCAATATAAGTTGATTGTATCAAGTTACTGATTTGATTTCTTTCAAAGTATTCAAAGAGGCTTGGCAGCATGTTAAAAGATCATCTATAGTTGATATTAAACTTTCTAGTTTACTGTCTGAAGAGAAATTTATCATCAAGAGCTTCTTGTCAACATTCATATCTATGCTCAATCCTTCAGGCAAGTTTATGTTATCAGGCTTAAGAGAGCTATAGAGAATTTTAGGAATTACTTCATCCTTGCACTCTATTATCAATTTAACTCTCACTTTCATCAACTAAAGTTGCCAAACTTTAATTAAACAAATTAACTTTAAATTTTGCTCATTAAGTCTTTATTCCTGCTGATATAAGAGGTGTTATACTTCATTCACTTCTCTTAACTTATCTTCTATAAACTTTAAGAACTCGTCTAATCTTTGAGGAGGAATTCTGGCTCCAGCAGCCACATCGTGCCCCCCTCCCACGCCCTCGAACTTGCTAGCTTCAGCCATAATCAAGCCTAGGTTTAAAGCAGGGCTACAACCTTTTGTCTTCCTTGCTGAAAAGCTTATGTCACCATCATTTGTAACAGTCCTAACGAAAAGTGCCTTTCTTTCGAACTTTGCAATTCCACTCAGTATTGAAGATACGGCTCCTAGCATTTTCTCATCTATCAGACCATCACCGACTACCATAAAGGACCATCTTCCTTCAACAACTCTTTTCTCATCACTTAAAATGTTTTGGACATAGCTGTTAAGAGTATATTTATACTCTGCCAAGATCCTCTCACCTTCTTGTAAAGAGAAATCTCTATCACCAAGACAGATAGAAACTCCTACTCCCCCGTTTCCTGTTCTCCCACAAGCGTTCAACAATGTTGCAAACTCTCTACAATCCCTTAAAGGGGTATGCTCATCCTCTTTCTCTAGAATATATATATTTCCTATGAGTTCTTTCACTTTGTCTGTAGCATTCGGTGTTAAAGTAAGATAAGGTATTATTGCTTCAACAACTTTTCCCTTTTCTTCTTCTGAAAGTTCGGCTATAGTCTTCCATCTCGCTCCTTCCTTAAGCCTAATTCCTGCTGATGTAAGAGTAGCAAGGCAAGAATCTCTATTTCCTGTCAACCCTGGTATGAAAGGTGTTGTCGTTGATGCTATAGCTTCATGTATGGGCTTTGTCTCCCTTCCATAAAACATCAAATCCTTTGTAACTTTCAAGCACCCACTCTTAATGGCATCCTTCACAATTATCTCATTTAATCCTATCAAAGATCTGCCTTCCCCTTGGTCTTGCCTGTCTCCAAGGGCACCTACTATAGCTAAGCATGATAAGTCTATGTTGTTCTTATCCATGCTCGAAGCTATTAAATAGCTCATGCCAGCAGCGCTTATCTCTTTTGTACCGTCTATGTCAAACTGCCATGAGTTGATAATATTCTCAATATTCTTCTCATCCTCACTGATTTGATGATGATCTATGGCAATCCATTTATCACCAATGGCTTCCTTTATCTGCCTCCCCATTCCTGCTCCTAATTCACAGAATATGTAAAAATCGTAGTCTTCTCCCTTTAGCTCGTAAACAGTTTTTAGTTTTAAGCTATTAGTAATTCTAACGACAAAGCGCCCATTCTTTCTTACTATAGCTTTAGCTATTATGCTTGCAGAGGCGATACCATCAGCATCAAGATGGCCAAGTATGATTATATTCTTCTTTTCTCTTAAATTCTGATCGATAACTTCACCAATTCTCTTAGCTCTCTCAAAT
>Ga0272449_1001499_pt1 | contig 23740 bp, 13 predicted proteins | sample YNPCB0241_FD_198679 | JGI IMG/M metagenome (GOLD analysis project Ga0272449, IMG submission 198679) | Hot spring sediment microbial communities from Yellowstone National Park, WY, United States - YNP-CB-024-1 | ecosystem: Environmental > Aquatic > Thermal springs > Hot (42-90C) > Sediment... | reverse complement strand
GGGGGGTAGAGGAGTGCTTACTTAGTCTGTGTTTTTCAGGTCAGGAGGGGGCGGGGGCTCTCGGAAGTTGCCTCCATGGCTCTCCAATATTTGCGAAAAGCCCGAATGAGCCAAAACCAGGAATTTCAGGGCAAAGATGTTTAGTGCTTAGCTTATCATTGGCTCATTGCGTTTTGAGCCTAAGTAGTCCTCCACGGGAGTGTGGTCTGTCCAGGCTTGAAAAAAGCTTTCCCACAGTGTGTTTGAAGTTTTGGCGGGTCAAGGCTGGGTCCAAATGCCGGAATGGAGAGTTTAGTTTTCAGAATGGAACCGGAACGAAAAAAGATCGGCATCCCGGAGATAGAAGAGAAGTCGGACTGGCTGGCCGGCTAGTTCCGCCACTTTCTTGCCCGAGGTCCACTGCACCGGATGGTCCAGCCGGTCGCCAATGAGTTCGGGACAATCAGACAACGCAAAACCCGGGATTGGTTTCCCCTGGGCCGTCTGTAATTCCACTTTCACGCAACCCCCGGCAGATGTGGAAAAATTAATCCGCAGTTGGGCACCGCTAAACCGAATAGGTTTAGTGAGCAGATATCCACCTTGGTAATTGGCTCGCACGGAAACAAAACCGTCGGCTCGGATGGTATAGCGGCGTAAATGATTCGAGGGATAGCCGTAGTGATGTTGAACGTAGAAAAAGACCTCACCGTCTTTTTCGAAGATCCCTCGTGCAGCATAATTGGCCCGAGAGGTCCAATTCCGAAGGTCTCGGCCTGGCCGCAAGAAAGCCTCCATAAACCGGTGAAACTGTGCCCCGCCTCGGGTGGATACAAGCAAAATGTCTGTGCAATCATTGGCGAAATTCCATTCCTTGGGGACGTCGACTTCGGCGATCTCTTCTTCGGTGAGCACCCGTCGGCCGGGGAAGAATCGGGTAGGAAAGCCTAAATAAATATGCGGGGCCCGCGGATAGGGTACCAGCTGGTTAGTGTAAAGATGTTCCCTCGGCCAGTGCCCCGGTTCTAGATCAACCGGTTCTTCCCAGTGGAGGAAATCTTTAGAGGTCGTTCGAGCGATCCAGCGAAAACCTTCCCGAAACACGCGGAAATAAAGAACATATTGCTGCTCCGTCTCCGACCAGAACGCGTTATTTTGGGAGTCGAAAGCTCCTTTGGTGAAAACAGGCTTTTCCTGAAGTGGTCGCCAATGCACTCCGTCCGGCGAAGCAAAGGCAAATAATTCTTGCCAGGGACCTCCCAGGGCTTTAAACCGGGCATCAGGTGGGCAGTTCGGGCGGGTGTCGGCAAACGGTGCGAAATTGTGGCAAGCCGGGTGCCCTGCAAGCACCACGTTGTTGTCTTTGGTACCTGCTACCTCAAAGAGACCTAATTGAGGGCGAATCCAGTGGATACCGTCCGAGCTCTCAGCCAAACAGGTCGCTTCGGTTGTTAAGTCATGAGAGGCCCTCGGCATCCCGCGGTAATACATGAGGAACTTCTCGCCGTCGCGTAATACGGTGATGTACCCACTGTATTTCCCTTCCCAAGGCTGGTCGAACCGGAAGACTATCTCCTGGGGTTGCGGATGGTGGAGCTGAAGATAAACCCCCTCGATTCGTTCGATGAGCAGGCTGTCCACAAAAAGTTCCCGCCGATCGCCGATGTCGATGGGTTCCTCCCCGGCCCAGGCCGCAAAAACCGGGAGAATCTTCCCCAGGCCTAACCCAAGCGTTTCCCCGACTAAACAGCATCCTATCAGCCAAATCAGGGTCTTCGCCCAAGACATCTTGGTGTTCTGGTTGTCAACCATCCTGTAGGTTCCTGCTACCGCAAGAAACCGATTCTCGAACAGCCCCGAATAAACTTGCCGGGGATAATTGTCACCTCCCATCGTTTGGCCGGCGGATAAACCCAGTCCTCCAAAATCCCAAGGGGGAGGTTGGGGATAACACAAAAACTTTAAAAGGCCCAATTAGCTCCATCTTTTGGGGCCCTGAATTCTGGATGGCTTCTTAGCTGGAAAGTTATGCCCTTTCAGCTTCGCCGTGCTTTTCCGATGAATCAAGGCGACTCCGGCGGCAATTCCTTAATCCGGATATTCCGCCATCGGATCTGGCCTTTTTTGGCGGAGTGGACCTGCAAGGCGATAAAGCCCTCCAGATCGGCCTGGTCGCTTTCGTCGGTGAAGTCGGCACAGGGCACGCCATTGACCCAAGTACGGATCCGGCGGCCTTTGGCCTCGATTACAAATTCGTTCCACTCGGTCGGCTTGAAGGCTTTTCGCCCTTCTTCGTTTTGATCGAGCTTAAACAGCCAACCCCGCCGGGCCTCATCATAGATACCTCCTGACCAAGACCGGCCGGAGGGATCGATCTCGCATTGGTAGCCGTAGACCCGACCAGTGTTCGGTCTTTGGTGACTGCGAATTTGGATCCCGGAATTCAGCGGGTCGTCGAATTTCGCCTCCAGCTTCAAGATAAAGTCCCGATAGTGTTTTTCCGTACAGAGAAACGTGTTTGGTCCAGGCCCTGCTTTGCCCACAATGCATCCGTCTTCGACCCAATAGGTTGCCCCACCGCCCGCTTTCCGCCAGCCGGCAATCGTTTTGCCATCAAACAAAGGCACAAAACCTTCCTCATCTGCTGGCCCTTCGGGAGCGGGAAGAGGCCCGAGGACCTCTGCCACAAACGGCTCGATCGCAGCTGCCCAAATGGCATACCCACGAAAATTCGGGTGCAGTAGGTCCGGCATGATCTCTTTGGTCAACATGCCATCCACTGTGAGGAACGCTGTGTTAATATTCACGAATTTGACCCACTGGCCATCGGCCAGTTGGGCAATTCGTTCGTTGACTTCCTCATTCTTCTGACGGAGTGGATCTTCCGGCGTTTCTCCCCGGGGAAAAATCGCAAGCAGTAAAATTTTGGTCTCCGGAAGTTTTTCACGCAGCTTGGCGACGATCGCTCGGATTCCCTCGGCCGTTTCCTCCGGTTGATTGGCGGCAGCATTGTTTGTCCCGATCATAACCACGGCTAGCTTCGGGCTAATCCCTTCGATATTTCCGTTTTCAAGCCGCCATAGGACGTGTTGTGTTCGGTCCCCACTAATCCCCAGGTTGACGGCGTTTCGGTTGCCGTAGTAAGCCTCCCAAACGGCTTTTCCCGCACCTTCCCAGCCTTGGGTGATGGAATCCCCAATGAAGACGAGGTCTACATTTCCCTGCTTAACCCGCTCATTAAGTTTTTGGTGACGCTCCATCCACCATCCATCCGGACGCGGAACGGGCACAACCGCCTCATTGGCCCAAATCGTGGCCGAGAAGATCGAGGAAAGCAATACTGCCCCCCAGACCCTGAAGCTAACGCAACCCCAACGTGACACTCGGAAACCTTTCATGCCGCATCCTCCTCTTCGCTTGTGCAACAATGGTGGTCTGGTCAGAAGACCTTAGTGAAAATTGGTACCACGCCGCAATCACATTGGCCGCACGAATTCTGATGTCAGCCGTTGAATGCGGAGGGGACTGGAAGGTTGGCGTTATTTTTCGTTAAAACCGGGCACAAGATTTATAGTGAGGGCCTCGGTAGAAGTCCCGTGCAATCCCTCAACATTCCTTCGAGACAACTACCGACGGGCTGCTAAGGCACCAATGGATCAACTAATCCGGGCTTAGTCGTTTAGGGCTTATATTATTCGAGTTTCCGTAACTTTTCCGTATGCAGAACACTTTACATAGGTGAAGCCGGAATTGGTAGTTTTTGGCAGGCATTTGCAACGGGGCGGAAGGAACACCCGATCTGGGATTCTTCCTCGGGATCTCCTGCAGGCCTTTTTGGCCCCGAGGTTCTCCCAGGGGAAAATCCTCGTCCGGAGGAAGAGGTGACAATGTTTCGGTCTTCTATTGTGCAGCATGTTATGGGGTGGAAGGGGTGGACAAACCGCGGGGGGCGGAGTGCTAGTACTGCTTCCCGTATCAAGGAGGCTTGCAAGGATGGGCTGCAAATAGTGGCGGGAAAAACTCGGAGCAAGAAAGAAAGGCCGACCGTCGTTACGACCCCAATTCGTTGATAACCCTAATCCCCTTTTCTGTCCCTGCGTGGTCGTTTTAAAGTTGGCGGGTTATAAAACGGAGGAATTCAGCCTCGAGGGCAGGAAGGGGCCCGAAGATCCGCTCGAAGTCTTCCAACCGGCTTTTTGGAGGATACGGCTCCACCGGAAGCTTTTGCCCCATGAGCTTTACGTAAGCAGCCATTTTTTGCGGATACCGTTTTAGAAGGAAATAACAGAGAGCCCAAGCCTCGGCGTATGCCTCGAGGGCGGTGGATGTATCGCGGAAGCGGTCGTCCGATTCGATTAAGGTGACTAAGGGCTGGCGAGTTCCCCGTGATCGAGACTTGCGAAAATCTTCGAGCCGTTTGGGGTTAATCTCTCCGACACTCCTCCAGCCGGCGGTGCTTTGGAGATCGGGGGTCTCGAAGAACGTCGCGATCCCCTCTGCCAACCACACCGGGGTTTCGGCCATTCGGGAGAATAGCCCCGTGTTGTAACAAAGCTGGTGGGTAGCCTCGTGGACGATGGTGGCCACCGCCCGGTAAGATTCGGGATGAGCCAAAAGCCGGTTGATTTCGGTCAGGGATCGCCGAGCTGCCAAGGGACTGATGGCCGATGTTTCCGTCAGGTCGTAGAGGACGGTAAAGTTCTTTTCTAAATGATAGTAACCGATGATGGCGGCAGCCGCCTCCCCTACATCTTGCTTTGCATACTGAACGAACGTACTTTTTGTCGGAAAAATAATAGCTACTAAGGGAATTTCGGGTTGGCGAATGGGTACACCTCGTCGAGACCAAAACGTTGTGAAAGCAGTGTACAGACGTTCCAATAGCCAGCCACACCAAGCAGCATACGATTCGCCACAATTGTAAAAGATCAAATAGTTGGCGGTGCGGCGGACAGAAAACGATTCGCCCAGTTCTTGCCGAAATTGCCCGATTAATTCTTCGGGAGAAAGAAACCGGAAAGGTTCCCCATTGCGGCTGCGGTCCACAATTTCCTCAGGTTGGATGACCCAGTAGCGGGTATCGGGGGTCTCCAGCAGAAGGGATCCGTCTTGGTTTTCCACCAAGATGCGGCCGGCGAGGTTGAGAATTCCGCCATCCCGCTTGAGCAGGACGTAATCAAGGGCCGAAGCGGTCGGGTTTTCCCCCCAAGGCAACCACCCGGCTGTTGCGGCAACTATTAGTAAGAGGGGGAACCGAAGTCCACCCCGGCCGGCACTTTCTTGCCCCAATCCGCGAGCGGGTATCCTACGAGTTGCACTAGTTTTAAAGGTGGAAGGTTCGGCAAAGAGTTTTGCTGTCATCAAGGAACTCGGTTTGTTATCAACCTCGTAAGGCGAAGGCCGGCAAAGTCCAAGTAGACGTTATCCTTTTTCTCCGGCAGATGCCGAAGCTCCTAGCAGAAGAAAGCCGGAGGGCAACTCGGCGTTGCTGGGCCGGGTGGCCAAATTTTCGATGCCTTTATCGTTTTGGGAGCGACCTCCTAACGCTGTTGCGGTCGGTAGATGGCGGCCGCCCAATGTCCCCGGCCGGGAGGCTCAATCCGTACCCAGTCTCCCCCGGAAATCGTTGTTTGAGGTCCCCATTCTCCCTTTTCAATGGATACCCACCGCAGCTGAAAGTTCCCGCGATGATTCCGGAGATCGAGCCGGACCTGGCCTCCATCGGGGAAATAGAGGATGTAAGCCTGTCCAGGTTTAGCAGCAAGATAAGCTTCGTTTTCTTCCCGATCGCTCAGAAGGGCGAGGTTGGGCTCCACATCCCAAAACTTAACGAACGACTCAATCAATCGGGCGGCCCGAATTGAGGCTTTGGCTTCATCCGACAAGCCGATTCCGGAATCCGGCCGGTGGAAGCGGACAGCTGCCGCGCCTGCTAGCAGGTGCCGCCACCATCGTTCGATTCCATCTCGGGTGGACCCATATCGGCCGGTGTCGGCCCCGTAGGTTTTCACCGTATTGATCGGTCGCGGGATCTTCCGGATATACTCCCGAACCCAAAGGAAGTTATCCCAATGCGTCTGCCCACGGTTATGGTTGTTCTGGGAGACATCGAGAAAGTCGTACAACTCGGGGTGATCGAACGTGTTACGGTGCTGCGGAGCTTTGAGGTCCCACGCGTCCCACATTTCTGTCACGTAGACGCGGCGGCCGGCCTGGGCTGCCTTTTCCTTAATAAATTGGGCCCAGTGAGCAGACCATGCCGGATCTCCCGATGTTTCGTTGTCCATGCAATAAAGTACGTGGTCGTACTTCAGGGTATGCGAAAGCATTTTTTCCACGAAAGCCTGCTGATACTGATAGACCACGCGATTATTGCGTTGCTTGGGGGTAGTGAAAAAGAAAGGCTGTTTATTTCGTCCGGGATGATCAGGGTAATGGGGTTCGAAACCGGACTCTTCGTATGTGTAATTGATGTTGTTTTTCGGATTATAGGGATGGGGTTCCCAATTCTCGCGGGAATAGTCGAATCGATCCCAGACTTCGATTTGAACGATAATCTGGCGTTCATGTGTCCAACGCAGCATGTTTTCAAACCGCTGCCAATATTCGTCATTCCACTGACGCAAGTCATACTTCCCGTCGGGAAGTTGTTTGAAGGGATATACCTCAAAACCTTTGTCCCGACGGTCGCTCATGGTGTTGCGAATATAATTGGCCCCGACGGCCACCATTTCGTCCAGATGCTCGCGGAGATCGGGGATCTGGAATAAATTGTCGTCTTTGCTGCCTCCCAAAAGGAGAACCGGTTTTCCCCGATACTGCCAATACCACGGATTCTCCCGCCAAGGCTGAATGGCTTGGGAGGGATCTCCCTGGGCCATAGCCGGGCTCATTCCCAGAAAAAGGATGAACCCACCAACGTGGGCCAGGAACACGATTGGTTTTGCGGCCCGCAAAAGTTCGTGCCACGACATAAAGACACCTCCTTCTAGCGGGAACGAGACACGTTAATGCTTCGAGCTCCACATGGCGGGAAAGATTGTCCAGGTAGCAGTTTACTTCCCCCCTAAACGGGCAAACAGTATAGGATTGCGATGGAAGTCCTTTAGAAGGCCCCAAGGTTGTGGGGAAACTGCTCAGGGCAAGTCCACCACTGAAAGAAGGACGGAATTCCGATAACCGCTCTCGTAGGCAATTTTACCTTAAAGTATCCGTTGGCAGTCCTCCCTTACACCGGGCAAAGCATGGATCGGAAGAGGGCTCGGCCGCAGCCCGCCTCCGGTCTCCTTTGAGCTAGCCCCGTTTAAAGAACAACCTCCATTCTTGAGATGGTTGGATGTTCGTATTATGCACTGAAGAAAGGGGAGATTCCAGCGATTACCCCAGTGAACTATCTCCTTTAGGACCGGAAGAAAGTAGAATCACCGGGTTCGAGATTTGAGCCGGCAGTTGCAAGGTTTAATGGCCGATTGGGGGCTTTTGGGAAGGGGGGCCAAGCCCCGGGGAGTTTGTCCCTTTCCCGGCAGGAGCCGGTTTCCACCGGTTTTTTCGAAAGTAGAGGAGGGAAGCTTTGGATCGGATTCGAGGCTCGAAAATTGATGGAAATAAGAATACGATTCGCGGGTGGGGTCTCTTTTGGTTGTTCCGGGAACTGGTATCCAGGACTGCATACGGGATGCTTTGCGAAGACTCCCGAAGGCGGAGGGCACCCAAAAATGATTTGGAGACTTTTTGACGGCAGGGAGGGAGCAAGGGCAAATCCTGGACATCGTGCGAAATTGATAGCCGTCCGATCGAGGCCTAAATCCCTTCCGCGGGGCACTCCATCGTGGCGTAATGGGGTGGGAAATTCTTTTGGGGTGGGAACGGAGGACTGGGCTGCCAGAGGAGCCGTTCACTGAGTGTGGAGCGGGCAATGGGTCGGCAATACTGTACGGTATTTCGGCGTTGGCTTTCACAGGTTTATGTTGGGAAGAGTTTGGAATTTGTGCCTTCTGCCGCAGTTTGGCAGTGGTTTGCCGGGTGTGTGTCTTATTCCGTGGGAACTGTCCCGGGGTTTCGGTGGGGGAAAACGTCCGGTCGGAGGGGAAAGCTGTGATTCGATACCTACTTGGGATGGGGGTGGTGATCCTGGTGGTTGGTACCGGTGTGATGGGAGGGGGTAGTCTCGCTTATGCGGAGGGAAAGGCGGGTTTTCGCGATTGGGAACTAGAGGCTCAGGCAGCGTTCCTGATCACCCCGGCTGCGGAGCGGGCGATTCAGCGGGGGTTGGAATATCTTGCTTTGCAGCAGCATCCGGATGGGTCATTCGGTTCGGGAGCCTATCGGGGCAACGTGGCCATCGTGGGACTGGCAGGGATGGCCTTTTTGGCCGCGGGAAGTACCCCAGGGCGAGGACCTTATGGCCGGCAAATTTCCCGGGCTATCGACTACCTCCTGGCCAATACAGATCAGAGTGGGTTCATTTGCTATGCCCCTGCGGCAAGCCATGGTCCCATGTATGGGCACGGATTTGCCACATTGTTTCTTGCGGAATGCTATGGAATGGATCCTCGGCCGGAATTGGGCACGGTGCTTCGGAAGGCTGTTCGACTAATCATTGAAACACAAAACGACGAAGGCGGGTGGCGGTACCAGCCCCAGCGGGCCGACGCCGATATTTCCGTTACCGTCTGCGAGATCATGGCTCTTCGGGCAGCAAGAAACGCCGGCATCTTTGTGCCCAAAGAAACGGTGGATCGGTGTGTGGAGTATCTTCGGCGTTGTCAGAATCCGGATGGCGGTTTTGCCTATCAGCCGCAGGTGGGCGAAAGTGCTTTTGCTCGCTCGGCGGCGGGACTGGTAGGTCTTTTTTGTGCTGGCATTTACGAAGGGCCAGAGGTGGAACGAGCCGCCCAATATTTGATGCAGTTCCTCCCTCAGCCCGGCCAACCGATTCCCGACCCTCCGTACTACGAGTATGGCCACTATTACGCGGTCCAAGCTATGTGGATTCTCGGCGGATCCTATTGGCAGCGATGGTACCCGGCGATTCGGGATGACTTGGTTGCCCGGCAACGGGATGGTTACTGGCGATCGCCCCTTTCCAACGAGTATGCCACAGCCATGGCCCTTCTGGTGCTGCAGCTTCCCAACAACATGCTCCCCATCTTTCAGCGGTAGCATCTGCCCGGGTTCTTCAACTGCATGTCTTTTGTTGCCGGCGAACTTGGGAGCAGCAAGACGGATTGGGCCCGAGGCTGTCTTTGGAGTTCGCGGAAATCGATAGTTGGGAGGAAAAAGTTGCCTAGGTTCGGAACGGGTGGCAGGTTCGCATGACTCACCGACAAATTTTTTTCCTGAGCTTCAGATTTGTTGCATCATGGAGAACCTTCCTGAGCCTCATACTGTATATCGGTTCCATCGGGGCTAGTGTGTCTTTGTCCCGGGCCAATGAGTTGCTTTTAGTCGACGGCCGACGGCTGGTGGGAGAGTTATCCCGGATTTTGCCGGGAGGTCGGCTTGAGTTTTTGGCCAATTTGGAGCCTGCAGAGTTTGCTGCCGACCAGGTTGTCCTTTGGGGCCGATTGCCGGAACTTTTATCCCCGCAAGTAGTCGTTTTCGCCGATGGATCCCTTTTGGCAGTCCACTACGTTCGGATAGAAAATGAACGGGTCCACATTCGGGGGCCCCAGATTCTCGATTTGGTTGTGCCAGTGGAGCAGCTTGCAGGAGTGGTGCTTCGATCCCCGGGACAACGCGAGCAGAGGGATCGGTTGTTCGATAATGTGCTTCGGTCCACGGCCAAACAGGACGAAGTGATATTGGCCAACGGGGATAGGATTGGCGGGTTAGTGCTCCGGTTGGATGAGGCAAACTGTCTTGTTGAGATTGCCGCGGGTACAACCCAATTGGCCCGGGAGGATGTGGTAGCGGTTCTCTTTCATCCGGAACTGCGGGCTAAGGCGGTGATGCCAACCCGGACGGATCCTGGGGGGCAGCAATCGCTCGGATGTCCTACTATTATCGGTCTTGTGGACGGCTCTATGATTTTTTGTAGAGAGGGTCGGAGTGATGGTCCCACGGTGGCGTTTGAACTCCTTTTAGGATCGAAGCTTCTTGTGAAGACCGGGGCGGTGGTGTTTCTGCAGCCTCTTTCGGGGGAGGTGACTTATCTGTCGGATTTGGAGCCGGAGGAGTTTGAGCACCGGCCGTTCCTCGGCATCGAAAGGCCTTTAGGGCGGGATCGGTCCGTTTTGGGAACCCGTTTGAGAAAGGGAGGGCAGATTTATCCCAAGGGTCTGGGGGTACAAAGTTGGGCTCGCGTTGTCTATCGACTCGATAAAAAATTCCGCCGGTTTGAGACTCTTGTGGCCTTGGACGACCTGGCGGAAGGAAAAGGGAGCGTGGAGTTTGTGGTGGTGGTAGACGGAATCGAACGCTACCGCAGCGGGGTCGTAAGTGGCAAAGATCCTGCTCGGCCGGTTAGTTTGGAGGTGGCGGGGGCGGACCGGCTGGAGCTTGTTGTGGAATTCGCAGATCGGGCTCATCAATTCGACTTTGCTGATTGGCTCCTGGCCCGACTGGTTCGGTGAGGCGTTGCCGCACGACTCCCTTAAATGTGGGGGATAGAGCGGGAAGCCAGCCATCCAACGGGGATTTTAAAGCGAGGCCAGGGGCCGGCAACCGGGCCAGTGGGGTGAAAGCTCGGGTTTCTTCTGACAAATGAATCGGTTGTGGAAAGGCGGGAAACTCGGTTCCAAGGGAAAGAATCACCTTTTGGTAGGCCTTGAGGTGGGGCACTTATTGCCGGGGAGGGAATGGGCTGACCATAAGTTTCCCCTTTGGCTCGTTCGATTTTACTCTTCGCGGGCAAGATGGAAGTTGGTTCCTGGGGTTTTGGGGATGGTTTTTTGGGGCCGGGCCTGCGGCGGGGGGCTGGCGATTGCTCCGGAGGCAGATTTTCGCTACCTTTAACTCTAGGGGGAGTATGGGATTTTGGGACGGTGGGGAAGGTGGCGGGCACAAGGCTTCGAGGGCCAGCGGGGTGGCGGTGCCTTTCGGCTAGGGAGGAGTGAGCCGGGTGTGGTTGTGAAGTAGCTTCTGAAATTCTCCGGGCTGCTAATGACAGTTTAGAGCAGAGGATTGGGCAGCCTTTTGTTGGAGGCGGCCACTATCGAGTTTGTTCATCGCTGTGGCTGGGCACATCGAATTTTTATAAGGAGCCACTTAGCTAATCACCAGGGGGATTTGGGCCCATTGGAGTTGGGCCGGCAAAGGAAGTTCTCGAACTCCTTTGGCAAAACACTTTGTCGAACTCGGGGTTCGATATCTCTCCAAATTAGGAGGGGAGTTCGATAGTTCTTCAAATGGTGCGAAAGGTCCCAGATAGAAACCCGGCATAGCCGAAGGGTTACCGCTGGCAGCGATTGCAACCCGGAGGGATTTTGGTCAGATCGTGTGCAATCATTCACTCAAGTGGCTGATTTTTCGAGGGAGGTAAAGGAATGGCTGGGGGCGAAATGACTCCTCGTCCGTCGGAGGTATCCGGGGAAGTGTCGCGGGGAAAGTCGGTGCTGGCTGCCCGGATGCAGAAGGCGGCCTCCGCTGCACCTGGGTCGGAAACTTCCGGAGGTGCCCCCCTCCAGAAAGCGGCCACGGGAGAGACGGCCAGCGTAGCTTCCCCGAGCGGGGCAAGTGCCTCGGCAGGACCGGTTCCTACTCCTATGGAGGAAGGAGGGGGAGGTGGGTTCCGCCGGTGGGTGTATGAACTGTTGCGGCAGACACCGAGTTGGCTCGTCAGTACCGTGCTGCACGCGGTGATGCTTTTGGTGCTAGCTCTTATCACCTTGCCACCGCCTCCGAGTGACGAGTTGCGTGAGCTTGTGGTAGCCCCAGGCGAAGACGAACCGGTGGAGATGTTGGAAACTTTGGACGAGCCTCTGGAAGAGATCAATGTGGAAGTGACCGAAGCGGTCTTTGAGACTACCGTGCCTCGGGAGATGGATATCTCTCCCATGGACCAGATGGAAGCGGCGGCAGTGTCGGTCCAGCTGAGCGATTTTGGTCTGGAACATGCTCCGCGGAGTGATGTGCTGGGGCAAATTGGGGCCTTTAGCGGAAATGCGTTTGAGGGGCGGGGGGCGGGCAAGGCCCGGCTTTTGGCCGAGGCAGGCGGTACCGAGGCAAGCGAGCAAGCGGTCGCTCGGGCTCTCGAGTGGCTTGCCGCCCACCAGTTTCCCGATGGCAGCTGGAGTTTTAATCATCAGCTGGCTCCGAACTGTCGGGGGCAATGTCGAAATCCCGGAGAGTTGGCGGATGCTCGGATCGGTGCCACCGCTTTGGCCTTACTACCTTTCCTGGGTGCTGGCCAAACTCATCGCCAGGGCAAATACCGGCAGCAAGTTCAGGCCGGGTTGTACTATCTGGTGAACCGAATGAGGGTGGGGCCAGAAGGCGGAAGTCTTTTCGAACCCGGGGGGAACATGTACTCGCATGGCTTAGCGGCAATTGCTTTGACCGAGGCTTATGCCATGACGAGGGATCGAGGCCTGTACGGGCCGGCCCAGCAGGCTTTGAATTTCATTTGCTATGCTCAGGATCCGGTGGGGGGTGGATGGCGGTATCAACCTCGCCAGGCGGGCGACACCTCCGTAGTTGGCTGGCAACTGATGGCTCTGAAGAGCGGCCATATGGCCTATCTTCGGGTACCTCCGATAACCATCCAGCGGGCCAGCCGGTTTTTGGATTCCGTTCAGGCTAATAACGGGGCTAATTACGGATACACACACCCCGGAGAGGGACCGGGGACAACGGCGATCGGTCTTTTGTGCCGCATGTATTTGGGTTGGCCCAAGGATCATCCCGCTTTAGAAAGAGGAGTTCGATGGTTAGCCGAGCGGGGCCCCTCCAAGACGGATATGTACTACAACTACTACGCCACTCAGGTTCTCCGCCACATGGAAGGAGACCTTTGGAAAAAGTGGAACAACCAAATCCGGGATTGGCTTGTCAACACTCAAGTTCGGGAAGGGCATGAACGGGGAAGCTGGTGGGTCAATGGAGGCCACCAGACCGATAAAGGTGGACGCTTGTACGTTACCTGCATGGCAACAATGATCCTGGAAGTTTATTATCGCCACATGCCGATTTATCGGAAGCAAAGCATTGAGGAGGCCTTTCCGCTCGATTAGCCAGGGGCTTTGTGGCTTGGCCAGTGATACTTTGGACTTACGAATTCTTGTGTCCTAACCCGGTTCCTTGCTGATAGCCAAGGGCTGGTTTTCGGAACATACAAGCTTGTCCTGAAGTTGGGAAAAGCCGCGAGGCTTCCACTCAACATTTCGGTGGTAAGTTGAGGCCGGGGCACGAAGGAGAATGCCGGGGGCAATTCTCCCCTGATCAAGGAAGCGATGGCAAGAAAGTTCTTTTTGGACAGAGGCTGAATAACTCTTTCTATCGTTTGTGCGGGCCATCACCCGGTATTGTCGGCTGAAAGGACAAAGGTCACCAGAGATTTTCCGAAACAGTGGCCCGAGCGGGGAATTGGATGCCCTTATCACGAGGATCTTTTTCGATTCCTTTACCCACGGGGATCGGGTTCCGTGCTGCCGCGGTTATTGTGGGGACCGATGCCGGTCCAATGAGCCGGCCTGCAAGCTGGCTTGCGGTGCCAGCGGAAAAAATTTCTGCGGAGAAAATAAAATTTTTGGACTCCTGACTAAGGCTTCATCTACCCATCTTGTCAAGGGGAGACCTTCGGAATGCTGTTGGTCACCAACCCAGAGGTTGATGGCTGACTATTCAATGTGGAAAATCCCCGTCGGCAACCGCCGGACGACGCTTAATGGCCGGAGGACCACCGCTTGCGGGCGGTGGTCCTTAGGGCGAGGTAACTCGCTGGGGGTTTTTTCCAAGCCGCCTGGGCAGAGTGCTCCCCACATGGAGGGATATTTGGTCCTACCGGTACGTTAGCTGTTGGAGGAGTTTGCCTGCAGAGGGGGGCAAGCAACTTAGAAGCCGAGCGACGGCCGGGTGGTTCAGCCAAGATGTGCTGCGATGCATTACCTGCATGAACCGAACAATTCGTTCTGCCTGGACTCGGTCGCCGGCCTGAAGGGCAAGAAGGGCAAGGGCTGCTTTTGCCTCGTACCACACGGGAGAACGAGCCTGGGCAGAGGTTTCCACTTCTCGCCACACTTGGCGTGCTTCCTCAAGGGTTGGGTTTTTGCCCGCCGCTTCCCCCCCGCCTGCCGATCCAGGATCCCCAGAACGAAAAACCTCGCAAAGAAGAAGCCGGGCCAAAAGGAGTCTTCGGTCGGGTTCTGAGGGGGCTTCCGCAACCCATCGGCGGGCTTCGACCAAGGCCTCGGTTGATCCGCCCGATTGCCACCAAACTTCCAACCAAATCCGGGTTACTTTGTTTTGTAACTCTCCATCGAGCTTTTGCTGCCGCATTTCCTCCAGGAGGTCCTTAAGGCATTCTGCCTGGAAAGAATCCGGATCGAAGCCGCGGCCGGACAAATACTCGAATAACTCCTTGCAGATGAGGTACAGCTCGGCGGGAGCTTGATGAGCCATTTGCCGACCCAGCGGAAGGGCCTCCGAAACTCGCCCTTCCAGCACATATACGGTGAGAAGTTTCCCCTGCAGTGCGACTTGCAAATCCCGGGGAAATCGATCGGCCCAGGGGATTACCTGACCGAGGATTTCTTCCGCTCGGTCAGTGGCCGGGGGTGTTTTGGTCAAATGGACCTCGACCGCAAGTAGAGAACATCGAGCCCAAGATTCCACGGAGGATCCTTCCCCATCTGCGGCGGGCGGCTTGCACCATTGTTCCAGGGCTTTTTCCGCAGCAGAAAGGATCTCTGGAGTTGCATTTCCTTGCGTTTGCCCTCGGCTCTTAAAGAGGTAACCCTCCATTTCCTCAAGGGCTTGACGGAAGCAGGTGGAATGACGGGAAATTTGACCGAGGACTTCGATCGCCGTTTTGTAGTGTCGTTGCTGCCATAACAGTCGGGCAAGAAGGATCCGCACCGTGTCGGCCGAGCTTGCCTGCGGCCACTGTCGTAGATGTTCCCAAGCCAATTCTCGCAGCAAAGCATAAACTTCTTCCTGGGTGGCCGGCAGCGGGGCGGGCAAAGGGAGATTCTGACTAAGGGGACCTCCCAGGGTCGAGCTTTCGGAAGAGGGAACGGAAGATTCAACCCCGGCAGGAGGCGGATCGGCTTGGCCGGGGCTTACTCCACTACTTGTTCGTGGAACTGTGCCAGAGACCGCCGCCTTGGAAAACTCTTGGGCTAAAAGAGCTGCCTGTTGGATTGATAAAAAGTGAGCTTCAGCTGCCTTGGGATGCTGCGACTGCCATAAGGCTAAGTTCCGGTAGCGGAGGCAAGCCTCAAGGTGTTTCCCCTGCATAGCGGTGATGTTGGCGGCTACAAGGCCATATTGCCAAATCGTGTCTGGAGGGAGGGTGTTCATCCCGAGGAGGACCGCCTTGTCGTAAGCCTCGACGGCCCGGGAGTACTCGCCGGCATGGAAGGCATGTTCTCCGGCCTGTGCCCAAGTTTCCGGATCCTCATGGCCTGTGGCGGGCATCTGCCGAGCAAGGAGGGACCGAATCTTCCGCAAAGTGACGGGGTCATGATGGGATTGTACCAAAGCCAGGAGTGCCCGGAGTCGGGCTTGAAGCTCCCCCGCAGTCCTCTCCCCAAGATCTTCCTCCTTTTCTTGTGCAAGGGCCAAAAGCACTTGGACAGTTGCCAGGCATAGCTCTGGGGAATCGGCCAACTCTTCATCCTGGCAGGCCTGTACGGCGGAGAAAGCCCCCTTCATGTCTTTTCTAGCTAAATGGAGCCGGAGTTTCTCCGCCCGAAGTCGAAGGGCTTCCGGTCTAGGCGGGGTAGTTTTTTCCCAACGAAGAAGTTGGTTTTCTGCCTCTTCTAGGCTTCCTCCTTCCCTAAGGGCTTGAATCTGAAGGATCCGGCTGGGCCAAGCCAGGCGGTGGGTTTCCGGCAAGGTGGAGAGTTCAGCAAACAATGGGAGAGCCTCTGCAACATAGGCGGATCGGTCCGGACTATCGGAAGGGAAGCTTCGGGCAAGTGCCAGGGCACAGAGCCCCCGCTCGAAGCGGATGGCTTTGAGCAGCTCAGCCAATTGGAAAACGCTTAGGCCCCGTGAGTTCGCCGGGCGGGCTTCTGTGCCGGCCGATTCCATCCGCATGAGTTCCTCCACCTGAGGCTCCATCTTTTGGAGGGCTTCCAGGGCTTTGCGGAGTTGACTACGGCAGGCGGTTCGCTCGGACTCTCCTTGCCCCAGAAATTCGACTTCCTCAAGGAGCATCTGCCCCCAGGTGGACCAGATCCTCGTTTGTTCGAAGGAAAGGAGAAGCCGGAAGGAGGGTTCACTAAGGTGAGATGCCGCTTCTTGCAGAATGGCGTCGGCTTTTTGCAAAAGTGATGCACGTTCTGGGGTAGGACTGAGTCGAGCACGGTCCAAAAAGACCCAAGCAAGCTGGCTGACGAGGCGAACATGACGTTCCGGCTCTAGCTCCCCCCTTTCCAGAAGCTGACGGCAGTACTTTTCGGCCAGGTCGAGCAAGCCCCGACGGCGAAGCCCGCTCACAAAGCGTTCTTCTTCGTACGTAAACTGACCACGGGCAGGAGGGCCGGAAACCGAACCTTTGTCCACCACAAGAGGCGGAATTACTGGAAGAGCGGAGTCTTCCTCGTGAGCTTCTAAGAACACCCCCTGCTGCCCGCTTGTCACTAGCAAGCTCCACAGGATGACCACCGTTACCTGCCGTCTGATTCCTGTCGGCATCGGTGACATCCTTACACCTTGGGCAATAGACTCCTTGTTGAACCATTTTGCCGAGGTCTTTTTCCGGCGGGTGTTGCAGCCCTAAGAGAACCGGAATTTCCTCTCGGGAACGCCAAGGTGACCGGCGGGTTTCCTTGCAGCTCGATCCTTTCTTTTGCCGGTAGGTACGGGAGATCTTCTTCCCCAGCTTTCTGCAGTAATTTTCTTTCGAATTTCCGGATTCTGCCTGGATTCCTGGGGATAGTTTCCTGGTTTTTCCGGCAGATTTTTCGCGACGTTGCCTCCTTGGCGCACGCAAATTACCCTAAAGCAGGTACCCGGGAGGGGGCTTTTTTGCGGCGAAGGTGCGGGAATCGGTCCTGAAGAGCTTCCACGGTCATTTCCGCCTCCCGCATGGCGGCCATAGCCTCCACGGCAGCCTCGGCTGCTTGGATTGTTGTCACATAGGCAATCCCCCGTGCCACCGCAGCTGCCCGAATCTTCCCCTCGTCGGTCCGGGCACCTTTTCCGCTAGGTGTATTGACGATCAATTGGATTTGCCCGTTGTAGATTAGGTCCAAGGGATTAGGATGACCCTCTTGGACCTTCTTAAGGGGTATAGCCTCGATGCCTGCCTCTGCCAAGCATTTGGCCGTTCCGCGGGTTGCCACCAGTTGGAAGCCGAGCTCGGCCAGCCGACGGGCAATGGGGATGATCTGCCGCTTGTGGCGATCCGCCACACTTACCAGGACCGTACCTTTCAGGGGAAGAAATGTACCAGCGGCAATTTGACTTTTGGCAAAGGCAAGCGGGAAGGTTTCGGCTACCCCCATTACTTCCCCGGTGGATTTCATTTCCGGCCCTAAAACGATGTCCACGCCAGCAAACTTTACGAAGGGGAATACCGCCTCTTTTACCGACACACGAGCCGGCACCGGATCCTGCACCATGCCTTGCTCCGCCAAGGAATATCCCACCATCACTTTTGTGGCCACTTTGGCCAAAGGAATGCCGACCGCTTTGGATACGAAAGGTACCGTTCGGCTTGCCCGCGGATTGACCTCCAAAACATACAGAGTGGGCCGACCATTTTCTTCCTTCACCGCATACTGAACATTCATCAACCCTTTCACCTTTAAGTGCAGGGCTAGCCGCCGGGTGGCTTCCCGAATCTCCTCGATTACCTCGTTCGGCAAGCTAAACGGCGGAATCGCACAAGCTGAATCCCCCGAATGAACACCCGCCTCTTCGATGTGCTCCATGATTCCGCCAATGATCACCTGCTGACCATCGGCTACCGCATCCACATCAATTTCTGTGGCTTCTTCGAGGAAACGGTCGATGAGCACCGGCTGACCTTCGGCAGCAAGGAAGGCCTCTCGGAGGAAGGCTTCGAACTGGGCGGAATCATAGCAGATTTCCATAGCCCGGCCACCGAGTACGAAACTCGGCCGGACCAATACCGGGAATCCTACTTTGTTGACTACTGCCCGGGCTTCCGCCATGCTGCGAGCGGTGGCATTCGGAGGCTGACGCAATCCCAACTGTTCCAGCACACGGACGAATCGTTCCCGGTCCTCTGCGTCTTCGATCGTGTCCACACTTGTGCCCAAAATCCGTACCCCTGCCCGTTCGAGAGCTCGGGCCAGATTCAGTGGGGTCTGGCCGCCGAATTGGACAATCACCCCTTCCGGCTGGACGTGTTCATAGATATTTAGGACGTCCTCTGCTGTTAAGGGCTCAAAGAACAAAAGATCACTGGTATCATAATCCGTGCTCACCGTCTCCGGATTGCAGTTGACCATTACCGCCGAATAGCCCAATTCCCGGAGAGCAAAGCTTGCGTGACAACAGCAGTAGTCGAATTCGATGCCCTGCCCAATGCGGTTTGGCCCACCGCCGAGGATCATCACTCGCCGTTCCCCGTCCCGTTTCGGCGGTACTTCGTCTTCTTCTTCGTAGCAGGAGTAATAGTACGGGGTATATGCTTCAAATTCCCCGGCACAGGTGTCCACTGCTTTGTAGACGGGGGTAATCCCTCGACGTTTCCTCTCGGCTCGGACCTCCATTTCCGGAATATTCCAGATGTGGGCCAACTGCCGATCGGAAAAGCCGAACTGTTTAGCCTGGCGAAGAAGCCGATCATCGCACTCTTCTATCCGCGGGATTGCCCGCAGCCTATCTTCCATTTCCACAATCTGCTTGATCTGATCGAGAAACCATCGATCGATGTAACTCAACTCGTAAATCTCATCGATCGACATCCCGTATTTCAAAGCATAGCGGATATACCAAATCCGCTGGTCGTTCGGGGTAGCTAGTCGTTCGCGGACTTGCTCCAGAGTGGGTTGATCCGGTGTGCCCCAAAGGTCCTTGGAATCACATCCCAATCCGAATCGGCCTACCTCCAGTCCCCGAAGGGCCTTTTGTAAGGCTTCCTTAAAGGTCCGCCCGATAGCCATCGTCTCTCCCACACTTTTCATCTGGGTGGTGAGGGTGGGATCGGCCTCAGGGAATTTTTCGAAAGCAAATCGGGGTACCTTTACCACAACGTAGTCGATGGCGGGTTCAAAGCAGGCGGGCGTTTTGCGAGTGATATCGTTGATGATTTCATGCAGCCGATAGCCGACGGCAAGCTTTGCGGCAATTTTTGCGATGGGAAAACCGGTGGCTTTGGAGGCCAGCGCGCTGGAGCGGCTTACGCGGGGGTTCATTTCGATCACGACAATCCGCCCGGTCTCCGGGTGGATAGCAAACTGAATATTCGATCCCCCCGCTTCCACACCGATTGCCCGAATGATTTCCAGCGAGGCATCCCGGATCAGTTCATACTCTGGGTTGGAAAGGGTTTGGATCGGGGCTACCGTGATGGAATCTCCCGTGTGTACCCCCATGGGATCGAAGTTCTCAATGGAGCAAACAACCATGCTATTATCATCCGCATCCCGCATCACCTCCATTTCGATCTCTTTCCAGCCAAGAACGGATTCTTCCAGCAGCACCTGATGGACCATCGAGCTAGCCAAGCCCCGGAGGACTTTCTCCTCGAAGTCTTGCCGATTGAAGGCCACGCTGGAGCCGGTTCCACCCAAACAGTAACTCGGCCGGACCACACACGGGAGTCCTATCCATTCGATCACTTGCCGGGCTTCTTCTAAGCTGGAGACTGTTTGCCCCCGGGGAACCTCCAGCCCCAAGTCTCGGATTGTTTTTTGGAAGAGATCCCGCTCCTCGGCCTTGGCGATCGCTTCGGGGCGAGCACCGATGACCTCGACTTTGTAGTCATCAAGCACACCCCGGCGATAGAGTTCCATCGCCAAATTCAGACCTGTTTGGCCGCCCAAAGTTGGCAGCAAGGCATCAGGACGTTCTCGTTCGATGACTTTCGCCACAAACTCCCAGGTGAGAGGCTCAATGTAGGTGCGGTCGGCCATCTCCGGGTCGGTCATGATGGTAGCGGGGTTACAGTTGACGAGTACTACCTCGTAGCCTTCCTCCCGAAGAGCCTTGCAAGCCTGGGTCCCAGAATAGTCGAATTCGCAGGCCTGACCAATAACGATGGGTCCTGAACCGATAATCAAGATCTTGTGAATGTCGTTTCGGCGAGGCACCTCCTTCTATCCTCCGCAATTCCGACGGCTTAGTCCCGTACCGCGAAATCTCTTCTTCAAAAGAAAACCCAAGGCCAACGGAAAGCCCACCCACGGATCGAGCGTGTACATCCCTCTGTCAATGCTACCACTTTTGGGGGATGTGGAGCGTGGGCTTCGATTTGGTGAAGTATAGCGATTTGGAGCCAAAAAGTCCACTTCTTGGGGTCCTCCGACAAGTAGGTGGTTCTCGAAGGGCCCCGCACCCGTTCCTTCCATTCCCCGGGCGACTGTGGGCCCGTGAAACGGGTTGCCAAAAAAAGCGTGAGAGCCAACTGCCGGCATCCCCGTCCGAAGACCGGCTACTTTTCTATGGAATTTCCGGCCTGCGGTGAGTTCACCCATATCACCCATAAGTCCTGGGCCACTCGGTACCATCAATCGGTCGCCCAGACTCTCTTAATCTTAGGGCAAGGTGCCCAGGCCGGCTGAAGAGACTGTCTTCAAAATACCGAGACTCTGGTGGCTTGAAGTTGCGAGCCGTTGTTTCTGGGGGCTTTGGGCAGTACGGCCGTTACAGACCCCCGTTCCGTGACACAAAACCCAACTCGACGAAATGTGCCATAAGTTTTTAGCCCAGAAGAACTTATGAGTGATTTACTTTTTCCCTAGTGGCTCCTTTAACAGAACCCACAACTTAGGAGGGTCCCATAAAAGCGTGCAAAAGTTTGCGAAAAACCCTCCCACCCGGTCAACACCTGCCGTTTTCAGGAATTTCAAGGCAGTCTCTTGGTACCGGGTTAGCTCCTTCCGCGTGGTCAGAAGAGCACTTTGCCGGCCTTTACAGGTCGAAAGCTGCTACCGGTGACGAATTCGGTCATAAAGCCGATGCCAGTGAGTACCGGTTAGCAATCCAGCAAGCGGTAAGGGAGAAGCCGGAGAGTTTCTTCCGACCTCTTCCGTGGGAGTCCCGTCGGTATGGCTTGGGGCGGGGAGGACGGAACTGGCTTTACCTAGCAAGACTTCCGCGGTCGGTTGTTGGCCGGGAGTTGCACCCCTCGAGGTGAATTCCTCGGCCGAGGCGGCAGCTACACCTACCAGCGGCAAAAGGGTTTCACCTGTGTTTGTAGGATGTAATTCTGGTTCCCGGGATTTCGTGCTCCGGCGAGAAAAATTCGCTCCCAGAGGAGAGAGGAGGAGGGCAGGGTAATAAATTAAGTCGCCGAACAATGCGGCTGCAAGCAAAACAAGCATGAGGCTTCCAAATCTTTGGGTCGGTGTAAAAGCACTAAACGCGAAGACGGCCAGTCCCAGGCCAGCCACCAAACTGGTTTGAGTCATTGCTCGAGCACATCGGCTGTAGGCATACCGTACAGCATGGGCTCTCGATAATCCCCGGTTTAACCCCTCCCGGAACCAAGTCAGAAAGTGGATGGTGTCGTCAACGGCCACCCCCATGGCCACACTGGCGGTCATCATGGTGCCCACATCCACCAGGATCTCAAACCAACCCATTGCCCCAAATACTAACACCGCTGGAAATACATTGGGAATCATCGCCACAAGCCCACCCCAGACACTTCGGAGAACGAGGATCATCACCCCTGCAATTAGCAAGAAAGCCATCATCAAGCTGTTGAAGAGGCTTCGGAAAAGCTCATGTTGAACCTGATACACGAGGGGCACGAGGCCGGTGTAGATGGCCTGGATTCCCTCGACCTTGTTGGCCCGGTATTCTGCGAGGACCGGCTCCACTGCCGCCCGCAAGTCTTCCACAAATTGCCCATAGTCCAGATCGGAAAGTGCCTCCACCCGGGCACTGATCCGCCAAAGTTCCACGGCATTTTCTGCTTCCCAGTGCCGGAGGGCTTTTTCTACCCGCTTGGCTTCGGTTTCCGGCCAACCGAAGTGGTCCGCGAGCTTGTCGGCAATCGATTGTCGGCCGGCAAACTGTTCGAGACTCCGAATGGTACTCAACCCCGCTGCACGCAGTTCTTGGAGGACCTCCTGAGGAAGTTCTAACTCCTCAATTGGTCCATCTCCTTCCACGGCGAGGTAATCTCGGAGGGCTCCGCGGTGGGCCTCCAGTCGCTTGCTCAGTACGTCATCCCGCACACGCCGCCGATTTATTCCTAGAACCCTCTCAAAGGCCGAGGGAGCGGAACTGTCCGGACTTAGATCAGGCACAAAAGTTGCTGCCGAAAGGATACCCCCTACCGGCGGAAGTTCCTTGACTGCCTCCGCGACCCGTTCCACCAGCCGCATCCGGTCTACAAACGATAGAGTACACCGAGAGTTGTCGATCCGAAGAATGACCTCCATGGGAACCAGCGGCCCCAGGTGTCGTTCCAGCCACGCATAATCTTGGACGATGGGAGCATCCTCGGAAAAGAACTTCATCAGTTTCACGGAGGTATGGATTTTCGGAAGTCCCAAGGCTCCCCAAATCAGAAGGGCTGTGCATCCCAAGACGAGAATCGTGCGGTAGCGAACAATTTGCCCCCCCGCCCAGCGCCACCAATTATCGATAAGGTAGTCCAGCCCGGACCCTTGCCCCCCGTTGCGGCAGCCTGCAAGTTTCCGCGAGGGGAAAATCTGGAGCAGTGCGGGAAGCACGAAGAAAGTCAGCAGAAGGGTTGTCATCACCCCTAAAGCAGCGTAAATCCCGAATTTGCTGATGGGAGTCACGTGGCTGAGCGATAGCGATCCCAGACCGAAAGCTGTGGTAAGGGCCGCTAAGAAACAAGGTTGGAAGCCGTGCTGGACGGCTTTTTCGCAAGCTCCCTTTAATCCGTGGGACTTCACCGCGTCATGGTAATAGTTAATAAGGTGAATCGAAGCTGAAATGGCCAGCACATAAACCAGCGAAGGCATGGAAAGCATGACGGCGTCGACACTTTGCCCCGTGAAATACACCAGCGACAGACCAAGTCCTGCAGCCACCACCGCCAGGGAGAAAACAAAAAGGGTGAGGCGGAAGCTTCGCAGACAAGCCATCGACACCGCCAGTCCCACCACTGCCGAGAGTGCCGCCAGCCGGTAAAGCGTTCGTTGACCTTCGGTATCGATTGCATAGTTATCGATTGGGGGCCCCCCTAAGTGGAGCACCCGGGGCCCTCCGCTCCGCTTGCCGGTGACAATTTCCCGCAAGAAATCGACAAACCCGTACCAAAACCGGCTCAACCACCCTCGGGTGGATTGCTCGGAAGGGGGTTGGATCCCTACTTCTTCCGCAACGCGATACAAGGTGGCCACCATCGCTTTTAGCTCGGGGCCATGGAGCTCGTGAATCAAGGTCGCCACCACGCACGTGGTGCGATGGTCCCGGCCGATTAGGGTCCCCTCAAGCCGCCGAAAGATCTCCTCATCCGGCATGTTGGGGAACCGTTCTC
>Ga0272449_1001497_pt1 | contig 23744 bp, 26 predicted proteins | sample YNPCB0241_FD_198679 | JGI IMG/M metagenome (GOLD analysis project Ga0272449, IMG submission 198679) | Hot spring sediment microbial communities from Yellowstone National Park, WY, United States - YNP-CB-024-1 | ecosystem: Environmental > Aquatic > Thermal springs > Hot (42-90C) > Sediment... | reverse complement strand
CGGGAGACGTGGTGAAGAGGATAGAGGGATGCGGCATATCGACAGACATAACTTCAAGCGGACAACTACTCTCGACTCTGCGAGAAATAAGAGAGAGATGCAAGGCGGGAGACGTCATCAAGGTCGTGGTTGAGCGAAACGGCACTTCACATACTTTAAACGTGACGCTAGTGGAACGCGAGGGGAGGATATACTTCGGCCTCGGGCCCAGCAGTTTACCCCTGTTGGGTTACCACGAGGGGCCCGTGAGGAGGGACCAGCTTTATAACACAGACTTCACGCGGTTGGTGTTTTGGCTAGTCGTGGTGAACTACGGCCTCGCGGTGCTCAACGCGTTGCCCATCTACCCGCTCGACGGAGGGCAACTACTCGCCGCAGTGGCGCAGAGGAGGCTGGGCGAGAAAAAAGGCAAGTTCGTCGTAGACGTCGTCACTTGGGCGCTTGCGGCTATGTTGGTGTTTAACATAGCGCTTGGGGTGCTTGGGGAGCAGTATAGGGTGCTTCAGTCGATAAGATGAGCTCCATAATCTACATAGCGGTTCTGGCGGTGGTCGTTGTGCTTGTGTCAGCTTTGTTGCCGGTTGAGCGTTTTGTCTCCGACGCAGTTAGGCCCCCGCCGGACAAGGTCCTGACGCCGGACGGGGTCAAAACCGTGGAGGGGACGCCCGCGTGGCTCTACATGTGGAGAGCCGCGGTGGCAATGACGACGCTACTGTTTGCAGCGATAGTGGCCACCTTCTTCGTGAAGCCAAACGCAAGGATCCGGTGGACCCTCGCCGCCTTGTCTATCGCCACGGCGGTGTTGCATTACCTCACCCTCCTCTTCACGTCTTCTCCGCCGGGCTACGGCATATCGATATACCCATTGTTTTACGTCATCAACGTGAAGGGGGCTGAGCAGTGGTATCTAGACATAGGGCAGGTATTGATGGCATATGCAGTATACAACATTTATCTAGTTGAGCGCGGGAAAAAGGCGCTACTTTAAGAACTTCTCCTCCAGCGTCTTGACGTATTCCACAGACTCCTTCACAGACACGAAGTGTTTCTTGACGTATTCCACGTCTCTGTCTTCAATTATGGATTTGCCCCTTTCCTTAGCTGTTATATACGCCGGCACCAGCAACTGCAACGCGTATCTGAGGGAATGTTCTACGCCAATGGTGGTTAACAGTTTAAGCGCGTCGTCGCTTAGAGGAATGTTCTGTTCACGCGCCTTTATCTGTATTATCTCTCTGATCTCCTCGGCGGTGTAAGGCCTTGTGCGGATTATTACGAGACGGTCCAGTAAGTCCTGCGGAATTCCATGCGGCGACTCTATATCTGTGCCCCTGATTTTCGCAATTCCTCTGTTTGTAGCCATGATTACTATAGGCGCGAGTTCGGTCTCCATGGCTTTCATGAGGAAGGAGAACGTCTCGACGTCCAGCAGATGCGCGTCGTCTATGAACAACACCCCCGGCACAAGCTCGGCCTTGCCCTCCTCTACGGTTTTCTTCACTATCTCGTCGGTTTGCCTCCTTATTTCATCCGGTATTTCCTTGACCTCCTCGGCAAAGCCAAACATCATAGCCGATATGAGCCCCCTTTGCCTAGCCAGCGACACATCTACGTCGTGAAGCGTGAAGAATCGCATAATCTCCTTCTCTTTGTAGACAGGCCCCTTAGGCAACTCGGCCCTCTTCCTCACAGCTACATCGTATTGCTCGCCTCCCTCGCCTCTCCCCAACACCGTGACGACGCCGGTTTCTTCATCGATCATTATTACATCACCCTCCTCAACGCCGAGCTCAATAAACTGCTGAGCGATCTCCGCAGGCACGCGTAGTGTCTTCTCCTCGTCTCTTGTGCGCAGTTTAACAGTAGCCCCCAGCACCCTCTGTAGATAGGGGTTGTACGGGTGTCTGCCGTACCTAAGCTCCAGCCCCCTCACCTCGCCTTCGTAGACCTTCCTCCACTCACGTACCTTAATGCCTATAGCCCTCCTCAGGGCCCTCATCAGAAACTCCGACTTCTTGACTTCAAGCGAATACACCTCCCCGCCAGACAGCGCCACGAAGGGGGTCTCCGGGCCTAGCTCCCTTGCGATGCCAAGGGCAAGGGCCGTCTTGCCGGTGCCCGGGGGGCCTACGATTAGGACGCCTTTACCGGCGAATTTACCCTCTCTAATCATCTTAACAACTATATAAGCCGCCTCCCTCGCCTCCACCTGACCCACAAATCCGTCGGCCACGAATTCTACCTTTCCCTCTCTCACGCCGAGTCCCTTTATGTGGCTGTGGGCGGCAAAGCGCTCAACCTGAGGTTTAACCTCTTCTATCCTCACGGCGGCCATATACGCCCCATAGTATCCCATTTAAAAACTTTATAAGCCAGACAAACCACATACTTAATGAAAACCAGGGAGGTGGCGTATTTACAGTTGCTGGCAATTCTCCTCAACTCCAACACCCCACGGGGGAGGAAGAATTTAGCCGAGGAATTGAAAATCGGCGAAGGCGTAGTGAGGACCCTGCTGGAGGGCGGCAGAGATCTAGGCCACGTCGCGGTGCTGAAAGGAGGCGTGAAGATAACCGACACAGGGCAGATCTTCCTAAAAGAGGCTCTGGGCCTCTGCGGAATTGCGGACATATTTACGGTAGAGGAGGCGAGGAAGCTACTGTGCGGCAAGAGATGCGTCGCCCATGTAATGGGGGAGTCTGTACGAGACGTGGTGGCTACGCGCGACAGCTTAGTCAGACTCGGCGCATGCGGCGCCTTGATAGTTGAACGCAGAGGAGACACATTTCTGCTCCCCCCTCTGGAAGAACCCCTTGAAAAATACAGCCCCCAGCTGGCCGAGACGCTGAAGACTCACGTCGGCCACAACGCCACGATAATCATCGCATGCGGCGAGACCTTTTCCGACGCGCTGGGGCTAATAGAACTTAAATGCCACCAATCCCTTAGTTTATAAATGATGATTAGAACCCGGCGGATGGGTGACAGACGGCATCCTATCTGAATTGGCTAACTAGTTTACTTGGGTAATCAAACATAAACAATAATTGGGAATCTGAATGTTCGTTCTATGAGTGAGCAGGCTGTACAAATAAAGACTTCTGGTAAGGTGTTGCAGTCGCCGTGTGGATCAATTATTCACGGCTTGGAGGATGTCTTGATAAAAAACACCTCCATCAGCGACATAGATGGTGAAAAAGGCATCCTGTGGTACAGGGGATACAGAATAGAGGACTTGGCTAAGTACTCTACCTACGAAGAAGTCTCGTATCTAATCCTATACGGCAAGCTCCCAAATAAGAAGGAGCTCGCTGAATTCGCAGAGCGGCTAAAGACGCATAGAGACCTCCACCCAGCAACGGCAGAAGTAGTAAGGAGCTTGGCCAAGGCGCATCCTATGTTTGCCATTGAGGCCGCGGTGGCGGCTGAAGGCGCCTTCGATGAGGACAACTTAAAACTCGCTGAGGCGCTGAGAGTGGGGAGGTATAAAGCTGAGGAGAAGGAGCTCGCCTACAGAGTCGCCGAGAAGCTCGTGGCGAAGATGCCGACCATCGTCGCGTATCACTACAGGTTCTCCCGCGGCCTAGAAATCGTTAAGCCTAGGCGCGACTTGTCACATGCCGCAAACTTCCTCTACATGATGTTTGGAAAGGAGCCGGATCCGTTGGCCGCAAAGGGCATAGACCTCTACCTAATCCTACACGCTGACCACGAGGTCCCGGCCAGCACGTTCACCGCACATGTCGTGGCGTCTACGCTCAGCGATATGTACTCGGCGGTGGCCGCCGCCGTAGGCGCGTTGAAGGGACCTCTACACGGCGGAGCTAACGAAATGGCCGTTAGGAACTACCTAGAAATAGGCGACCCATCGAAGGCAAAGGAACTGGTGGAGGCGGCCACCAAGCCCGGCGGCCCGAAACTAATGGGCGTTGGTCACAGGGTGTACAAGGCGTATGACCCCAGGGCTAAGATATTCAAGGAGTTCTCTCGGGACTACGTAAGTAAGTTCGGCGATCCGAAGAATCTGTTTGCGGTGGCCAGCGCCATAGAGCAGGAAATCCTTAGCCATCCGTACTTCCAGCAGAGAAAGCTTTATCCCAACGTTGACTTCTGGTCAGGCATAGCGTTCTATTATATGGGTGTGCCTTACGAATACTTCACGCCGATATTCGCGGTGTCGAGGGTGGTTGGCTGGGTCGCACACATCTTGGAGTATTGGGAGAACAACAGAATATTCAGACCACGTGCATGCTACATAGGTCCACACGACTTGCAGTATATATTAATTGAACAAAGATAGATAAAAAATTATTCTATAATTTTTTCTCTCATCAAAAGCTCAAGAGTCTTAATGCTTTTCTCAATGATTGAACGAGCGACTTCAAGCTCCTCTTTGTAGGACCTCGGTATTCTCGCTACGCCTTGGGCAGAGGCGGCCGCCGCGACGGCCGCAGCCTCTCTTATATACACCTCCCACTCTGTCATGCGCGGGATTATGTATTCTTCGTGTATGCCTTTCTCCTCTGCAAATTTCGCCACCTCCTCAGCCGTTGCTAGTAGCATCTCGTCGGTGATAGTGGTGGCGCGTACGTCTAGGGCGCCTCTGAAGACCGCGGGGAAGATCAGGGAGTTGTTTACCTGGTTGGGGAAGTCGCTTCTACCAGTCGCGACGATCTTTGCGCCTGCCTCCTTAGCCTCCCAAGGCCAGATCTCAGGTACCGGGTTCGCCAACGCAAAAACTATGGCGTCTTTGTTCATTTCAGTAACCCACTCCTTCTTGATCACGCCGGGACCCGGCCTAGACGCCGCTATGACCACGTCAACGCCCTTCATCGCCTCCTGGATCCCGCCTTTGCGCCTCTCGGCGTTTGTCTCAATGGCGTATTTATACTTCCAGGGGTTTTCAACCATCATTTTGTCTATGTCGTCGCGCTCCGGATGCAAGATGCCTTTGCTGTCTACTAGGATGAGGTTGCCGGGCTTAGCGCCGTATTTAATCAATACCCTCGCCGTGTATATATTGGAGGCTCCTGCCCCTATCAGGGCTATGGTTACGTCGCTGATTTTCTTGCCGACGAGCTTGAGGGCGTTTATTAGACCCGCAAGAGTCGCAGTCGCCGTGCCCTGCTGGTCGTCATGCCACACAGGTATCTTCAGCTCCTCCCTCAGTTTTTCAAGCAGGTGGAAACACTTCGGCGATTCTATGTCTTCGAGGTTGACGCCGCCAAGCGCAGGCTCCAGCGCCTTGGCGACAAATATGAACTCCTCAGGCGTCTTCACCCTAATTGGGATAGGGATTGCATCGACGCCGCCCAGATATTTGAAGATCAGCGCCTTGCCCTCCATAACCGGATACGCCGCCTCAGGCCCGATGTTCCCAAGCCCGAGCACCCTGGTGCCGTCTGTTACAACGCCTATAAGGTTCCACCGCGAGGTGAGTTCAAACGCTAGTTCTGGGTTTTTGTGTATGCGCCTTGACACCTCGGCGATGCCCGGCGTGTAGTATATAGCGAAGTCCTCCATTGATCTGACTGGAACCTTTGGAAATACCGAGATCTTGCCGCCGTACTTTTTGTGTATCTCGACCGAGAGCTGGTACCATTTTTCTGTCACGTAGCTAGTAAAGGATATATAATTAAATATTTCGAAAGATGTGGAAAAGAAAAATAGACAAACCATTATTAAGATTGAAATATATAGAAATAAAAGAAATTTAAATAGGAAACTCGTATTAATCAAAGCTAGAAAATATAGAAAAACAATTATGAAGAGCCTCCCTAAGAGTAAGATAAAAATCTACATAAGTAGGCTTATGGCGTCAAAAGACGTTAAACGAGTGTCAATACTAGAGATTGTAGGTACAAGGATAAAAATCAACAGAGAATTAACCGCCGCGGGTTGGCTATTCTTCCCAACGTACAAGTTGGCGATAGGCGTTGTGTTGCTGGGCAAAACTGGGGTGGCCGCCAGCGCTAAGATACCTGGGCGCACTGCGTATTTCATCCCAATTAATGCACCGATCACACAGTTGCTAGACGTAGATGTGAAAGATTTCTACTAATCAGCTTCTTCGGCCCGCTTTTCAAATTGACGAAATGCTCCCTTTCAGTCCCCGGCCTATGGGCGGGGCTCACTGGCCCGTCTCCTCGAGCCACTTCTCTATGGCGTCTGCAAGTTCGGCGTAACGTTTGAAGCCTTCTAGATGTGTCCTGCCGCATACGATCTCTATAGTGCCGTCGCTTTTCCGGCGTATCAATGGCTCCTTACCCGTCAAGGCCTTTATGACGGCGGCAAGTCTCTCCGCGTCTGCCTCCCTGCCGCCGGGGGCGTCGGCCTTAGCTGTGGCGTAGCCCTCGGTCGCGTTTCTTCTGCCATATCTGCCGAAGGTAATCGCGTACTCGCGCCGCACGCCGTCCACTTCCGCCGTTATCCTAATCCTTAGGAGGAGTTTGCCGCTTTCGCTCTTTTCAGGCTCGGCATCTCCGTCTATGACCTTCACATCGTGCCTTCTGCCGTTCACTTCGACCTCCTTCTTGAAGCCCTTTAGCGTTAGGGAGCCTCTCGTCATGCCCTCCTCTATAATCTCGCTGACCTTTTTGTAAACCTCCGGGCCCTCCTCCTTCGCCCTCTGGAGTATGTAATTTATGAACTCCGCCGCCATGGAGAGCCGCGCGGCGTATGCCAAGCCCTCTTTTAAGATCGAGACGTAGCCCTTCTTGCCGCCCTCCGGCATCTTCACCGTGAAGTGCCTGCCCTCCTCAAGCCCCATATCCCTAAACCGTTGCGCCTCTCGCTGTATGCTGTCGGGGTTGGTGGAGCCGAATTTGACCACCAGCGAGCCGCTACGCATAAGCCCCACTTCGTACCTCGGCCAACTCTCCCTCAACACGCGGCCCTCCTCCAGCTTCTCCAGCCAACGCTCCGCCTTGTCTGCGTCCACCCAGCCGTTGTTGCGCGCCGCCTCGACGATCTCGGCGAGGGCTTTTCTGAGCCCCTCGCGCCCAGCCGCAAGCATGTCAGTGGTGGCTACGACGCGCCATATGTCCATGCTTCCCTTCTTCTTAACCTCCGCACCAACGCCTGCCAGCTTGAGGAGGCGGGCCGCAAGCTCCACGCGGCTCTGGTCCGTCGAGACAAATTCAAGCATGATCGCATCCTCGCGCAGATATACGTTGTACTTCACGGCGACACTGCCCTCCGATATTATCAGATCGGCGGCAACGCGGCCCTTATCGGTCAGCCTTATGTTGTTGAACCGCACCTCCACCTTGGCCTCCACCACGAATTCATTGAACTTGGGGCTTAAGTATTCTCCGCCGGCCGACGGCGCAGAGACGGCGAGGAGGTGCATAAATCTCGCGGCATCTTCGCCGTAGGTTGCTATGTCGTAATACCTGTCCTTCTTCACGTATATCCGCGCGTTGAACTTCAGCTCGTCTGGCAGTAGTTGGTTGAGCAGGTGCAGTGTGGCTAGGCGCAGTAGCGCGGCCCCACCGCCCAGCTCCCCACCGACGGTCAGCTCAACTCTCTTCGACTCCACCGTGCCGTCTCCCGCCACTGCAGTTGCGTACATCTCGCCAAAGAGGAGTTTAGCCTTCTCTCTGTCGAACTTGCCTTCAAGCGCCTTGTCCAGCATCATCAGCTCAAGGGCGGGCTCCACAAACTTCCTCACCACCGCATCCCTAGCGCAGTCCTTAGCGAGGCAATACATATCGCTCAGGACGAAGTCGACGATATTCTGAACCTCCTCCCTAGAGACGCCGGCTTCTTTAACTAAGCTTTCGATGAGTTCCTCTGCATATGTCTTATACCCCTCTGCGTAGTAGATAATCGCCTTGGTCAGCTTCTCGGCATATTCGCCGGCTACCTTCCCGCCGCTCAACGCCTTCACCGCCTTGGCCAGTCTCTTGGCCCTCTCCTCCCTCCACTTGCTGTCGTCCATGCCTCTCCTTGCCTCGGCGAAGTGTGCTAGGAGAGCCAGCTCGCCCAGCATCCTCCTCATAAGCCCCTCCCTCACGGCATCGCTTGCATCCTCAGGGCCGACCCAAGGCTTCAACTTGTCTACCAGCTCCTCGACCCTCTCCGAGACCCAGCTCCAGTCTATGGCGTCTACCAGCTCCCGCCAGCTCTCTACGCGCCGGCCCAGCAGAGACTCCAGCCATCTGCTCTCCCCCAGGATCTGGTCCTCCCTCTCGCGAGGCCAGTACATGGTGACGACGAAGTTGATACCCTCTTTCGTGACATTAGCTTTGCCGCTTAACGACTCCTCCTCGCCGAGGAGGCCTAAGTACCACCTCAACTGCCAAGAATGAGCGGTGGCGGCCGCTATTCGCTTTCCGGAGGTCGACACGTCTGTGGCGCGCCACGCCACATACTGCGGCGCCTCGTCAAGCCCCGAGAGGTCTGGCTTATGCCTTTTTGCCTCCTCCACGAAACGCCTCGGTTCCTCCTTGCTGACCTTGAAGTAAACTGTCGTCTTCCCCATCCACAGCTCGCCGACAGTGGTCTCGATACCGCCGTAGATCCTAAATACTTGGAATCCCTTCATGCCCCCCTTCTCGACGCGTCTAAACTTGAGATCCGCCTCGCCAGCTCCGCTCAAGAGTTGCGGGTCTATTTCGCCGTATCCAATCAAAAACCGCAGAAGCACAGAGGCGGCCCTATCCTCCCAACCCGCCGCCCCCACACGCGACGGATTCACCGCCCCGCCGCGCCCTCTGGCGGCCCACTTAGCCTTGTCGTAGGCGGTCCTGGGCGTCGACAGCACTATATCAGCCAAAGCCCCCTCACTTGCAAGCGACACGGCGACGTGGCCGTATATCCCGCCTCTGGCTATGGAGAGAAGGATCGCGTAGGCCTTAGTCCCCATGTTGACGCTTCCGAATTTAGAGAGCTCTTTGCTCCTCGCCTCCGCTAGCTCCTCAGCCTTCTTTATGTCCACCTCTAGGTGGGGCCTGAGCTTTTCGTATAGGTCGCGGCTGTGCGATTTGTACAACGCCAACACGGCGTTCAGCTCCCTCCTCACCTCCTCAGCCGCCTCCTCCAGCCTCCTCTGCGCCTCTCGGAGTCTCTTGATGTCGCTGGTCGCCACAGTGAACTCCTCCCTCCCGACCAGACCCCTCGCCCATTTATACCACTCAGCCCACTCTTTATACGCCTCGGCGTTCTTCACTAGCGTCTTGTACAAAACAAGCGCCGCAACCACAGCGGCGTCCTTCTCCACCTCGTCCCTACTAGCAAGCGCATTCCCTAACTCCACGAAGGGCTTAGGCAGATTTGCCTGCTCCGCCAGCCTCAGAAGCGTCTTATACGGCTTCTCTTTATTCAGAGGGGCGTTGATGATCTCGTTAATGACGTTTTCGTCCACCCTCCACCTCTCGTGCCTCTCAGCCAGCGTCTTAAACCTCTCCGCCGCCTTCCCGCCAGTCTTCGTCCGCCCGGGTAAGAACGGCGGCATGCCCATGGTAGCATGCGCCAGCTTCTCCAGCTCAATCAAGCCCCACATGTTCAACGCGGTAGACAGCGCAACCACCCCAGCCGCGACGGCGGCCATGAGGAAGAGGTAAGCCCTGTGCTCATCCACCAAAGCCAGCGCCCTCTCCGCCGCCTCCACAAACAGCTCAACAAGGTGCTGAACCGTCACCTTAACTTTCTCGAATACTTCTCTAGCCGCCTCGTAAAGCGCTTTCGCCGCCTTCTGCACATACTCAACAGCCTCCCTAAACCGACCCACGTCCACAAGCGCCACGGCGGAGGCGACGGAGGAAACAACGGCTTCTGAATACAACATATGATGCGCGGAGTACGGCGCCGCCGAGAGTCCGGCTGAGGCGGCTTCTCCACGTCTACGCCACACCTCAATGCGCCGGTTTAAAAACAACTATACGCAAAGAAAACAGCTGAGGAAATTAGAAGAGAGATCAGGTGGAGAGGATGAAGGAGCCGCCTAAGCCTCCGCCTGACCCGTCGGAGGAGCTTCTGAAGGAATACCCAGAGTTACAAGCATTCGGCGTGGAGTGGGTGAAGAAGTGGCTGGATCTTAGGGAGAGGCTGGTGGAGATTGCCAAGACACTGCGTAAATTCCCGTGGATGGTTGATGTTATAAGGCAGAGGCCTATGAGCATCCTCCACCCGTATACAGTGGAGGTGTATGTGGCGGTGGACGGCTCTGAGGCGTGCCTCTCGCTGAACCCGCCCAAGGCCTTCTGCGCCCAAAACGGAGCCGTGAAGGAGGTCAAGCTGGAGCTGGAGTTCAGCCGGTACGAGGTATATGAGGAGAGGATTAGAGAAGTATACCGCCCCAAGGGGCTATTAGCATTCGCCGCAACGGCCAGGGAATACGTGAAGATCCTCTAGGCGAGACAGACGAAACACCGCCGCATCTAAACCAACCTATTCGCCAACCCCTCCCCCGCCATCTTAAACTATTTTCTGTTTTGTCTCTACGAGCGGTCAAGATTCCAGAGACGGATCCGGTGGGGAGCTTCCGAAGGAGTGTCTGGAGTTAGGCACCTTCGGCGTGGGGTGGGTTGGGGCGTGGACGCCGTATGCCAGGGAGGACTTAATTGAGAAAAAGATTTAATCAGCTACTGCGGCCCGCTCACCCATCACTCCCGGAAACCTCTCAATCACTAAGGCAGTATCTCTGGGGCTATTTAAATCAGTTCGGTGTCTTCCAACGCCTTTTTGGCGGCTTCTTTGCTTAGCCCGTCGCCGAGTATCGTGTAGCGATCTGGGCGTATCGTGTGGGCGGTGACGAGCGCGTCGATTGCCACGTCGGGGTCTATGCCGGCTTGTCTCAGCGTGGTTGGCAACCCAACTGTCTCAGCAAGTTTTCTGATTCCGCGCCAGTTTATGCCGTGGAGATACGCCATTATTATGGTGCCCAGGGTCACCAACTCCCCATGTATTGCCTCGTTTTCTCCGATTCTGGTCTCTACGGCGTGGGCGAAGAGGTGTTCAGAGCCGCTACACGGCCGCGACGACCCTGCTATGCCCATGGCCACGCCGCATCCTATAAGAGCCTTTACGAGAACCCTGACGTCTTCTTCACGTACGAAGTTTTTTATTCTCGCGGAGTTAGCGGTTACTATCTTGTAGCTCGTGAGGGAGAGGTGCGCGGCGTATTCGCTGTATGGCTCGCCCTTTAGCCTATGTGCAAGTTGCCAATCTCTCACCGCTATTATCTTGCCCAACAAATCGCCGATGCCCGCCTTCAACAGGCGGGAAGGCGCGCTTAAGATCACCGAGGTGTCCGCAATAATAGCCAGGGGGGACGCCACGATCTTTCCGTGCCTTGCCATTTTCTGAGTAAGCGTGTAGGAGACGTAGGGAGAGGCTATGCCGTCGTGGCTAGCCGAGGTGGGTATTACAATTAAAGGCTTCTTGTGGAGATAGGAGTATACCTTCGCCACATCTATAGGCCTCCCTCCGCCTATTCCAAGCACCAGCTCGAAGCCGGATCTGTCGTAGTCAACCTCGTCGTATTTCAAGACCTCCGCCGAGTATTCAGAGAGGAGGTCGGCGACGGCGTTGGCGTATCGTAGCGTTGCGGATCTTCCAGTAACTATCAATATCTTTGTCGCCTTTAGAGATGCGACGACTTGCGGCGTTTTGGAGAGCGCACCTGGTCCAAAAATTACTGTACGGGGGATTTCAAAGCTTTCAAGTTGCTTCACGGAAAACGCTCAGGAACTCCTTCTCGCCCACGGCGGTGACGTCTTTTACAGTTATCACGTTTTTGTCTCGCACCACTTGGCGGTTCACAAACCTCGCGCCGTTGTCTTTTAGAATCCTGACAAGCTCCGTAGTGGGATATACGGTGGCATCTCTCCCCTTCAGAAAACCCAGCTGAGCTAGGTGGCCTGGAACGGCTAGGGGCGCCACTAGAAGCTTCCCGCTCTTGAAAAATTGCTCCACCAAGGCGTTTAGCTTATCCACGTCTATGTTTAAGTCCCATATCTTAAGCGGGGGCTTCTTCCTCAAGACGTAGTAGTAAATCTTGTAGCCGCCTGCGAGCGCGAGCAGATCGAATTTCTCCGCCAACTCCGCCACCTCGTCGCGCGGCATGTCCATGAGGTCCACGTCGTAGTTTATATTCGTATCACGAGAACCTATCGCGGTTCTTACGTCGTAACCCGCTTTGGCTAGGAAATTCTTAAGCACGGAGTACTCCTCCCTCTTAGCCATATCAATTACATATATCAGAGCATTAGGCATGCCCCCCACAACAAGAGGCTATTTAAGACTTCTGCTGCCTTGCCCGAAGTATTAGGTTCGCGATGTATTCCGCGGCCATTTCAGCATGTTCAAAAGGTCTGCTCTGGGGTTTTCCCCTAAAGTTCAATATGTGGACTGTGCTTTCACCTGCGTTGGCGGCGGCAAACGCATAGTATCTGTTTGCTTGCTGATGCATATCTATCTCCTCCTCGGTCTCCACGTCTCTGAATCTATCGGGGTCTCTTTTCCGCCTTTCGATAATGTCCTTGGGGTCGTACTCAAGTAGCAAGATGACGTCTGGTTTCAGCCTGGAGATTACCCTGTCTGGTAGCCCGGGGTAGTAGCCGCCCATTATCTTAATGGAGGCGTGGGTATCGACGATCACATCGCCGGGCAACGAGGCTATGTATTCAGCCGCCTCCTCCTGGATTTTTCTGTATTCGTCCACCGGGATCTTCTTCCTCATCTCGTCTCTATGCTGAATCCCAAATTTCCGCTTCGCTATTTCCAGCATCACATCTCCATAGTTTACAATTTGGACGTCGGGAAGCCGCTGCCTTATGAAGTTCATAATTGTAGTCTTTCCGCTACCTGAAAGCGCGACAAGTACAATTTTCATTAGAATTTAGGTATCGATCTGTTTTAAAATGTTGTTCATCATGATAAATTTCGAAAAAGGCGAGGGATCATTTACGACCGCCCTCCCGACGATAACTACATCCACCTTCTTTCCGCTTTCAACTAATATTTTAATTTCACGCTCTGTTATTCCCCCCGCGATGCCGACACCAACGCCTTCTGCCCTCAGCCTAGACGCCGCCTCGATAAGTTCTTCAAACCTAAGCCCCGTCTTCTTCTGCACATCTATGCCGAGGTGTAAAATAAAGAGGTCCGGCACGACCCTCTGTTTGATCTCCCGGGCTCTTTCCAAGGCATCGGTCAACCCGATGAGGTCTACGGCGGCTTTCAGCCCCAGCGTCCTTGCCTCACTTACAAACTCCTCTATGGTCTCTATATTGGTGGCGCCTAGCACGGTGCCCCAGTCTGCCCCGAACTCCCTAGCGAGACGCGCTTCAAGAGCCCCGACATCTGCCGTCTTTAAATCCGCGACGACCTCCGCGCTGGGACACGCGGTCTTGATTGCGCTGACGACCGGCAGACCGAACATCTTTATAAGCGGGGTCCCCGCCTCCACTAACTCAAGCCCCGCCTTACACAACTCTTTCGTCAGCCCAACGGCACGTCTCAGGTCGGTGAGGTCAAGCGCCACTTGAATCTTCACGAGGACGCGATATCAACAATTTAAAGCTTTTGAGTCAGTCAAGTTCATGGCGTGCCGCAAGCCTGCCGACTATAAACGTGGAGAACATACGGCAGACGTCCTAATCCAAGCCTACGGTTGCACGCTGGAAGAGGCGTTTAAAAACGCCGCAATTGCGTTGGGGGACCTTACCTACTTCACCGAGAGAGTTCAACCGAGAGTTGAGAGAAGAGTCGCCGTGGAGTACGACGACTTAGAGGGCCTCCTATTTAGCTGGATAGATGAGCTGTTGTATCTATTCGATGCCGAGAAGTTTGCCCTGAGCCGAAGAATAGAACTGTCGATTAAAAAAGGTGAGGGATACCGGATCGACGCCTTGCTCTACGGCGAGCCTTACGACCAGGTTAAACATGGGTTCACCGGCCTGATCGTGAAGGCCATGACCTTCCACATGTTGGAGATTAAACAGATAGACGACTACTGGGTGGTTCAATATGTAGTAGATATCTAGGGCGGAATGTTTTTACTTAAACAGATTCCTTCGTCTGTGGGGTTGGAGGACGTGGGCGAGGTCGTTAAGCTTGAGGTGCCTGTACGTACCGTAAGAGAGGCGGCCCGCGCCGTGGGCGTCGGCGAGGATAAAATAATCAAGACAATTGTTGTGAACTGTGGAGGCGAGTTTAGGGCGTACATCCTGCGCGGCACCAAGAGACTTGACGTCAAATCCCTCGGTTGCCGCCTCGCCACGCCTGAGGAGGTGTTGTCGGTAACTGGTTACCCGGTGGGCGGCGTGCCCCCGGTGTTGGGCATCCCGGTGTTTATAGACGAGGAGCTTCTGAGCGAGGACTACGTCTACGGCGGAGGCGGCGATGACCACAGCCTTCTGAGGTTCAGACCGCGTGACTTGGTCGAGAAGGGCCTCGCCGAGCCCGTCGACTTGTGACCTTTTACGACTTCTTGTGGGAGGCGGTTAGGCGGCCGGCGTTGATTATGAACTACGCATGGGAGGTTGGCGTATCTCTCCCCCAGCCTCCTGAGGACTTCTATAAACGCCTCGAATACGTGGCTAGGGCAGTTGTCCAGATTCTGGAAGCCGAGAGAGACGACGACGCCTTTTGGAGGAGCCGATGCGCGGAGGCTAAGAGGTTTTACCTGGAGGCGTCGCAGGACCTTAAGGAAGTGGGTATAGAGATGGAGGAGTTCCGCCTATGCTAAATCACCTCGATGTCGTCTTTCAACTGTTCTATAAGTTTCTTCTTCTCGCCGCTGACTAACCTGAGCAGGAGTTTCAGCATGTAAGTTTAGGCGCCGCAGGTAAAAAGGCAGTGTTCAAATTATGTGTAGGCTATTTTTAAATAAGCGTATCGGAGGTTCATGGGCTTGGTCACGGTGGAGACTGTGAACGTATGTCCCTTCTGCGGGGGCGTTTTAGAGCTGGTGGAGGACGAGTCCTCCGTCTGGTTTGGATGTAGGCGATGCATGAGATATGTCAAGAGGGATAAGAGGGAGGTTGTGAAGAGACATGTGGACTACAGGGAGAAGAGGTTTAACTGGAGCGGCATGATGGCTGAGCTGTATCAGCTCTACGTAAAGACCTAAGACTCGCCTAGCTTGTACTCTCTTCCGTGTCTCACGATCTTGATCTCGGTCTTCACCGGAACCTTGAACCCGGCGCGTAGGAGTATTTCATACAGCTCGTGGTCCATCAGCTCCTTGATAACTCCCTGCATGTGTAGGTCAGCGATTTTGCGAAAGACGGCGAGTACGTAAGGTCTGTAGAGGGCTAAGGCGTTGTCGATAATCTCGCCGGCCTTCTCCCCCTTAGTTATGCTCCGCACCAGTTGTACAGCTTCCTCGTCTGTCAACTGTTTTCTAGGCGGCGGCGTGGCCTCCTTCAGCTTTGTCTTCACGAGCTCCAACGCCTTACGGCGGAGGAGGGCATCGATATCGTCTGACATAGACGGAGATGTGTATTGCTCTATTTAAGGTTTAGCCAAGCACGAGCTCTCCCACCACCGTGGGGATCAGGTGCCCAAGTATAGTCAAGAGATCTGGGTTCGCCTCAGCGACGTATCCGCTGACGTCTCCCTCAATTCTCGCCGCTCTGTTCTGCAGAGCCCATCCAACCTCTGTGGCCGACACTTTGCAGTTGAGCCCTAGGCGGTTGCACAAAGTCTTCGCAACTGAGAGCCCGTCGGTTAGAGTTACACCGTCTCGGCTAATTAAAAACGCCGCAACTTTCAAGGTCCTTCCCTCTCTTACGACATCGCCAACCTCGAAGAGCTTGACTTCTCTCCGCCTCATCGTAGAGGCGGTTGCAATCAGCTGAGTAACTATGGAACAACGTACGGCGTTGTAGAGCTCGGAGATGGGATTGGCCACGTAGACAGCCTTACACAAGCTCTCCACAGCTCTATCGGTTAAGACGTAATTGCTTACCTCCACAAACCCCATGGACATAAGCGCCCTCCGCACCTCCCCCGCGAAGATCTCCGTCCCGTGCCGCCGGCCGCCGGTCACGACCTTCGGCGCCTCCCTAGGCAGGCGGTTGTAGCCCATCATGACGGCTACGTCTTCCGCCACGTCGACCCACGTAAGAACGTTTATCCTATAGGGGGGCACCACCACTTTACCGCCTCTGTAGCCAAGACGCGCCTTATTGACGAGCCTTTCGAACTCGGCCTGGCTTAACGAAACGCCGAGTAGATCACTCACAGCCTCGGCGTCTACCTCTATCTCCATATGCCTATGGGTGTAGGTGGCGCCTCCACGTATGATTTCTACCTCCTTGTTGCTACTCCGCTCCAGAAGGGCGTAGATGAGCACAGATAACATGTTGTGGACTGCGCGGGGGTCGGTGCCGGTTACGTCAATCAAGACGTCCCTTGTCTCTTCCGTAATTTTACAACACTCAGAACCCAACACAGGGATTATGACCATTATCTGCCCCGCGCCGTCTACCAACGCAGGCGGTCTTTCGCGATTTATTAGGTGCGAGTATCTGCGTCCCTGTTCTGTGAGTTCGTACATTTCACGTATCTTTATGGGCTTGTCCAAACCCAGCGGGACGTATTCGTCGTCTTGCGACACCCTGGTGTAAAATATCGGAGGCTTTATCTTTGAAACATCGTAATACCCTATGGCGATTTTCCGCCTACCCCTCCCATACGTCTCATGCAGTTTTTCCTGCAACTGGATAAGCTGCTTCACCGCCTCATCGTCAAGCTTCACACCGCGGACAACGGCCATGGAGATATAGGGTCTCTCCTCTATGGTCTCCGCGTTTAACTCAAGGGAGGACCACGTCGTTTTTATAGGCGGTAGCCCAACCTCTACATCGGCCACGCCCTTTAACGTCCTGGCGAGACCCTCCGCGGAGAAGTGGTCCGGACGGTCGTGAGTAACCTCAAGCTTAACCCGATCCCCCAGCTCCTCCTCCACCTCGCACTTCACATGCTCCAGGAGTTTGACCAATTCCTCGAATCTCACGTGGGTCAACCTCTCTAGGTCGTGCTTCGCAACTTCGATTACAGGCACGTCAGTGGAAAGTCAAATATTTTAAAGTGACATCACAAAATGGCACATGCGTCAGAAAGTGGAGCAGTTTTTTAGAGAACTAGAGGAAAAGATAGACAGAGACATAGAGGCCTTCACGGTGGAGTGGCGGCAATACGAAGCGCTTGCCCAGATACAGCTAAAGGAAGACCTCTACGTATTTGTGGTGTTTTCCTGGTCAGACGAGGACTGCACAATAGAGTTTATGATCGGCGACGAAAACGCGGTGATACAGCCCCGGCACCTAGACAAGCTAGACGCCGCAACCTCCATCGTGAAAGCGGCTTACGAGCTGGCGCGCCAGCGCTTTACCTGTCTACAGACTTCCTAATCCTTTCCCGCAGGACATTAAGCAGAGTCTCGTCGTCCTTCTCGTCCTTGGGGTATATAAAGACCTCCTCCTCCGGCGTCACAGCGCCGTCTCTCTCCACGAAATATATCAGACGCAGGGGGTAGTCGTAGCCGGCTTTTCTGTACAGCATCCGCATTATCTTCGTTGCGAGGGACCACTCGGCCTTCGTTTTCCACTCCTCCTTTCTGAGGATGTGGCTCTTCAGCTCCACCAGCTCCTTCTTGCCGTCGACGTACTTGACTACGAAATCTGCCTGCGCTGTTACTGTAATCCCGTCGACTTGGAAGACGACAGGCGGCGCAGGCTCGACCTCCACGACTTTCTTGGCCCACGGCGTTAGCTTCATCAGCTTCGCGAAGGCTCCCGTGTGGGGCTCGCCGTAGTGCTCAATAAAGGTGCGGATCGCAGCAACGGCGTCCCTAGCCTTCAACAAAACAAGCACCGCCTTCTCAAAGGCCTTACCATAGCGCGAGCTCAGGGCATCGGGCTTCTCAAGTCTAACTATGTCGCTTATACGCACCCTCAGTCTCTTAGCAAAGCCCATATATACCGCGGGGTCTGTATTTAAATACTTTACTTACTATAAGTAAGTGTATAACATGAATGTGGTCGATGTTTTCTCTGGCGGAGGAGGCTTCGGGCTTGGGTTTGCCATGGCGGGGTTTAAAATAAGAGTAGCCGTGGAAATCGACAGAGACGCCGTCCGCACCTACAGCGCCAACCACGGGGACACCGTAGTGCTTCAAGAAGACGTGAGGAATGTAGACTACACAGACTTGAGGAAATACGCAGGGGATATCCAAGTCGTCATCGGGAGCCCTCCCTGCGAGCCATTTACCGCCGCAAACCCCAACAGGATGGAGGACCCGGCGGATAGGCTATATGTAGATCCAGCGGGCCAACTTACCCTTGAGTTCATAAGGCTGGTGGGGGAGCTGGGACCTGAGGTTTTTGTCATGGAAAACGTGGCCGCGCTGGCGGAGGAGCCTCTAAGGACGTACCTAGAGAGGGAGTTTAGAAGGATCGGCTACGAGGTCTACTTCAACGTCCTACACGCGGAGGATTACGGGGTCCCCAGCAGACGCCGCCGCGTTTTTATATCCAACATAGAGATCAAGCCGCCTAAGAGCCGCCGCGTCACTGTTAGGGAGGCGCTGGCGGACCTCCCCCCTCCAGACAGCGGCTACCTGCCCAACCACGAAACCGCAACCCTCAGCCCCAAGAAGCTCGAGAGGATATCTAGGCTGAGGCCTGGGGAGGCGTTGATGAGATACAGAGGCGCCGGCGGGTTTTACGAAAACTACATAAGGCTTACGTGGGACGACGTGGCGCCTACTGTGATGGGATCGAGACGGTTTGTGCACCCGGAGGAGCACAGGGTTTTGACAGTGAGAGAACAGGCGCGCCTCATGGGGTACCCCGACCACTACGTCTTCTACGGCTCGAAGGACTCACAATACAACCAGGTAGGCGAAAGCGTGCCGCCGCCTCTGGCGTATGCAATAGCGGCTCAGGTGAAAAAGTATTTAGAGAGACCCAGGTAGAGCTGTGGCGAAGACGCCCTGCCCCTACTGCGGTCGACTAGTCGATAGGCTTATAGAGGGTATGTGTGAAGACTGCTACGTAGAGAGACATCCCCTCGTTGCGTTGAAGGAAAGAAAAGCGCTGAGGTGTAAATACTGTGGCGCTTGGTTCCTAAGAGGGAAATGGATGAAGAGTAAAAACCCCACGGAGCTTTTTGTTAAGTTTCTGACGGAAAAGGGGTCCGTAAATGGGGTTATTGAAAAAGTCGAACTGGACGAGAGGGAAGAGGGCGCGGTTGCTCAAGTCACCGTGAGAGGGTCGCCGCATCAGTCAATAGCGCCGAGGATCATTGCATACGAAGTGGCTGTAGAGTACATATACGACGTGTGTACATCTTGTAGAGAGTTGCTAAGCAGGAGGGAGGTTGCTTTGGTTCAGATAAGGTCTACCCCCAGGGCGTTGGACGATTTAACCAAGAAAAAGATTCTAAACATTATAGAACAAGAAATATTTAAACTGAAAGATAAAAAAATAGGATTTATAAGTAATGTTAAACAATTGAAAAGCGGGTTCGACATATACACAACTTCGGCGAACCTGGCGCGGCATCTGGCGTATGCCGTACACAGCCAGCTCCCCAGCCACATAATTGAGACGGCAAAAGTCGCGGGGATTAAAGACGGTAGAAAAATTTACCACATGACTTACTCTGTGCGCGTCATTACGTACAAATCTGGAGACTTGATAAAAACCAAGGAGGGTGAGATGATGATTATAAGTATCAATAATAAATTTATTAACGTACAAGATATAAATTCTAAAAAATATAAACAATTAACTATTTCTGAGTTGTTAAATAACAATCCAATACTTATCGAACAGTAATATCTTCATGATATATAATTTTGAACTAGTCTCTATTAGTCTTTATCTTATTTAGCCGTAGATTTCTACTTATTGTAATTAATACTATTAAGTATTTTTTCTCTTTTTTAGTTTTGTCAATATTTAAAAATATGTTATTCCATTTAGCTTATGTATCCAAGTATTGTAATCAGACCGGCGACGAAGGAAGACCTTGACGCCGCTACGCAGTTGGTCATAAGACTTAAGCGCCTAAATGCCGAGTTCGATCCCCTGCTTGAAGTAGCTCCTGACATCGAACAAGCGGCTAGGAAGTATCTCGAAACTGCGATCTCCAGCCCCACCTCGATTCTCCTGGTGGCGGTGGAGGGGACCAAGGTGGTTGGTCTTTTGAAAGGCGATGTTGAAGATAGAATATTCTACAGGCCTAAGTACGCAGGCGTGATAAGAGAGTTTTACATATTGCCGGAATACCGGCGGAAGGGCATTGGAAAGAGGCTAATGATTGAGGGGGTTGAAATGTTGCGGAAGAAGGGCGCAGAGGTCATAATGGCGTCTTTCCCCGCCTTGAACGAGATAGCTATAAACTTCTATAAAAAGATAGGATTTAGGCCGGTGGAGTATCTATTCGCAAAAGAGGTTTAATTTAAAGCTTTTTTATAATTTCCACAACCTTATCTGCAAATTCTTGTGTGCCTAGCACCTCTTTTACTCTCTGTCTCCGCTCCTCCTCGTCCATCTGTCTCGCCAGGTCTCCGGTGAAGTAGCCCTCTCTATACGCCGTCTCTATTCCCTTCATTATTAAATTCGCCGCCTCCCTCCAGCCGAGGAACCTGAAGAGGAGCTCCAGGGCGAGTATCGTGGCCGTGGGGTTGACATAGTTTTTACCTCTGTATTTTGGCGCTGTGCCATGTACGGGCTCGGCCATCATGCCCCAGTCTCCTACGTCGAGGCCGGGCGCCACGCCGAGTCCTCCCACCAGCCCGGCGGCCTCGTCTGAGACGTAGTCCCCGTTTAAGTTCGGCGCCAGGATTACGTCGTACTCGCCGGTGCGGGTGAGTAGTTGCTGGAGCATATTGTCGGCGATTCTGTCGTTGACCAGCACCTTGCCCTCCGGCACCTTGCCGCCGTATTGCCCCAGTTCGTCCTCAAACACCACATGGTCTCTGAACTCGTTCCTCGCCACTTCGAAGGCCCAGTCCTTAAAGGCGCCTTCCGTGTACTTCTGGATGTTGCCCTTATGCATCACCGTCACGACACGTCTTTTGTTCTCCACGGCGAATTTAAGCGCTAGGCGTGCAATCCTCTGTGTTCCGAATTTGCTTATCGGCTTTATCCCTATGCCGGCGTCGTCCCTTAAGTTGACGCCGAACTCCTTCCTTAGAATCTCCCTCAGCTTCGCCGCTTCTGCGCTGTTGTACGGCCACTCGATGCCGGCGTAGACATCCTCCGTGTTTTCTCTGAAGATGACCAGATCCACCACCTCCGGTCTCTTCAGGGGGGAGGGTAGGCCGGGGAAGTACTTCACAGGCCTGATGTTGGCATATAGATCAAAGAGCTGGCGCAGAGTCACGTTGATGCTTCTAAAGCCCCCGCCCACGGGGGTCTCCAGAGGGGCCTTGAGAAAGACCCTTACTTTCTTCAACACCTCTACGCTTTGGTCGGGGAGTCTGTTGCCGAATATCTTCTCGGCCTTCTCGCCCACCACCACCTCGTACCAGATCACCTTCCTCGACCTGCCGTATGCCTTCTCCACGGCGGCGTTTGCCACCTTTATCGCAGCGTATGCGACCTCGGGTCCGATGCCGTCACCCTCAATGTAGCCAATCACGACCTTGTCAGGCACTTGAAGCTGTCCAGGCCCTGTGTATTTAACGTAGTTGCCCTCAGGCGGATCGACGTATTTCCCAGCGTATGGTACCAGGTTCGGAATGTCTTGTTTAATCTTTTCTACGTCTACCGACATGGCCGATGCAGGCGCATAGTTTAATATTTCTTTTTTAGACTATACCGTGATAAGAATTGAGACGTTTGGCGAATACAATAGAGTAGTGCTCCTAGGGGAGAGGAGAAACGCGTTTTCTCGTCAATTAATAGAGAGTCTCTCCGGAGTGGATTGCGACAAGGACCTGGTGATCACCAACGAGGGGCCGGTATTCTCCGCTGGTTTAGACCTGTCTGTTTTTCTACAGAGCAAAGACGCGGTGCTGGAGTACCTATTCAGCGTGCACAGGCTCGTGAAGAGGTTTATCAGTTGTGGGGGCCGCGTTGTGGTTCACGTGTTGGGGGACGTGTATGGATTCGGTGTGGAGTTTCTGTACTTCGTCGACTACGTCGTGGCGCAGAGGGAAAACATAAAATTCTCGTTGCAGGGGGTCAACTTCGGGGTGTTTCCGCCGTATACTATCGCCATTGGGAGACGTCTCTTCAGCCACGGGCATCTGAGGGTTATGCTGAGCAGAGAGTTCGACGCCAAAGAGGCATCTCATTTTGGCATCGTCTCGCAGATAGGGCAGCTGGAGCTGGAAAAGCTCTTCAAACCTCCGCCGTATCTGCTGGGTTTCGTCAGACCAAGGCATTGGCTAGGCGCCGTGGTGGACGACGCCGTTCCGTATCTCTACAAGCTGGCTGAGGTAGGCACCAGAGAGGAGACCCGGGGCCGCATTAGGAAGTTCTTTGGCAGGTAGCGCGAAAACTAAAAAATCTCTTGGCGGCTGTTTCTTGTGCCTGCTAATCTGCCTGCGGAGGCCAAGGCGGCTTGGCTGAAGGTCATGGAGGCAAAGACCCCCGAGGAGAAGATAAGAGCTATGGAGGAGTTCCTGTCGTCGGTGCCTAAGCACAAGGGTACGGAGAAGCTTATTAAGCACATAAGGCGTAGGATGGCTGAGCTAAAGAGAGAAATGCAGGAGAGGCGGGAGAAGGAGCGTAGTCTGCGCGGCGGCGGCGCCCGCCTATATATCGCGAAGGAAGGCGATTTACAGGTCGCCGTGGTTGGCCCCCCGAGTTCTGGGAAGACCTCGTTGTTGTGTTGCTTGACAAACACCACGCTGAGGCCCGACGACATACCCTTCTCCACGGTGGAGCCTACGCCGTCTATGTTTGTGGAAGACGGCGTATATATCCAGCTTGTGAAAACGCCCAGCCTAGTCCTGGACCGGTCCAGCGACCTTAACAGCATTACGCTCGCCACGGTGAGAAACGCAGACGCCGTGGTGCTGGTGGTAAGCGGGAACACCGACGTAGAGACTGTGGAGAAGATTTTCAAGTTTTTCGAGGACGAGGGTGTATATCTATATCCACCTAAGAACTATGTAAAGATTGAAAGGAAGGGCCTCGGCGGGATTCAGGTGGTGGGATCCGGGCATATATTGGGCGGGACTTTAAACGACGTAAAGAAGCTGTTGAACGAATACGGGATCTACCACGCCGTGGTGCACATCAGAGGCTCGGTAACTCTAGATGAGGTAGAGGAGGCTCTCTACGTAGAGAGGCAGTACAAACCCACCGTAGTCGTTTTCTCCATGGGCGACGTATACACGCCCAGGAAAGAGGTGCTGGGGTTTTTGACGAAGCACGACGTCGTTTATCACATGACAGATCTGAGAGAGTGTAAAATTGAGAAAAGGAAACTTCTAGAGGATCTTCTACGGACCACCGGAAGGATTAGGGTATTTACAAAACCAGTGCATTCAAAGATGTACATAGAGAAACCTATTGTGATGAAGGCGGGTTCCACGGTGGGAGACGTCGCGGCGCAGATACACTCGTCTCTTCTGGAGACATTTAAATACGCCGTAGTGTGGAGGAGAGACCTATATCCACAACGCCCCAAGCGCGTGGGGCGAGACTACGTTTTGTCCGACAACGACGTTGTAGAGATACACGCCTAGGTCTAGCCTTCTCTCATTTGCGCGGAAAGTGCCTCTGCATCGCCTCGTCGGCCTAACGCCTCTGTTGACCGCGGCGGCC